>OODG01000910.1_pt1 | contig 21017 bp, 17 predicted proteins | sample 1671621 | NCBI WGS metagenome assembly OODG01 (sample SAMN06348175, study PRJEB24527) | human gut metagenome | biome: human gut; feature: ankylosing spondylitis patient; material: feces | host: Homo sapiens | place: China | collected 2015-10 | reverse complement strand
GCCGATATCATTGAGCTATCATGCTTCAGGAGTAAGGCCGGACCAACGCCCCGGCTGGGTTGGTATGGGATGGTCCTTGAATGCAGGCGGATTGATTTCACGTATAGTGAATGATATGCCGGATGAATTCAATAATCCCCATTATGGCAGTAGTGGGAAAGAAGCCGGATATTATTTTCAATATTCAGTTTTGAATAGTGCCGAATGGAATCAAAGAACAAGATTGCGTCAGGTTGCTCAAGATATCGACAAAGTGATTAAAGATACTGCACCGGATGAGTTTTATTTTAACTTTGGAGGTTATCAAGGGAAATTTTTGTTGAATCATAAACGACAATGGGTCGTTCAGTGCGATCGACCGATACAGGTAGTCTTTGATGATACATATTTGGAGGTGCCTTCAGGTGACGGTGCGCGCCCAGAAGAGCCTGGAGAACATCTTTCTGGAGTATTACGGGGGAGGGGAGAACCATGGAACTCACACTGTATAAGCGGGAGATGAAGGGCAGCTGGAAGCTGCTGGTCATCTTCGGGGCGGTGCTGACCATGTATGTGGCCATCATCATCTCCATGTACGAGCCGGACATGCTCAAACTGCTGGACAGCTACGCCCAGGCGATGCCGGAACTGATGGCCGCCGTGGGCATGACCGCCGGCGCGGCGGACCTGCTGGGCTTTATGATCTCCTATCTCTACGGCTTCATCCTGCTGGTGTTCCCCATGGTGTTCTGCATCCTGCGTGCGAACGGTCTTGTGGCAAAATATGTGGACCGGGGCTCCATGGCCTGCCTGCTGGCCGCGCCGGTGCGCCGCAGCGCCGTGGCCCTCACCCAGGCCGCAGTGCTCATCTCCGGCACGGTGCTGCTCCACGCGGAGGGAAACAACGCCGGGGATGTTGTCCTTCTTGCGGATGTTCTCGACGCAGTAGTCGAAGACTTCCTGCTGGGCGGCCTGGCTCTCCTGCGGCACCATCTTCAGGGTGCCCTTGACGGCGGTGGGGCAGACGTTCACGCAGACGCCGCAGCCCATGCAGTCCAGGGGAGAGACGGTCATGGCAAAGACGTAGTTCTCGCAGCCCTTGCCGTTCATGGCCTTGCTCTTCAGGGCGGCGGGAGCCTTGGCGGCCTCGTCGGCGGTCAGAGCGAAGGGACGGATGGTGGCATGGGGGCAGACGAAGGCGCACTGGTTGCACTGGATGCAGGTGTCGGGGTTCCACTCGGGAACGTTCACCGCAACGCCGCGCTTCTCGTAAGCGGAAGCGCCCTGCTCGAACTGGCCGTCCACATACTTCTCGAAGGCGGAAACAGGCAGGCTGTCGCCGTCCATGCGGGCCACGGGCTCCATGATGCTGCGCACCATGTCCACGGTGGCGGCATTGCCGTGCAGAGCCTCGGGAGCCTTGTCGTCGGTGGCGTTGGCCCAGTCGGCGGGCACTTCCACCTTGTGGTAGGCGTCGAAGCCGGCGTCGATGGCCTTCCAGTTCATCTCAACGATGGCCTGGCCCTTCTTGGCGAAGGTCTTCTCGGCGGCCTGCTTCATGTACTTGATGGCGTCCTCGCGGGGCAGCACGCCGGCCAGAGCGAAGAACGCGGACTGCAGGATGGTGTTGGTGCGCTTGCCCAGGCCGATCTCAACAGCCTTGTCGATGGCGTTGATGGTGTACAGCTGGATGTTGTTCTGGGCGATGTAGCGCTTGGACTCGGCGGGCATATGGTGAGCCAGCTCTTCGTCAGACCACTGGCAGTTGATCATGAACACGCCGCCGGGCTTGACGTCCTGCACCATCTTGAAGCCCTTCACAACGTAGCTGGGGTTGTGGCAGGCCACAAAGTCAGCCTTGTTGATGTAGTAGGGGCTCTTGATGGGCTTGTCGCCGAAGCGCAGGTGGCTGATGGTCACGCCGCCGGTCTTCTTGGAGTCATACTGGAAGTAAGCCTGAACGTACTTGTCGGTATGGTCGCCGATGATCTTGATGGAGTTCTTGTTCGCGCCGACGGTACCGTCGCCGCCGAGACCCCAGAACTTGCACTCGATGGTGCCTTCCGCCGCGGTGTTCGGGCAGTTCTTGTCCTCGGGGAGGGAGAGGCCGGTCACGTCATCGACGATGCCGATGGTGAACTGACGCTTCATCTCGTCCTTCTTCAGCTCGCTATAAACGGCGAAGACGGAAGCGGGCGGGGTGTCCTTGGAGCCGAGACCGTAACGGCCGCCGATGACCTGAATGTCGGTTTTGCCGGCGTTGGCGAGCGCGGTGACGACATCGAGGTACAGGGGCTCGCCCTGTGCGCCGGGCTCCTTGGTGCGGTCGAGGACGGCGATCTTTTTACAGGTCGCGGGAATGGCCTCGAGCAGGCGCTCGGCCTTGAACGGACGGTACAGACGAACCTTGATGAGACCGACCTTCTCGCCGTGGGCATTGAGGTAGTCGATGACTTCTTCGGCCACGTCGCAGATGGAGCCCATCGCGATGATGACGCGGTCGGCGTCGGGCGCGCCGTAGTAGTTGAACAGCTTATAGTCGGTGCCGAGCTTGGCGTTGATCTTATCCATGTAGGACTCAACGACCTCGGGCAGCGCGTCATAATACTGGTTGCAGGCTTCACGATGCTGGAAGAAGGTATCGCCGTTCTCATGAGAGCCGCGCATATGGGGATGCTCGGGATTGAGGGCGTGCTCACGGAAGGCCTTGACGGCGTCCATGTCGCACATCTCGGCGAGGTCCTTATAATCCCAGACCGCGATCTTCTGGATCTCGTGGCTGGTGCGGAAGCCGTCGAAGAAGTTGATGAAGGGGACCTTACCGGTCAGCGCCGCAAGATGGGCGACGGGGCTGAGGTCCATGACCTCCTGCACGTTGCCCTCGCAGAGCATGGCAAAGCCGGTCTGGCGGCAGGCCATCACGTCGGAATGGTCACCGAAGATGTTCAGCGCGTGGGTGGAAACGGTACGCGCGGAAACATGGAACACGCAGGGGAGCTGCTCGGCAGCGATCTTGTACATATTGGGGATCATCAGCAGCAGACCCTGAGACGCCGTGTAGGTGGTCGTCAGAGCGCCGGTGCCGAGGGAGCCGTGCACCGCGCCGGCCGCGCCGGCCTCGGACTGCATCTCGACGACCTTCACGCGGGTGCCGAAGATGTTCTTCAATCCGTTGGCGCTCCACTGGTCAACAAAGTCGGCCATGGGGCTCGAGGGGGTGATGGGGTAAATCGCGGCAACTTCGCTGAACGCATAGGATACATGCGCGGCAGCGTTATTACCGTCCATGGACTTCATTTTTCTTGCCATAAATGAAACCTCCTGTTATATTCGCCGCCGGGGAGCGGCGTTTTTCGCGTCATTACGCAAAAACTGACGCTATCATCATAGCACGATTTTCACCCGCTGTAAACGTCACTTTCGCAAAAAACATTCATTTTTTTGCAGGATATTATTTACATTTGGTAAGACTCTCCACATTTTTGCAATTAAATATTCAAAATATTTAATATTAACTTCTGTTTTGCAGGATATCATTCCTTTCCCCTCCGCTCCCCGCGCCGCGCTTGCCTTATGCGGCAAACTGTGGTAAACTGAAAAATAAGAAAACAGGCAAGGAAAGGACGGCGGCGTATGGTCACAACGGTGCGTTCCCTCGGTTTGCAGGGCATTTCCGGTTATGAGGTCACGGTGGAGTGCTTCCTCTCGGGCGGGCTTCCCGCGTTCGACGTGGTCGGCCTCGGCGACACGGCGGTGAAGGAGGCGCGCGAGCGTGTCCGCGCGGCGATCAAAAACTGCGGAGCGAAGTTCCCCGTCAGCCGCATCACGGTCAACCTCGCGCCCGCGAACCTAAAGAAAGAGGGCACGGTCTACGATCTTCCGCTGCTGCTCGGCATCCTCGCGGGCGAGGGTGAGATCGACGCGCCGGACCCGGCCTCCGCGTTCATCGGCGAGCTGTCGCTCACCGGCGCGCTGCGCCCCATCAGCGGTGTGCTGCCGATGGCGATGGCCGCGGCGCGTGCGGGCGTGAAGACCCTTTATGTCCCCGCGGCGAACGCCGCCGAGGCGACGCTGGCCGACGGCCTGACCGTCTACGGCGTGGAGAACGCGCCGCAGCTTCTGCGCCATCTGCGCGGCGAGGAACGGCTTGCCCCCGCGCAGCGCTGGGAGCCGACGGTCGAGGCGGACAGCGTCCCCGATTTCGCCGACGTCATGGGGCAGGAGAACGTCAAGCGCGCGCTGGAGATCGCCGCCGCAGGCTCCCACAACGTGCTCCTCATCGGCTCGCCCGGTGCGGGCAAGTCCATGCTCGCGCGGCGTCTGCCCTCCATCCTCCCCGACATGACGCACGAGGAGGCGTTGGAGTCCACCGAGATCTGGTCGGTCGCGGGACTGACCGACAGCAAGCACCCCATGCTCACGCAGCGCCCGTTCCGCTCTCCGCATCACACGCTTTCCGCCGCAGCCATGTCCGGCGGCGGCAGGACGCTCTCTCCCGGTGAGATTTCCCTCGCCCATCACGGCGTGCTGTTTTTGGACGAGTTTCCCGAGTTCCACCGCGATGTGCTTGAATCCCTCCGCGCGCCGCTCGAGGACGGCGAGGTGACCATCACCCGCGCCGCGGGCAGCGTCACGCTGCCGAGCCGCTTCATGCTCGTGGGCGCCATGAATCCCTGCCGCTGCGGCTGGTACGGGCATCCCTCCGGGCGCTGCCGCTGCTCGCAGAAGGACGTGGAGAAATACGTCTCCAAAATTTCCGGCCCGCTGCTCGACCGCATGGACTTACAGGTCAGCGTCCCCTCGGTGGAGTTTGAGGCCATGCGCCGCCGCGAAAAGGCGGAGCCCTCCGCCGCCGTGCGCGAGCGCGTCAACGCCGCGCGGGACATTCAGAAAAAGCGCTTCGCCGGCACGCCCATCACCTGCAACGCCTACATGACCGCGCCGATGGTCGGTGAATTCTGCCGACTCGACGCCGCGGGTGAGAAGCTCTTAAAGGGCGCGTTCGACCGTCTCGGGCTCACCGCCCGCAGCCACGATAAGCTGCTGCGCGTCGCGCGCACCATCGCCGACCTCGACGGCAGCGAGAGGATCGAGAGCTTCCACCTTGCCGAGGCCATTCAGTATCGCAATACGGACATTCTGAGGGGGGAAGGCTGATGAAAAAGTACGATGCTATGCGTCTTTCCGGCACGATCCTGCTCGCCCACCTGGCGCTCTGCGCCGCATTCCTCCTGCTGCTTATCGCTGCATCCGGTTCAACATCGGCCTTTACGTTCCGCTCGCCCTACGGACTTGTATTGGGACTGCTGTTCATCGGGTTACCGGCGTTTGCCTTTGGCTGGGGGCTGCGGTCGGCGAAGGACCCCTTTGACAAAAAGCTCTGCTGGAATGCCGCGATGGTGCTCTATGTACTTAACGCGGTCGCTTTCCTGCTTGCGCCGGAGTTCGGCACCGGGAATGTGATCGCTATGTGGTGGGGGATGCCGATGGCTCCCGCGCTCGCGGGACTGAACGCATTTGCCGCGCCGCAGTCCGCCCTCTATCTTTTCGGCGGCGCGCTGCTCGCCGCCGTCGAGCCGCTGTGTCTGACGCTCGGCCTGCTCTCCGGTAAGCGCACAGAGAACGAAATCAAAAATAATACCGGCGCTCCCGCCGAGGCAGCGGAGCGCACGGACGATAAGGAGAAGAACCCCCATGCGTGAAATGATCTTGTGCAAGCTCGGCGAGGTGGTCCTCAAGGGCCTCAACCGCCGCAGCTTTGAGGACAAACTGATCGGAAACCTGCGCCGCCGCACGGCGAAGTGCGGCAATTTCCGTATCTATTCCAAGCAGAGTACCATTTATGTTGAGCCGGTGAACGACGAGAGCGACCTTGCCGCGGCCTACGCCGCCTGCAAGCAGGTCTTCGGCGTCATCGCCGTCAGCCGCGCCCTGCCCTGTGAAAAGGACGTGCAGGCCATCATCCGCACCGCCAAGGATTACCTCGCCCCGGAATTTGCCCGCGCGAAGGATTTCAAGGTCGAGAGCAAGCGTGCGGACAAAACCTTCCCGCTCACCTCCATTCAGCTCTCCCAGCAGGTCGGCGGCGCGCTGCATCAGGCGTTCCCGCGCTGCGCGGTCAACGTTCACGACCCCGAGCTGACGGTGTTTATCGAGATCCGCGACGACGCGGCCTACGTCCACGGACCCGCCGAGGCGGGTGCGGGCGGACTGCCCATCGGCATGGGCGGCAGCGCCGTGTCGCTGCTCTCCGGCGGCATCGACTCGCCCGTCGCCTCCTACATGATGGCAAAGCGCGGCGTGTCGCTCGAAATGGTCCATTTCTTCTCCCCGCCCTACACCTCCGACGCCGCCAAGGAAAAGGTGCTCGAGCTCGCGCAGCTGCTCACGCCGTGGTGCGGGCGGCTGACCGTCCACATCGTGCCGTTCACCGAAATTCAGGAACAAATTCGTATGAACTGCCCCGAGGACCATTTCACGCTCATCATGCGCCGCTTCATGATGCGCCTTGCCCAGCGCGTGGCAGACGAGGTGCGCGCCAAGGCGCTCGTCACCGGCGAATGCCTCGGGCAGGTCGCCAGCCAGACAATGGAGGCTCTGCGCGTGAGCGAGGATGTGGTGGAGCTGCCCGTCCTGCGTCCGCTCATCGGCATGGACAAGGAGGAGATCATCCGCATCTCCCGCAAGATCGGCACGTTCGACACGTCCATTCTCCCCTATGAGGACTGCTGTACCGTCTTTACCCCGCGCCATCCCAAGACCAAGCCCCATGTGGAGGAGGTGCGCGAGCTGGAGGCCGTGCTGGACATCGACGCGCTATGCGACCGCGCGATGGCGGGCCGCGAATTTGTACGCATCAAATTCTGAAAGGAAGTCTTTACTATGGCGGAAAACGAAAAATTGATCGAACAGCGCTGCTGTGAGCTGCTCAAGGCGCGCGGCATGACCTTCGCCGCGGCGGAGAGCTGCACCGGCGGCCTCATCGCCAAGCGCATCACGGATGTGCCGGGTGCGTCGCTCGTCTTCATGGGCGGCGTGGTGAGCTATACCGACACGGTCAAGCACCGCGTGCTCGGCGTTCCAGCAGAGATGCTGGAGGAATACGGCGCGGTGTCCGCGCCCGTTGCCCGCGCGATGGCGGAGGGCGCGCGCAGGGCGACGACCGCCGATCTTGCCGTCAGCGTCACGGGCGTTGCGGGTCCTGAGCGCGACGAGCGCGGCAACGCCGTCGGCACGGTATTCATCGGCTTTTCCACTCCGGAGGAGACGGTCGCCGAGCGCTTCGACTTCGGCGAAAAGAGCCGCGCGGAGATCCGCGCGCTGTCCGCGGAGGAGGCGCTCAAGCTGCTGGAGGAAAAGATGAAGGAAGTGTAAGAGCCGAAGGCTGTGAGAAAGGAGAAACCATGAAAAGAAGCACTGGACGATTGCTTGCTGTGCTGTTGGCGGCGCTGACGCTTTTGGCGTCAGGCTGCGGAGAAAAGCAGGAAACGCCGGACGGCGCACCGGATAAGCCCCTGATGCAGGAGGAAGATCTGACGGTCGAGCCGCAGCCGGACGCGAACTTTACGCTGGAGCTGCCGGACGGATTTTTGAGTCTTGGAACGGACTACGAGCCGAACGGGGAGACGCAGGATGCGACCTATGACAGCGACGGGATGCTGCCCTATGACTTTGCGCGCCATTACGACGCGGACGCGCGGCTCGTCGTCGGGACGGACTACTACCCTGAAACGGGGCGTGAGGTCATCAGCTACCTGCGCGCCGACGCGGTGGGCGTGGGAACGCCGCGCGGCGTCAAGGTCGGCGACAGCGAGAAAGCGCTGCTGACGGAATACCCGGAAGCGCTTTACTGCATCGCGGCAGACGAGTCCGAGCTCTATGACGGCTACAGCGACGAAAGCGGCTACAGCGAGCCCGCCTATGACTTCGACCGCGCCTACGTCTGGCAGCCGCAGACGCCGCAGGACGGCGGAAACTACGACGTCCGCGACATTGCGTTTTACCTGAAGGACGGCACAGTGACCGCAATTACGATGACAAAGCCGTATGCGTTCCGCTTTGTCTACGGTGTGGACCGAGACGCGGCGCTGCACCTTGCGGAAGAAAACCGCGCGCAGATGTGCGGGCAGTGAAAAAAGCACAAAAAGCGAGGGATGCGTGAGCATCCCGCGCTTTTGCTGTATTTGCTTGTGGCCGGGATCAAAGCTCGAGCGCGAGCTGCGCGTCGTCCGGCGCGGAAGCATCCAGCCCGAATTCGCTCGGCAGATAGCGTGGGCAGACGTTTTCACCTGTTGTAATGACGGAGGCGGCAAGGCGCGTGCCGATCTCGCAGGATTCCATCATGGTCTTGCCGTAGGTCTGGCCGATGACCGTCCCGGCAAAGAACGCGTCGCCCGCGCCGGTCGTATCCTTGACGTCGACCTTTTTCGCGGGGCAATAGCCCTCCTCGCCGTCAAGCGTTGCAAAGGCCGCGCCCTGAGCGCCCATCGTGACGACCATGCGGCGGATCTGCGCGCCGCGAGCTTCAGAAATAAGCAAAAACGGCCGCGCGGCCGCGTGTGACGGCGCAAAATGAATAAATTGCAAATTTTACTTTCCGCATTGCAAAGCCGATCATTTTGTGCTATGCTTGACGCAAGGATACCGTACCGTCGCGGTACGGATGTTATGCAAAGGAGTGATTTCTTATGGTCAGACTTATCATGGGTGAAAAGGGCACCGGCAAGACCAAAAAGCTCATCGAGCTTATCAACGCCTCTGCTGCCGAGGAAAACGGCAATGTGGTGTGCATCGAGGCCAAGTCCACGATGACCTTCGACATCCATTATCACGTTCGTCTCATTTCTGCCGACGAATATCAGATCACCACTTACGAGGGCCTGCGCGGCTTCGTCAGCGGCCTGTATGCCGGCAATTACGATATTTCCCACATCTTCATCGACAACCTCTTCAAGATCGTCGGCGGCGACTGCAATCAGGCGGCGGACGACTTTCTGGATTGGCTCAACCGCTTCAGCAACAACCACGGCGTCAAGTTCACCGTTTCGGTCTCCGGCGATCCCGGTCTTGCGACCGACGGAATGCAGAAGTACCTGTAACGCAAAACCGCAAAAGGAGACGGCAGGAAGCCGTCTCCTTTCTTTTTTATTTCAGCACATAGACATTGCCGATGCCCAGCAGGCGGCACAGCTCCGTCTTTTCGGCGATGTCCGTCTCGCTCTCGTACCATACGACCGTGACCGAGCCGTCCTTCTCCGTGCGGTAGCCGCACGAGCTTTCGTGCTGCGCCGAGCGGTGCGTGCGCAGCGTGCCCTCGGACAGCAGCTCGATCAGCTCGCCCTCGGTCAGCTCGCGTGTGTCCGTTACCGCTCCCGCACGGGTCACCTGCAGCAGCGGCACGGCGCGCAGCGCCACGCTGCCGCCCTCGCCCGCTCTGACCGCCGCCGTGTAGACCGCCTCCATCGGCGCGCGCGGGCTGACCGGCACGCTGCCGGACTCCTCCGTGATGCTCCCGGCGGTCACGCAGCCGGACGGCGCGCTTCCGTCCACCGCTTCCGTGACCTTGATCGCGGCGTGCAGCCGGTCATAGGTGCGCAGCAGCACGGCAGCCGCCTGCTCGCGCGTCGCTTCCTTTTTCGGCTCGAAGTTGTATGCGCTCACGCCCTTGATGATGCCCATGCGGTAGGCAAGCGCGACATAGCCCTGCGCCACGGAGACGTCCGAAAACGGGCAGTCGTCCGCCGCCGCACCCGACAGCACGGCGAGTCCCAGCGCGCGCACGGTCATCTTCGCCATCTCCTCGCGAGTGATCGCATCATTCGGACGGCATTGGCGGCTCTCGCCTGTCAATGCGCCGTGGGCATAGGCCGTCTCAATAGCGCTGTAATACCACTTCGCCGTATCCTGATTGTCCATAAAGCTGCCCTTCTCCGGCGTGACGAGCTCCCAGCCCATCAGACGGCAGAGCGCTGTGGCGTAAGCCGCGCGGGTCATCGTCCGTCCGAGGCCGAACCTGCCTCCGCCGACTCCCTGCAGCAGGTTGTACTGCGCGCAGCGCCGGATGCTCTGCGCCGCCCAATGGCTTTCCGGCACGTCGGAAAAGCCCGCCGTTCCCGCCGCGCCGACGCTCAGCGTCAGCAGCAGCGCCAGCACAAGTGCCGTCAGGCACCTCCAAAGACGCATCATATCTTGTTCCGTCCTTTCCGGTGTTCGTCCGCCCGCCGTCGGTCCGCGCCGTATCCGCGCGGCGCGGGCGCCGAATGTCCGCAATGTGTTGTCATTATATGGGAATCGGGCGCAAAAAGCAATCTCTGTTTTGCTCTTTGCACGTTCTTGACAGCCTTGCTTCTCCGGCATATAATCATCGCGCGGGCCGGCGGCCTGCCAAAACGCACTGCTTTCAAGAGGTATCACGCATGGATAAAGAGAGAGCCCGGCGGCTTTTTCTCACCGCCTTTTTCCTTTTCGCGCTCGCCAACGGCCTGAGCGGCTCCATCATCTCCAACTACTTCAAGGATGTTTTTCAGGTCGATTCCGTTCAGCGCGGCCTGCTGGAGATCCCGCGCGAGCTGCCCGGTGTTGTGGGCGTGTTCGTCATCGCCGCGCTCCCTTCGCTCGGCAACGTCTCGCTCTCGGTTCTCGGCTTCGCACTGTACTGCGTCGGCCTGCTCGTGCTCGGCCTTTTCTCCCCGGGCTACTTTGTCATGCAGCTCTTCGTCTTCACCTATTCGCTCGGCGACCACATGGTCATGCCTATCCGCGACGCCGTCGCCATGGACCTCGCTGACGAGGGCAAGACGGGTACATTTCTCGGACGCTACCGCGGCATGATGACGCTCGGCTCCATGCTGGCCTCGGCGCTTGTGTTCGTGGGCTTCCGCGTCGGCTTTTTCTATTTCCGCACCGGAGTCATCCCCTCGTTCTGCGCTGCGCTGGTATTCCTCATTGTTGCGCTCGCCCTTCTCTGCCGCCTGCGGAAAACGCTGCCCGCGCTGGATGTGCGCAAGCGCAGCGGCGAGCGCAGGAGACTTCCCGTCCGCCGAAGGTATCTGCCCTATTACATCGTCACCGCCGTCTACGGCTTCCAGAAGCGGATGCGCCTTGTCTTTGCTCCGTGGGTCATCATCGAGCTTCTCTCGATGGGCGCGGACACGGTGGCGCTGCTCGGCATCGCCGCCTATTTCTGCGGCGGCTGGGTCGCCCCGCTCATCGGAAAGTTTTTAGACCGGCACGGTGTGCAGAAGGGGCTCGTGCTGGAGTCCGCCGGCGTTGCCGGGGTGTTCCTCTTTGCCGCGTGGGCCGCTTCCGGCATCGTAAACGGCTCGCTGCGCGGCTGGGGCGGCATGGCCGCCGCATTCGCCTCCTACATTCTCATTTTCCTCACCGACCATTTCAATTCCGTCCACGTCATGCTCATGCGCGAGCTGAGCGAGTCGCCTGCGGACGTGATGGAAAACCTTTCCTTCGGCCTGAGCGTGGACCATGTCCTCGCCGTCACCGTCTCGGGCCTGCTCGGCGCGGTGTGGAAGTATGTCGGACCCCAGTATGTGTTCCTGCTCGGCGCGGCGGTCTGCACCGTCCACCTCGGCGTCGCGCTGTGGCTGAAGCGGCAGCGCCGCGCCGCCGTCTGAGCCTTCTTGATACGTCAAAAGCGTCCCGCCGTCGGCGGGACGCTTTTGTTCTCTTTTCTTACGGCAGCGGGATCTCCTTGATGTCAAAGAGCGTCTTAAGCTCTACCGACGTGCGGGAGTCGCCGTAGGTCTTGATCTCGGCGAGCAGCGCATCCAGCTCCTTCGTGTCGCGCACGGCGAATTGAAGCAGCGCGTTGAACACACCGATCACATGGTGGTGGCTGATGACCGCGGGGCTCTGCTCGCAGAAGACACAGAACGCAGCGTACTTCTCCGGCTCGAGCGACACGGAGATAAAGCCCGTGATGTTGCAGTCCAGCCGCGTGCGGTCGATGTCGATGCGGTAGCTGCGGATCACGCCGCATTCCTCCATGCGGCGGATGCGCTCGGAGACGGCGGGCGGCGTCAGCCCCACCTGGTCGCCGATGTGGCGCAGGGTGCAGCGGCTGTCCGCCTGTAGGATATTGAGGATCTGATAATCGGTTCGATCCATAGCTTTCTCTCTTTCTCCCTCTTTGCCCTTACATCACGCGGCCGCGCTTGATGACCTTCTTGGCAAGGTTGCTGCCGAAGCGGTAGCAGATGTAGTCCAGATCCGGCGCGTCCCAGATGACGAGGTCGCCGAGCTTGCCCGCCTCGACCGTACCGACCTTGTCAGCCATGTCGATGGCTGCCGCGCCGTTGAGCGTTACGGCGGTCAGCACCTCCTCGGGCGTGAGCCGATACTTCAGGCAGCCGAGGTTGATGACGAACTGCATATTCAGGCACGGGCAGGAGCCGGGGTTGAAGTCCGTCGCCATCGCGACGGGCACACCCGCGTTCACCATGTCGCGCGCGGGCGCGAACACCGCGCCGAGGTTGAAGCTCGTCGCGGGCAGCAGGCAGGCGATCACGCCGCCCTTTGCCATCGCCTCGATGCCCGCGGGCGGGCAGACGATCAGATGCTCCGCGGAGATCGCTCCCAGCTCGCCGGCGAGCTGGCTGCCGCCGATGGCCTCGATCTCGTCGGCGTGGATCTTGGGACGCAGACCGTACTTGAGGCCCGCCTCGAGCACCTGACGGGACTCCTCCACCGTAAAGGTGTCGGCCTCGCAGAACACGTCGCAGAACTTCGCGATGCCCTGCTCCTTAACGAGCGGCATCATCTCCTCGCACACAAGGCGGATGTACTCGGCGCGGTTGGCTTTGTACTCGGCGGGCACAAGGTGCGCGCCCATGAAGGTCGCGACCATGTCCATCGGGTGCTGCTCGTCGAGGTCGCGGATCACACGCAGCGCCTTGAGCTCATGCTCGGTGGCAAGACCGTAGCCGCTCTTGGCCTCGCAGGTGGTCGTGCCGAAGGCCATCATCTCGTCGAGCGCCTTCGCCGCCTTGGCGGTCAGCTCCTCCTCGGTGGCTCCGCGCGTGGCGTTGGTGGTGGACTGGATGCCGCCGCCGGCGTTCTGAATTTCGAGGTAGGTCTTGCCGTGCAGCTTCATACCGAGCTCATTCTGCCGCCAGCCGCCGAAAATAAGGTGCGTATGGGCGTCCACGAGGCCCGGCGTGACGAGCTTTCCCTCAGCGTCGACGATCTCCGCCCCCGCGGCTGCGGGAGCCTCGCCGGTGCCGACGGAGGCGATCACGCCGTCCTCAATGAGCACCCATGCGTCCTTGAAGAATTTGATCTTCCCCTGCTCGCTGCCGCGATGGGCGCTTTTGCCCTCGGGCGTTGCGAGCAGGCCGATGTTTTTGACCAGTAACTTTTTCATAAAAGCGGTTCCTTTCTTACGGTAAAGGGACTTGTTTCTTTGATAATAACACAAAAAGGGGCATATTGCTATGCCCCTTTTTGATTTTATTTTTTAGTCGAGGTATTCCTTGACGACCTTTTCGCACAGAGCATCGTCCGCGAGGTACGGCATGGTGATGTGATCCTGGCCCTCGTACATCTTGTTGTACTCGGCCACGGTGGTCATGGCGTTCTCATTGCGCGCCCAGCTGCGGCGGGCCACGCCGACCATGGTATCCCAAGGCATGGACATACGCAGGATGGTATCGACGCGCTCGGAGCCGTCGAGCACCATGCCGAAGCCGCCGTTGATGGCACGGCCGATGCCGGTGCCGCCGCCGTTGTGCAGCGCGATGTAGCTCATGCCGCGAGCCGCGTTGCCGGCGTAGCACTGCGTCGCCATCTCGGCCATGATGTTGGAGCCGTCCTTGATGTTGCTGGTCTCACGGAAGGGCGCGTCGGTTCCGCCGGTATCGTGATGGTCACGGCCGAGGATGACGGGGCCGATCTCGCCGTTGCGGACCATTTCGTTGAACTTGAGCGCGAGGTTCATGCGGCCCATGGCATCCTGATAAAGGATGCGGCACTGGGTGCCGACGACCAGCTTGTTCTTCTCCGCGTCGCGGACCCAGACGTAGTTGTCGTAGTCCTGATAGCGGCGGTTGTGCGCCTTGATGTACTCGGCGGCCGCCATATCGGTCTTGTGCAGGTCCTCGGGGTTGCGGCTCAGGCAGCACCAACGGAACGGGCCGTAGCCGAAGTCGAACAGGCAGGGGCCGAGGATATCCTCGACGTAGGACGGGAAGATGAAGCCGTCGAGGTCGTTCTCGCCGTTCTTGCAGATGCTCTTCACGCCGGTATCGTACACGGCCTTGAGGAAGCTGTTGCCGTAGTCGAAGAAGTAGGTGCCGCGCTCGTGGAACTTGCAGATCATCTCATAGTGATGCTGCAGCGTCTTGTCAACGAGCTTGCGGAAGCCCTCGGGGTCCTTGTCCAGCATCTCGGTGCGCTGGGCGAAGGTGAGGCCCTGCGGGCAGTAGCCGCCGTCGTAGGGGACGTGGCAGGAGGTCTGGTCGCTCATGAGGTCAACGTGAACGTTGTGCTCATAGAGGTACTCGAGCAGATCGACGATGTTGCCGCAATAGGCAACGGCGCAGGGCTTGCCCGCCTTCTGATGCTCGAGGGCGATCTTGGTCGCCTCCTCGAGGGAGTCGGTGCGGTGGCTGACCCAGCCCTGGGTGTAGCGGGTGTCGATACGGGAATCGTCGACCTCGGCGATGATGGACGCGGCGCCGGCGATCTCGGCAGCCTTGCCCTGCGCGCCGCTCATGCCGCCTAAGCCCGCGGAGATGAACAGACGGCCGGCGAGGTCCTTATCGTTGGGGATGCCGAGCTTGAGACGGCCGGCGTTGAGCAGCGTGTTGAACGTGCCGTGGACGATGCCCTGGGGGCCGATGTACATCCAGCCGCCCGCGGTCATCTGGCCGTAGTTGGCGACGCCGAGCGCGGCGGCGCGGTTGAAGTTCTCCTGATCATCGAAGGTGCCGACCATCAGGCCGTTGGAGATGATGACACGGGGCGCCATCTTATGGGAGTGGAACAGGCCCAGAGGATGGCCGGACATGACGACCAGCGTCTGCTCGTCGGTCAGCTCCTCAAGGTACTTCTTGATGAGGCGGTACTGCATCCAGTTCTGGCAGACCTGACCGGTCTCACCGTAGGTGACAAGCTCATAGGGATAGAGCGCAACGTCGAAGTCGAGGTTGTTGTCGATCATGACCTGAATGGCGCGGCCCTCGATGCACTTGCCCTTGTACTCGTCGATGGGCTTGCCGTAGAGCTTGCCCTCGGGACGGAAGCGATAGCCGTAGATGCGGCCGTGCTCCTCGAGCTCGGCGGCGAACTCCTTGGCCATCTGCTCGTGATGGTCGGGGTGGATGTAGCGCAGAGCGTTCTTGATGGCGAGCGCCTTATCGGCCTCGGTCAGGTGGGATTCGCGGCGGGGTGCGCGGCGATAGCAGGATTCCATCTTCGGGTACTCGGGAAGATCGTAGTCCAGCTTGATCGTCATGGCTTCGTCAGCGAGATTGATCATGGGGTGTTCCTCACTTTCTAAAATTTTTCGATTTCTCTCAATTTTCGGTTTTATCTCAAAAGAATCTTGTGCAATTTGCTTTACATCTTGCATTATAGCAAGAACCTGCTATAATGAAAAGAACTTCTATTGTATTGTTATCATACTTTTTTAGTATAGCTTGTCAGGAGGCGCATTTCCATGACCATTCGCCAGCTTGAATACTTCTGCGCGGTCGCGGAGGGGCGCAGCATTTCCGCCGCCGCCCGCGCCCTGCACGTCGCCCAGCCGCCCATTTCGCGCCAGATCGCCCAGCTTGAAGCCGAGCTCGGTGTACAGCTTTTCGCCCGCGAGAGCCGCGGCATGAAGCTCACCGAGGCCGGGCAAGCCCTCTACCGCCAGAGCCGCTCGCTTTTTCTCAATCTCCGGCGCGTGGAGGAAAACGTCCGCAGCATCGGCGCCGGCGAGGGCGGGCGCATCAACGTCGGCGTCATTTACTCCGCCATGCCCTATGCCCTGCATTATTTGGAGGCGTACCACGCCCGCTATCCCAAGGTCGAGTTCTACATCCGTCTCGGCTCCCCGCAGGACCTTTTGAACGACCTGGACCGCGGCGAGCTGCACGTCCTCTTTCTCCGCCGCTCCACGCAGGAGTCCGGCAGCCTGCACGAGCGCATCCTCGGCGAGGACGCGCTGGAGCTCATCATGACCGCCGCGACCGATCCCGCGCCGGAGCTGGACGCCGTGCCCATCGAGCGGCTGCGCGGCGTGCCGATGTGCCTGCTGCGCTCGGACGACCTCTGGGGCTACAACGATTATCTGATGAAGGAGTGCCGCCGCAGCGGCTTTGAGCCGAACGTGCCCTGCCAGTGCTACGATACGCCCATGGCGATGCAGCTCGTGCGCTCGGGCTTCGGCATCAGCTTCCTGCCGCACTCCATCGTCGAGACGCACCCGAACTCCGGCATCTACGCCAAGCCGCTGCGCGGCATCCCCGCCAAGTCCTACCCTGTCCTTGTCTGGAGCGACGATGTGCAGGGCGCGCCCTGCGTGCAGCGCTTCATCGCGGAATCCTGACCGGCGCGGCTTTACTTAAAAAAATTAAGCGCCCCGAAACAAAAGAGAAAGAAAACCTGTTTACGCCCGCCCGGGCACACGGTATAATGACAGCGTAAGCATCAAAATACAGGTTGGAAATTGTCTGACCTGACAAAAACGGAGGAAACTTATCATGGCACGACTGATCGAATGCATCCCCAATTTCAGCTGCTCCAAGGAAAAGGACGAGGCCACCTATAACGAGCTCGTCAAGACCGCGCAGAGCGTCCCCGGCTGCACCCTGTTCGACGCCCAGACCGACGGCAACCACAACCGCTGCGTTTTCACCCTCATCGGCTCCCCCGAGGCCATCGAGGAGGTCGCCTTCCAGCTCACGAAGGTCGCCACCGAGCGCATCGACATGAACAAGCACCACGGCGAGCACAAGCGCATGGGCGCGACCGACGTCATCCCCTTCGTCCCCCAGATGGACGTGACCGTGGAGGAAGCCGTCGAGATGTCCAAGCGCGTCGCTCAGCGCATCTGGGACGAGCTGAAGGTCCCCTCCTTCCTGTATGAGGACAGCGCCACCCGTCCCGAGCGCCGCAACCTCGCCACCTGCCGCAAGGGCGAGTTCGAGGGTATGCCCGAGAAGCTCCTGCAGCCCGAGTGGGCTCCCGACTACGGCGAGCGCAAGATCCACCCCACCGCCGGCATCACCGCCATCGGCGCCCGTATGCCGCTCGTCGCGTTCAACTGCAACCTCGAGACCAGCGACGTTGAGGTCGCCAAGAAGATCGCCAAGGTCATCCGCGGCTCCTCCGGCGGCTTCCGCAGCTGCAAGGCCATGGGCTTCATGCTCGAGGACCGCGGCATCGCGCAGGTCTCCATGAACATGGTCAACTATGAGGATACCCCGCTCTATGTCACCTATGAAATGATCAAGGCTCTGGCCGAGCGCTACGGCACCCGCGTCATCGAGAGCGAGATCGTCGGTCTGACTCCCGCCAAGGCGCTCATCGACTGCGCCGAGTTCTACCTCAAGGCCAAGGACTTCGACTGCAAGAAGCAGGTCATGGAGTATCACCTCATCGACATGGAGTAAAAGCTTCAAAAAAGCGGTTATGCCGCTTTTTTGAGAAAGGCTTCAGCGCGCGGCGCTCACCGCGCCGTGCACTGCAAGGTGTCGCTGCGGACGCGCGCGAGCGCCCTCCGCGACAATCCCACTTTGTTTCGCGCCTGCGGGCGCGAAATGCCACAAGGAAGGACATTGAATTTTATGAAACTTGCTGAACTGACCGTTACCGGCTTTGCCGACATCGTTTCCTCCGACGCGCCCGCGCCGGGCGGCGGCTCCTGCGCCGCGCTCTACGGCGCCATCGGCGCCGCGCTGACCGCCATGGTCGGCGGTCTGACCCAGGGCCGCAAGAAGTACGCCGAGTACGCCGAGCACGCCGCCGAGGTCGAGGCCAAGGGCAACGAGCTCAAGGCCCGTCTGCTCGACGTGATGGACCGCGACACCGACGCGTTCAACGTCGTCTCCGCCGCCTTCGGTATGCCCAAGGACACCGACGAGCAGAAGGCCGCGCGCTCCGCCGCCATCCAGAACGGTCTCAAGGGCTGCACCAAGACGCCCATGGAGATGATGGAGCTGATCGACGAGACCCTCACCCTCGCTCACTCCCTGCTCGGCCGCTTCAACGACACCTCCGCGAGCGACCTGGGCGTTGCGTTCCTCTCCCTCAAGGCCGGTATTCAGGGCGCGTGGCTCAACGTGCTCATCAACGTCGGCTCGCTGAAGGATCAGGAGTTCGCCGCCGAGTACCGTGCCCGCGGCGAGAAGCTGCTCGCGCACGCGCTGCCTCTGGCGGACGAGTGCTACGCCGAGATCGTCAAGCTGATCGACGGCTAAAATTTATCTTGCCAAACGCAAAAGGCTTCGGTATCATCGTACCGAAGCCTTTTCGACAGAAAGAAGGTCCTTTTATGACGCTCACCCATCTGACCCCCGCCGATTACGTCACCACGCAGTGGTCCGGCGGCGCGACCACCCAGCTCGCCATCGCGCCGAAGGGCGCGGTGTATGCCGACCGCGATTTTCTCTGGCGGCTGAGCTCCGCGACCGTCGAGCTCGACGAGTCCGACTTCACGCCCCTGCCCGCCTATGACCGCGTGATCTCCACGCTGCGCGGCGATATGGTCCTCGCGCACAACGGCGGGGAACGACTGACGCTCCACCCCTACGAGATCCACGATTTCTCCGGCGCAGACGATACCCACTCCTGGGGCCGCTGCACGGACTTCAACCTCATGCTGCGCCGCGGACAGTGCCGCGGCTGCGTCACTGCGCATTTCCCGCACGGCACGGAAACGCTTGCCCTCCACGCGGGCGAAACGGCCCTGCTTTTCTGCGGCGAGGGAAGCGTCACGCTCCGCGCGGGCATGGAAACGCTGACGCTCGCCGCGCACGAAAGCGCCCTGATCGAGGACGCGCCCGCGCAGCTCACCGTCGAGGGCAGCGCGAAGCTGATGCTTGCGCAGATGTACCGCTGAGGGAGGGAGCTGCATGACCGGAGAAGACGTCGCCGCTCGCGTCCACGCCTACGCATGGACTGACCGCAAGCCGGGGCTGGAGCGCACCCGCGCTCTGCTCGCCGCGCTGGGAAACCCCGAAAAAGCCCTCAAATTCGTCCACATCACCGGCTCGAACGGCAAGGGCTCGACCGCCGCGATGCTCGCCTCCGTTCTCGCGGCGGCGGGATACCGCACGGGACTGTTCACCTCGCCGCACCTCTACCGCTTCAACGAGCGCTTTCAGGTGAACGGCGCGCCCATCCCCGATGAGGCGCTTGACCGCCTCGCGGAGCGCGTGCTCGCCGCGGCGGACACGCTTCCGGAGCATCCGACCGAGTTTGAGCTGATGACCGCCATCGGCTTTCTCTGGTTCGCGGAGGCCGGCTGTGACCTCGTCGTGGTCGAGGTCGGTCTCGGCGGGCGGCTGGACTCCACCAACGTCATTCCCGCGCCTGAGGCGGCGGTCATCACCAACATCGGGCTGGAGCACACCGCCATCCTCGGCAGCACCCTCGCCGCCATCGCCGCGGAGAAATCCGGCATCCTCAAGCCCGGCTGCCGCGCCGTGCTCTACGGTCAGAGCCGCGAGGTGGGGGAGGTCGCTGCCCGCGTCTGTGCGGAAAAGGAGATCCCGCTCACCGTCACGGACGCCTCGCAGCTCACGCTGCTCTCGTCCGGTCTCGACGGGCAGCACTTCACCTACCGCGGCAGCGCGCCGCTGCTCCTGCCGCTGCTCGGCGACTATCAACTCCGCAACGCCATGACCGTGCTCGACACAGTGGATGCGCTGCGCGCGCAGGGCCGGAATATCTCCGCCGACGCCGTTGCGCGCGGCCTTGCCGCCGCACGCTGGCCCGGACGGCTGGAGCTGGTGCGCCGCCGCCCCGATCTCATCATCGACGGCGGGCACAATCCGCAATGCGCGCAGGCGCTTGCCGCCTCGCTGCGCGGGCTCTACGGCGAAAAAAAGCTCATCTTCCTCATCGGCGTGCTCGCCGATAAGGACTGGCAGAGCATGGTCGGCGAGGTCCTTCCGCTGGCCAAGGCCATCGTCACCGTCCGCCCCGAAAGCGATCGCGCTAAGGACGAAAACGAGCTGGCCGCGTGGGTCCGCGCACAGGGCGTCTCTGCCGAGGCGCACGCCTCCATCGGCGAGGCGCTGGACGCCGCGCTCGCTCTCGCGGGTCCCGAGGACGCCGTCTGCGCGTGGGGCTCGCTCTACAGCGTCGGCGAGCTGCGCCATTGTCTCGGCCTGTGCTGAGATTCGTCCGCGTGATGTTCGGCATTCTCGGCGCGCCGCTGTTCCGGGAGCACACTTGCATGGGCGGCGGCTATTGTGACTTCAAACGAAAGTTCGCCGCCGAGCCGCTGCCCTGCCGGCCGTCGGTGCTCACGCAGGCGAACGATTACCGGTAAAGTAACAATGAAGATCCCCGATGCCCGCACAAGCGGGCATCGGGGATCTTGTTTATTGTGGCTGCTTTGCGGTGTCTCTTAGTACATGCCGTCCTTACGGGACGCATTTCCTAAAAATCAATATTCTTGCATCGAAATGTCATACTTTCAGCAAGAATCGCAGGAATATCAAACTAGTCTTTCGATAATGTTGCATCCTGATTTAAGACCAAGTCACGTAATTCTCCATAAATCTCCGCATATTCACGGGCAAAGTGTGTAAGTTGTGTGTAAGCTTCGCAATGAGAAAAATGCTGTGATCACAGGGCTTCAGCAATCTGTCGGAACGCCCGTTCCGCTGACTCAAAATCGCTATGTGTGTAAACATCCAGTGTTACACTGGCAGTCGAATGGCCCATCAGGTATTGCAGGCTTTTCACGTCAAGTCCCGCCTGTTGGACGTTGGTGCAGAACGTATGCCGCAGCACATGGGGCGTGATCCGAGGGACAGGCTTGCCGTATGCCTTTTCAAATCTCGCTTGCAGACCTCGCATATAGT
>OODG01000908.1_pt1 | contig 21029 bp, 21 predicted proteins | sample 1671621 | NCBI WGS metagenome assembly OODG01 (sample SAMN06348175, study PRJEB24527) | human gut metagenome | biome: human gut; feature: ankylosing spondylitis patient; material: feces | host: Homo sapiens | place: China | collected 2015-10 | reverse complement strand
GTTTGTTATTCGCTAAATACCTTTCTGGCGCTGAAAGAGAAACCCCATTGCCGCGCGTTTCTTTGCGGTGGTGAATTTCACGCCAGCAACGCCATTTTCAAACCCATCGATTTTCAGCAAACGCTGAATAATTTTTGCCCGGATATCGCTTTTTATTCTGCGGCGGGCGTGCATGTCAGTAAAGGCGCTACCTGTTTTAATCTTGAAGAGTTGCCGGTAAAACACTGGGCCATGTCGATGGCGCAAAAGCATGTGCTGGTTGTCGACCACAGTAAATTTGGCAAGGTGCGTCCGGCGCGCATGGGTGACCTGAAACGCTTTGATATTGTGGTGAGCGATTGTTGCCCGGAAGATGAGTATGTGAAGTACGCGCAGACGCAGCGCATTAAGTTGATGTATTAATGACGTATAACCGGATGACGTTTCGCGCCATCCGGTTATCAGAAGATTAAGAGAACCAGCTGCCGAACCACTGATGGAATTTCATCATCACGAAATCCCACACCCGACCAAAGAATCCGCCCTCTTCCACATTTTCCATCACGATCAGCGGACGCTGCTCAATGGATTTACCGTTAAGCTGGAAATCAATGGTCCCGACAACCTGACCTTTTTTCAGCGGTGCGGTAAGCTGCGGTTCCGAGGAGCCGCAGCCGCGGCACCGTCCGCCCCGCGAGCCGCGCCGCCGACAGCAGCAGCAGATAGTCCGCCGCACCGTTCACCAACGCCGCAAGGTCCCAGTAGACCACCATGCCCGTCACCCCCCCTCCATGCCGTCAGCATACCACAGCGCGGACGCGGAAAAAGGACGAAACAGGGCCGTCCGCACAAATTGTACGGACGGCCCTGCATTCAATTCTCATTATACAAGAAACGGAATGACCATGCTCGCGAGCAGCGAGACGATCATCACGACCACCAGAATGAGCGCCATCGCGCGCGTTTTCTTATTCATCGGCTTTCTCCTCCCGTTCGAGAATCTTCTTAATGCCCTTCTCTGCCTTGGCGCGCGGCAGCATCACCTCATGGCCGCAGCCGGTGCATCTGAGCTTCACGTCCATACCCACGCGTGTGATCTCAAAGATCTTCTCGCCGCAGGGGTGCGGCTTTTTCATTTCGACCCTGTCACGGAGCCTAATGTCCATCGGCATTCTTGATCGCCTCCCAGTATTTCGCCGCGGCCTGCTCAACCTTATTGTCGCCGTAGCGATAGTAGACCGCGTTTTTGATCGGGTCGGGCAGGTATTGCTGCTTCACCCAATGGTTCGGAAACTCGTGCGGGTACTTGTAGCCCTGCTCGCGCTCGAGGCCCGTGGAGTCCGCGTGAACGTTTTGCAGCTCGCGCGGAATATCGCCGGTCCTGCCGCGCCTGACGTCGGCCCACGCCGCGTTGATGCCCTCGACCACGCTGTTGGATTTCGGCGCGGTGGCAAGCAGGATCGCCGCCTGCGCCAGCGGCAGCTGCGCTTCGGGAAGTCCCAGCTGCATCGCGGTATCCACGCAGGCCTTCACGATGGCGACCGCCTGCGGGTACGCCATGCCGATATCCTCGCTCGCCGAGCACAAAAGCCGGCGGCAGGGCGTCACGAGGTCGCCCGCTTCGAGGAAACGCGCAAGGTAATGGAGCGCCGCGTCGGGGTCGCTGCCGCGCAGCGACTTCATCAGCGCCGACGCCATGTCGTACATCGCGTCGCCGCCCTTATCGTAGCGCATCGCGCTGCGCTGCGCCACCTGTAAGGCGTCTTCGCTTGTCAGCAGAAGCTCGCCGTCCTTTGTCTCCGCCGCCTCATAAAGCAGCTCGCAGGCGTTGATGGCCTTGCGCACATCGCCGCCGCATTGGGTCGCGAGGAGCATGGGCACGCCCTCCTCCCACGCAAGCGGGAGCGGGCTGCGCTCCTTGAGGATGCCGAGCGCCCGCTCAACGGCGGGCAGCAGCTCGCGCGGCTCGACCTGCTTGAACTCGAACACCGTCGAGCGCGAGAGCAGCGCGTTGTAAACATAGAAAAACGGATTCTCCGTCGTGGACGCGATGAGCGTGATGGAGCCGTTCTCCATGAACTCCAACAGGCTCTGCTGCTGCTTTTTGTTGAAATACTGGATCTCGTCGAGATAGAGCAGGATGCCCCCGGGCGCCATCAGCGTGCCGACGCTCGCGATGATATCCTTCACGTCCTGTAAGCTCGCGGTCGTCGCGTTGAGCCGGTAGAGCGTTTTATTCGTCTTGTTGGCAATGATGTTGGCGATGGTCGTTTTTCCCGTGCCAGAGGGGCCGTAGAAGATCATGTTCGCGCTCGTGCCCGCGTCGATCAGACGGCGCAGCACGCCGCCCGGTCCGATCAGATGGCGCTGGCCCACGACCTCGTCCAGGCGCTGCGGGCGAATTTCGTCCGCAAGCGGTCTTGTGCTCATGCTATCCCCTCCTCAATTGCTGCGGCTGCATTTCTCCGCGTCGATGGCCAGCACGACCATCAGCGCGTGCAGCGCGTCGGCGGGGTCCGCCACGTCGATGACATAGGTGTCCGTCCAGTGGAACAGCTCCTTGCCGATCGTCGCGACCGTGCCGCGCGAGGCGCTGACGATGGTGTAATCCCATTCCATGAACTGCCCCTCGACCGCCCAATCGCTGCCCTCCACGGTGAAATGCGGCACAAAAAACGTAAATTCCTTTTTGATCGTGCCGATGCAGCGGTCGGATTCATACAGGTCAAATTTCGGCAGGAAGGTCAGCACACGCTGCTGCACTGTGCCGATGTGCTCGCCGACGGCGTTGAGGATATGTAAGCAATGGCCCCATGCGAGCTTGCCCTCGACCGTGAAGACCGTCGCGCCGTTATCGTCATAAATGTCATAGCTGTCGAACCATGAAAAAAAGCGCTGCTTGAAGAGTAAGCGCATGGCGGCACCTCCATTTCCCCGGTGCTTTTATCATAGCATATTTTTTCTCGTTTGCCCACACTTTTTCTGTCGATTTTTTGGGAAATGTGTGGTATGCTTTTGGCAAGAATGATTCGGGAGGTCGCCCCATGAAATCCAAAGCCGCTGTCCGCCGCATCGTCGAGGCGCTGAAGACGCTCTACCCCGACGCCATGTGCTCGTTGCAATACCAAAAGGATTATGAACTGCTTTTCGCCGTGCGGCTCTCCGCCCAGTGCACCGACGCGCGTGTGAACATGGTCACCCCCGCGCTGTACGCAAAGTTCCCGACGCTCGAGGCGTTCGCCAACGCCGGCTATGAAGAGGTCGGCGAAGCCATCAAGTCCTGCGGCTTTTACAATACCAAGTCCAAAGACCTCGTCGAGTGCGCGAAAATTCTCCTTGAAAAGTACGGCGGCAGGGTCCCCGGCACGATGGAGGAGCTGACGAGTCTCCCCGGCATCGGACGCAAGACCGCGAACCTCATTCTCGGCGACATCTACCACCAGCCCGCCTACGTCTGCGACACGCACTGCATCCGCATCACGGGCCGTCTCGGCCTCACCGACGGCAGCAAAGACCCATTGAGCGTGGAAAAGCAGCTGCGCGCCGTCCTCCCGCCGGAGGAGTCGAGTGATTTCTGCCACCGCATGGTGCTCTTCGGCCGCGACCGCTGCACCGCCCGCAAGGCGAACTGCGACGGCTGCCCGCTGCGCGCCGACTGCGACTTCGGGAAGGCGCAGAGCAAGAAGGCATAAAACAGAAAACCGGAAAGCGTGTCTGCGATTTCGCAGGCACGTTTTTTCGTTCCCGCTCATATACTGCTTTGAACGAATCGGAACGGAGGCACGGACATGGATCAAAATACCGCTCAGCTCATTGAAAAATTCCGCAGGAATCCCGCCATGGCGCAGTCACTCCTGCAATCCGGCGACGGACAGAAGCTCATGCAGATGCTCACCCGCCAGGACGGCGGCGCAGCGCTCAACCGCGCGGCGCAGAGCGCCGCGATGGGCAACACCAAGGAGCTCGCGGCGATGCTCTCGAGCCTGATGCAGAGCCCCGAGGGTATGGCGGTGATGAGCCGCATCAGCGAGAGCGCGAAAAAATAAGCGAAACGGAGGGCAGGCCGCATGAGCGAGCTGGAAGACAAACTCAATAGTCTGCTCTCCAACCAGGACGCGATGGCGCAGGTCATGCAGCTCGCGCAGAGCCTGTCGCAGTCAGGTGCGAAAGCGGCGGACAGTGGGAGCGCGGCTTCACCTCCTCCGCTGCAGAGCGGAGCAGCGGCGGGAAATGCCATGCCGAGTGCGGGCGACCTGAATGCCATGCTCTCGCAACTCACCGGCGGGCTGGACCCCGCGCTTTTATCGCGGCTCCTGCCGGTGCTGAGCCAGATGAATCGGAACGAGAGCAGCGAGACCTCCGCGCTCCTCTACGCGCTGCAGCCCTTTCTGCGCGACAAGCGGCGCGACAAGGTCGCGCGGGCGGCGCAGCTCGCCAAACTCATCCATCTGGCCAAGGTATTTCTGACGACGCGGGAGGAGTAGCCGTGTACAATCGTTATCTGCGCAACGATCAGGGCGTTTACACCTGCGTCCCGCAGGAGGAGCCACGCCGACCGCCGCCTCCGCATCGCGAGCCTTCCCCAAGGGAGCCGCCGCGGGATACGCCTCCTCCCCCGCCGAACGGCGGCGGATCAGAGGCCGACGGCGGCGCGTTCCGCGAGGGCTTTCAATTCCTTGACAAGTTGTTGGAAAAGCTCCATCTGCAGGATCTCGACGGCGCGGACCTGATGCTGCTGCTCCTGCTCTTCTTGCTCTTTGAGGAAAAGGCGGACGACGAACTGCTCATCGCCCTCGGATTGCTGCTCATTCTATGAAAAACGACTGACCGCCGGTCAGTCGTTTTCGCTTATCTCCTTGGTCGCGGCAACAGCCGGCTCACAGAGCACTGTGCCGTTCGGCAGGGTGAAATCCTCCGCGTCCACGCCGTCGTAGCTGACCGTCAGCGCCGCCATGCGGTAGACGACCGCGCCGTCGCATTCGCGCTCCGCCGCGGCAAGCAGTCCCGAGCTTACGCTGACCCAGTAGCGCTCGACATAGCCTGCGTCGTCGGGCTCGGTCTCCACATAGATGCAGTTCACACCCTCGAGCGCGCGGTAATCCGCCGCCGCGATGCGCTCCGGCGGCAGCGCGAGGATGTCCTCATAGGTCAATATTCCCTGCTCCGCGTCCTGCGTGAGCGCGGAGACGCCGGAATAGACCTTTCGGCTGCTGCCGTACCAGATGTAGACCGCATCATCGCCGGTGATGACATGGCGGGTCTGCCCGTCCATCTCCGTGACGTCGAGCCGCAGCCAGCCGTCCGCGGCCGCCACCGTGATAACGCTCACGCCGCTGCCGCCGCTCCAGTAGCGCTCGACCGTGATGGTGCGCGTGTAAACGCGCGGGCGCGCGAGCACCTCAATGGCGCTCTGCACTGTGTCGGGCCGGACCTCCACGCGGTCAACGGCCTCGTTGTCCACGGTGGGGCCGCTCGGCTCCGTTGTGCTCGGCTCCGGCGGCAGCACGATCTTCTCCGGTTCACGCAGACTGCCGCGCACCATAAAGGCGACGACGAGCAGGACCAGCAGGATGCACGCGATGCCGATCGGCGTCATTTTCTGTTTTCCCATCCTGCCGCCTCCTTTCCGCCGCAGTCCTTTAAGCCCTGTGATCCTCCGGCCGCTCCGCGCGCAGGCCGAAGTACCATTCGATCGCGTCCGCGATGCGCGCGCAGGCGTGACCGTCGCCGTAGGGATTGACCGCGTGGGCCATCGCCGCGTAGGCGGCGGGATCGTTCAGCAGCTCGTTTGCCAGCGCAAGGATCGCGTCACGCTCCACGCCCGCGAGCTTCACCGTGCCGGCGGCGACCGCCTCGGGGCGCTCCGTCTCGCGCCGCAGGACAAGCACCGGCTTGCCGAGCGCCGGGGCCTCCTCCTGCAAGCCGCCGGAGTCGGTCATGACCATATAGCAGCGCGCCATCAGGTTGTGCATCTCGTCCGCGCTCAGCGGCGCGATCAGGTGTACGTTCCCGATGCCGTCCAGATGCCGGTGGGCGCACTCCTGCACCACCGGAGAGAGATGCACCGGATAGACCAGCTCCGCCTCCGGGTGCGTCCCGGCAAGCTCCGCGAGCGCGGACATGATGTCCTCCATCGGCTGTCCGTAATTCTCGCGCCGGTGGCAGGTCACAAGGATGACCTTCCTGCTCGCGTAGTCCAGCTCGTTGAGCAGTTCTGTCGTAAAGCGATAGTCCTTGCGTACCGTTGTTTTCAAAGCGTCAATGACCGTGTTGCCGGTGACGAACACGCCCTCGGTCACGCTCTCGCGCGCAAGGTTCGCGCGGTTATTCTCCGTGGGGCAGAAATAAAGGTCGGCGAGCCGCGTGACGAGCTGACGGTTCATCTCCTCGGGATAGGGCGAATACTTATCGTAGGTGCGCAGCCCCGCCTCGACATGGCCGATCTTCACCTTGTGGTAAAAGGCCGAGAGCGCGCCGGCAAAGGTCGTGGAGGTATCGCCGTGGACAAGGATCATATCGGGCGCAAAGCGGTCGATGACCTCGTCCATACCGGTCAGGCACTTGCAGGTGATGGTCGAGAGCGTCTGGCGCGGGGTCATAATGTCAAGGTCTGCGTCCGCCTTGAGGCCAAAGACCTGCATGACGCTGTCGAGCATCTCGCGGTGCTGCGCCGTCACGCAGCAAAGGCTCTCGATGCCCTCGCGCTGCGCGAGCTCCTTGACGAGCGGAGCCATCTTGATTGCCTCCGGCCGCGTGCCGAAGACGCTCATCACTTTAATCTTCTTCATGCTTTTCTTCCTTCTCCTCCGGCGCAGGCGCGGCAGGCTGTGCCTGCGTCCCCTCCTGCTCCAGTTCCTTTTCGTGGGCAGTCTCCGCGATCTCACGCGGGAAAATGACGCGCGAGGCGACATAGGCCACCGCCGCGAGCGTAAGGAGCAGCAGCATCGCCTTCAGCTCGCCGCTCGTCGTGAGCACGACGGCGGACAGCCCCAGCAGACTGCTCACCACATACAGCGCCGCCACCGTCTGCTTCTGGTTGAGTCCCATATCCATCATGCGGTGGTGGATGTGCCCGCGGTCCGGCGTCATGGGACTCTGTCCGCGCGCCACGCGGCGCACGATGGCAAAGGCCGTGTCGAAGATCGGCAGGCCCAGCACCAGAAACGGCACCGCGAACGAAACGATAGCGTAATACTTAAACAGGCCCTGAATGGAATAGGTCGCTAAAATGTAGCCCAAAAAGGTCGAGCCGGTGTCGCCCATGAACATCTTCGCCGGGTTCTTATTGTACGGCATGAAACCGAGGCACGCGCCCGCGAGCGCCGCCATCACGATGGCGACCTGCTGCTCGGAGACAAGAATGGCAATGACGAGCATCGTCATCGCGCTGATGGTCGAAACACCGCTGGCCAGACCGTCGAGCCCGTCGATGAGGTTCACGGCGTTCGTCACACCGACGATCCACAGCACCGTCACGGGATACTTCAACCAGCCGAGCGACCAGTAGGGCGCGTCGGAAAAGACGTTGGGGTTCGTCAGGATCTCGATCACCACGCCGTGGTACACGGCGACCAGCGCCGCGCAGATCTGCACGAGGAATTTGAACTTCGCGCGCAGCGGCGTCATATCGTCCACCACGCCGAGCACCACGATGATGACCGCGCCGAGCAGGATGCCCTTCATCTGGTGGTCGATGTGGACAAAGAGCAGGATACTGACCATGAAGCCGAGGAAGATCGCAAGCCCGCCCAGCCGCGGCACCGGCTTCTTGTGCATCCGGCGGCTGTCTTTCGGCACGTCGATCGCGCCGATCTTATAGGCAAACGACTTCACGAGCGGGCACATGATAAAGCTCACGACCATCGCGCACACGAGCGCGGCGCCCACCCAAAGCAAAAGCTCTTTCTGAATATCCATGTTCCCTCTTACCTGGCGACGAAGCCGACCTTCTTGTAGACCTTGCGCAGCGTCTTTTCCGCGAGGTAGGACGCCTTCTGCGCGCCGTCCTTGTAAACGCTCTCAAGGTATGCCTTGTCCGCCGTCAGGCGCTCGGCCTCCTCACGGATGGGGCGCAGCAGCTCGATGACCGACTCGGCCACGGCGGGCTTGAAGATGCCGTAGCCCTGTCCGGCAAACGCGGCCTCCGCTTCGGCGACGGTCTTGCCGGTCGCGGCGCAGTAGATGGAAAGCAGGTTGGAAATGCCGGGCTTATTCTCTTTATCGAACTTCACGCAGGCGTCGCAGTCCGTCACCGCGCGCTTGAACTTGCGCATGATATCCTCGGGCTTGTCCATCATGTAAACGCAGCCGTCGGGGTCGGACTTGGACATCTTGCTCGTCGGGTCGCCGAGGCTCATCACGCGCGCGCCCATCTTCGGGATAAACGGCTCGGGCAGCGTGAAGGTGTCGCCGTACACGCCGTTGAAGCGCTGCGCGATGTCGCGGCAGAGCTCGACATGCTGCTTCTGATCCTGACCGACCGGCACGAGGTCGGCCTGATAGACGAGAATATCCGCCGCCATCAGCACCGGGTAGGTGAAAAGGCCCGCGGTGATGTTGTCCGCGTGCTTGGCGGCCTTGTCCTTGAACTGCGTCATGCGGCTCAGCTCGCCGAACTGCGTGTAGCAGCCGAGCACCCACGAAAGCTCCGCGTGCTGGGGCACATGGCTCTGAATGAACATGATGTTCTTCGCGGGGTCAAGCCCGCAGGCGATGTACTGCGCGAGCTGGTTGACCGAGCGGCGGCGCAGGTCGGCGGGATTCTGGCGCACGGTGATGGCGTGCATATCCACGATGCAGTACAGGCAGTCGTACTCCTCCTGCAGGCTCACCCAGTTCTTGATGGCGCCCATGTAGGAGCCGAGCGTCAGCTCGCCGCTGGGCTGGATGCCGCTGAAAATTCTCTTTTTGGCCGGAGCGTTTGCTTCCATGATGGTTTTCCTCGTTTCTATCGTGATTGGCGCACAGGGCGCTGGAAGTGCCTATATTCTCAATTTGATATCATACCACACTTATTCTAAAAAGACAAGAGAACCTTGACAAGCGCGGGCACAAAATGTAAACTGAAGAACACTGAAATTTTTGCTTCAGGAGGTCACCCCATGTCCCTTGATATGACGTACTTCAACGAGATGGAGGCGAAGATCCCGCACGGCAAGGTCCGCACGCGCTTCGCTCCCTCCCCCACCGGCTATATGCACGTCGGCAACCTGCGCACCGCGCTCTACACCTGGCTCATCGCGCGCAACGCGGGCGGCACCTTCATCCTCCGCATCGAGGATACCGACCAGGGCCGCCTCATCGAGGGCGCGACCGACGTCATCTACCGCACGCTGGCCGAGTGCGGACTCGACCACGACGAAGGCCCCGACGTCGGCGGTCCCGTGGCTCCCTACATCCAGTCCGAGCGCCGCGACACCTACGGCAAATACGCCGAGCTGCTCGTCGAGCGCGGCGGCGCCTATTACTGCTTCTGCGAAAAGACGGAGAGCGCCGAGGATTCCGGCGAGTTCGACCGCGCGGACGATCCCTGCCGCGACCTGCCGCTTGAGAAAGCAAAGGCCCGCGTCGCCGCCGGCGAGCCCTACGTCGTCCGCCAGCGCATCCCCAAGGAGGGCGCCACCACCTTCCGCGACGCCATCTTCGGCGACATCACGGTGGAGAACAAAACGCTTGACGACCAGGTGCTTTTGAAGCGCGACGGCCTGCCGACCTACAACTTCGCCAACGTCATCGACGATCATCTCATGGGCATCACTCATGTGGTCCGCGGCAGCGAGTACCTTTCCTCCGCGCCGAAGTACAACCTGCTCTACGAGGCGTTCGGCTGGGAGGTCCCGACCTACGTCCACTGCTCCCCCGTCATGCGCGACAGCCAGCATAAAATGTCCAAGCGCCACGGCGACCCGAGCTACGAGGACCTCAAGGCGCAGGGCTTCCTGACGCCCGCCATTTTGAACTATGTGGCGCTCCTCGGCTGGTCGCCGCGCGGCGAGCGCGCCGAGCAGGAGTTCTTCACCATGTCCGAGCTGGCCGAGGCCTTCGACATTGCGGGCATCTCCAAGTCCCCCGCCATTTTCGACATCGAAAAGCTCACCTACTTCAACGCCAACTATATCCGCAATATGGCGCCCGAGGACTTCGCCAAGGCCGCCGAGCCGTTCATCCGCCAGAGCGTGAAGAACGAAGCGTATTCTGCCGCCGAGATCGCGGCGCTGCTGCAAGCCCGCTGCGAAAGGCTCACCGACATCCCCGAGAAGGTCGATTTCTTCGACGCTCTCCCCGACTACGACCTCGCGTTCTACACGAACAAAAAGTCCAAGACCGACGCTGCGGTGTCGCTCGAGATGCTGCAGAAGGTTCTCCCAAAGCTCGAGGCGCTGAACGACTGGTCCACCGACGGCATCCACGATATGCTCATCGCGTTCGCGGAGGAGCTGGGCGTGAAGAACGCCACGCTCATGTGGCCCCTGCGCATCGCCTGCGCCGGTAAGCTCGTCACCCCCGGCGGTGCGGTTGAGATCTGCAAAATTCTCGGCAAGGACGAGACGATCCGCCGCGTGAAGTGCGGCATCGAAAAGCTTGGCGGATGAACGAATTAGGCTCCTACCTCCGGCGCACACTTTCCGAGGCGTGGCAGAGCGGCTACGGCGAGGAGGCGCGCCGCGCCGCCATTGTCGCACCGCTCCTTGCGCTCATCGGCTTCGCCGCCGCGTGGTTCTTTCCGCAGCTGACCGACCACGTCATGGGCGTGCTCGAGCAGGCGATCGACAGCGCCGGTCTCAGCTCCGTCACCGAGACGCGGGACATGGCAGCCGCCATCTTCGCCAACAACCTCACCGCCGCATTCTCGGCGATCCTCTGGGGTCTTGTCCCCTTTGCCTATCTTGCGGCCTTCCCGCTCGGCTTCAACTTCTTCCTGATCGGCGCGCTGGGCGCGTACTATGTACGCAGTGGCTCAAGCCTTGGCGTCTACCTCGTCGGCATCCTCCCCCACGGCATCTTTGAGCTGCCCACGCTCGTGCTCTTCTGCGCGGCGGGACTGTACCTCTGCTCGCGCGTGACCGCGCGCGTGCGCGGAGACAAGGAGGTCCGCATCCTGCGAACACTCTCCGAGGTCTCGACGCTCTTCCTCTATGTCATTCTGCCGCTGCTCGCCGCGGCGGCGCTCATGGAGACCTATGTAACGCCTCGTCTGCTGGCGATGGTGCTCTAATACATCCTGACGCAATGCTACAAATCAAACAGGAAGCCCGCAGCAAAAGCTGCGGGCTTCCTGTTTGTCATATTGGTTCCGGAGGATCAACCGCCGATCTCGATCGCGCGGATGATGCCGTCCTTGATATAAAGGTTGATCGAACCGCCATACCTGATCGCCGCGTCCACACCGTCGGTAAACCAGCTGCCGCCGTCGCGGTTCCAAATCAAAACGTTGGAGGGTACATTGTAGGTGCGTCCGCCGTAGTTGATCGCGGTCGTGCCGACCCACGCGGAAGCGGGAACACGGTTAAACTTATCCAGCGTGACCATCTGCGTGAAGCGTCCGTCGCTTTCCTTGAAGGCTACAAAGTCGCCGACATTGATCGCATATCCGGCATTGTGTGTGACCGTAGAGGTTCCGTAGTCGATCTCAATGCTTCTGGTCTTGGACTCCTTATCCTCGATGATGTTCTTCACGCGGCCATACTTCTCCGTGCTGTTGACATCCGTGCCGCTCAGCGCGATCAGGTCGATCTGGCCGCTGCTGTTCGTGCGGGCGTAAATGATCTGGCTTTGCGGAATGATGACCTCTGTAAGCTCGGAGAGGCTCTTGAGCTCGCCGTCCACATAAATCAGCGCATTATCCGCGAGCTTTCTGCTGCCGAGCGTTCCCTCGCGGACATCCAGGTTGCCGCTCGCACCGCCGGATTTGGCCGACAGGCTGACCTGCTTATCTTTGGAAGCGGAGATACCGACAAGCTTGCCGCTGTATTCGGAATAGGTCCCGGCGATCTCGATGATGCTGCTGCCGCAGAACATTTGGAGCTTGCCGTTGGAATCCACAACTCCGACCGCATTCGCGCGGGCCGAGCTCTCACTGTCCACGGCGCCGGCCACGCTGCCGTCGCTTGTGAGCAGAAGCGTCATGGTCTTGCCTGGCTTGAATTTGCTCAGGCTCTCCTGCGCCGTGGGCAGGACGGTGAACTGCGTTCCATTCAGCACCGTGATGCTGCTCGGCGCGCTGGGCGAGGGATCGCAGGCCTCATAATACACTGCCACGCGCGTATCGCAGGCATAAAGCGTGTTCGACGAGGCGTCATAGGTAACAACATCATTTCTGCGCAGTGCGGAAATGGAGCTGAGCACACCGTTGCGGTAAACGTCGAAATCCGTTCTGCCGCCCGTCAAAGCACTGATACCGCTCGTGGACTTATCCGCCGAAAGAATAACCGCCGCATTGCTCACCGCCGCACCTGTCGTGCTGCTTACCACGGGAACAAAGGTCAGGACCTTGCCGTCCGCGTCGAGCAGCAGGTCACCCTTGAGTCCGTTGAGCACGGTGGCGGAGCTTGGGCGCACAAGGTCATAGCTGTTCTTCTTCCCGCCGGAGACCCGCGCGGTATTGCCGTTGAGGGCTATCAGCGTTACGCGCTCGCGCGAGACACAGTTTGCAGGGTTGTAGACCCTTGTTGTTGTGGATGTCTCACCGTCCTTATCGGTGCTGCTGCTCGTCGCCTTCGCGCCGAGCACATTGACGAACAGCTGCGCCGCCTGCGCGCGGGAAATAGCTGCGCCGCCTGCAAGCTCCACGCCCGCGCTCACGCCGGAGGCCTTGGCAAGGTCAATGTAGCCCTCCGGCCAAATGCCGCCCGAGGCCGCGTCCGCATCCGTGCGGAGCAGGCGCATGAGAATGGTCACAGCCTCACCGTAGCTGATGGCGCGATCCGGCTGGAAGGTGCCGTCCGGCATACCCGACAGCAGCTTCTCGCCGCGCACGGCATAGTTGACATAGCGGGCGGCCCAGTGACTCGCGCGCACATCGGGGAAGATCGTCACCGTTTTATAGCGCAGCACATCGCTGCTGCCCATCAGTGTGACCAGCATCTTGCAAAATTCCGCGCGGGTGAGCTGCGCATAGGGATTGAACTGCCCGATGCCGTTGCCCTCGACCACGCCGAGCAGCCGCAGCACCTCCACATTCTGCGCCGTCTTCTTGTCCGTCACATCGGAGAAGCTGCCCGCCGCCGAGGCGGGGATCGCCGCTGCCGAGAGCGTCAGCACAAGCGCGAGCAGCAGGGAAAATACTCTCTTTTTCATGTTCTTTCTCCTCTCATTCCGCCCGCAGCGCTTCGACCGGCTGGAGCTTCGATGCCTTGATGGCGGGGTAGCTGCCGAAGAGCACGCCCAGCGCAACGCTCAGCGCGAAGGCTGCGATGGTGACCCACGGCACGGGATAGATCGTTTGCTGGTAGATGATGCGTCCGAGCACCACGCTGCCGATCGTGCCGAAGATGATGCCGACGATGCCGCCCATGCCGCAGAGCATACCTGCCTCGATCAAAAATTGGGTAACAATGCTCGAGCGCTGCGCACCGATGGCGCGGCGAATACCGATCTCGCGGGTGCGTTCGGTCACGGTGACGAGCATGATGTTCATGATGCCGATGCCGCCGACGAGCAGCGAGATCGCCGCGATGCCGCCGAGCACCATACCGATCATGTTGAACGACTCATTCTGGTACTGCTGCCAGTAGTCCGCCGCCCGCACCTCGTAATCGCCGCTGCCCTGCGGGACAAGTCCCTTGAGGAAGCCGCCGATGTAGGCGATGGCGGTGTTCGCCGATTCGCTGTCGCGCGCCTTGACAATGTATTCCGTGAAGCGCGCGCCGCCGAGCACGCGGCTCGCCGTATAAGGAAAGACGACCATGTTGTCCATCTGCTTCATACTGTTGTCGCCCTCATCGCCGCGCGCGGCGTAAACGCCGACGACGGTGAAGTTGTTGCCGTTGACCTTGAGCGTCTTGCCGACCGGATCGACCGTGCCGAAAAACTGCTTGGCCATCTCCGCGCCGATGACGCAGACCTGATTATAGTTCTGAATGTCCAGATACGCAAGGTCGCGTCCCTTGGCAACGGTCAGATTGTTGCACGCGCTGTACTGGTCGGAGCCGTAGTAGAGCGACGGCGGACCGCTGATGAGATTCCACTGCTTGTCATACTCCATCTGCATCGTGGAAGAGTTCTTCGTGCCGTAGATCACGGTGGCGTTCGCCCCTCCGTTCGGCGTAATGCCGATGACATATTCCCTCAGTCCTTGGCAGTATTCGTAAAGGTCGGGGAAATAGTCCTTGCTGACGTCGTTGCCGTCCGCGTCGTACATCCATGAATAGATGCTCACCTGAACGCGGTTCGCGCCCATCGCGGAAAACTGCTTCATCATCTGTGCCTTCATGCCCTCCATGACCGAAACGATGGTCATGACGGCGGCAATGCCGATGAAGATGGAGAGGATCGTCAGCGCGCTGCGGCCCTTCTTGCCGATGATGGAGCGCCACGCCATTTTGAAGGCCTGTAAAATGTTCACAGCCAATCCACCTCCTGCTGCCGGTCGTCAACGATCTTGCCGTCCGCAAGGCGGACGCAGCGCCGCGCGGTGGCGGCGATGCCGTTGTCGTGCGTGATGAGAATGACGGTGCTGCCCTCCTTATTGAGCTGCTGGAGGAATTGCAGCACCTCGTGGCCCGTTTTGGAGTCCAGCGCGCCGGTCGGCTCATCCGCCATGATGATGGGCGGGCGGGTCGAGATGGCGCGGGCGATGGCGACACGCTGCTGCTGGCCGCCGGACATCTGCGTTGGCTTATTCCTGCGGCGGTCGACAAGGCCGACGCGCTCGAGCGCCTCGATGGCCAGCTCGTGCCGGTCGTCGATGCCGATGCCCTGATAGACAAGCGGCAGCTCGACGTTCTCCTGCACGGAGAGCGACTGGATGAGGTTATACTGCTGGAAAATAAAGCCGATCTCCTTGTTGCGGATGCGCGAGAGCTGCATATCGCTCAGCTCGCTCACGTCCGTTCCCTCGAGCAGATACTCGCCGTAGGTCGGCACGTCGAGGCAGCCGAGTACGTTCATCATCGTCGATTTGCCAGAGCCGGACTGACCGACGATGGCGACAAACTCGCCCTTTTCGATGCTGAGCGAAACGCCGTCGAGCGCGCGGACCTCGCTCTCAAGGCCCTCGGAGTAGATCTTATAAACGTCTCGCAGTTCGATCAATTTCGCCATGGCGCTATCCTCAATATACCATGCCGTAATTGTCCCAGCTGGTGGCGGAGCCGGTCATATACTGCGTAAAGACCTCCGCGCCCTGCTCCACGCCGGACTTGATCTCGACATTGTTGTTGTCCTGAATGCCGATCTCGACCTGCACGGGATAGAAGCCCTCGGGGATCGTCTCGTCGGAGTACGGCAGCTCGATGGCATTGTCGGGCATGCTGTCCGCCTTGAGATAGACGACCGTAGCGCTCGTGCCGTCCTCAAGTCCCACCGTGCGCACGGCCTGAATGGGCAGAACAAGGCAGTTGTCGCTCTGGCTGGCGGTGAGGCTATAGTTGATGTTGCTGTTGATCTGCAGCGTACCGTCCGCATTATCCGCCTCAATGGTGAAGGGATAGGTGGCGACACCGTTATTCACGCTGCTCGAGAGGCTCACGGAGCTGATCGTGCCGAAGCTCGGATTGCCCCATTGATTCAGATCGACGCCCATGCCGACCTTGAGGTAGCTGACGTTGCGCTCGTCCACCGTCGCGCTGATGGTGACGGTGTTCGTGTCGGAGATGGTCAGCGCGGTCGCGCTGGCGGTGATCTCCTGCCCGGGTGTGATGCTCAAGCCGATGACCATACCGTCAATGGGCGCAACGGCGTTTGCGTAGGCGGCATTTTTTTCCGCCTCCTCCAGCTCCTTCTGTGCCTTTTGCAGACTCTGCTCCAGATCAAAGATGGTGTTCTCGGTGTTCTCGCCGTTGACCTGCACCAGCAGCTGACCGGCGGAAACGGAGAGATAGTCGATCAGATTGGTGGATACGACCGTGCCGGCGGGAATGCTCAGCTCGCTCGTGCGGTAATAGTCCAGCTTACCCGCCTCGTAGGGATAAACGGTCTCACCGTTCACCACCACGGTCGCGGAGGCCGCCATATCCTTGGCGAGCACGCCTGCGTTCGGGACCACGATCTCCGCGCTGAAGAGCTCGGAGCCCTCGCTCGTCACGCGCTTGACCATATGTACCTTTTCCACCGTGCCCTCGACCGTTGCCATCAGCGCGGGGACGGAGACCTGCACGGTCTGACCGGCGTAAAGCTCGCTCTGATAGGCGTAGCTGTAATACTGCGTGAGGCGCATCCGCGTGTCGTCCACGAGCTTGGCGACCTTCTGTGCGCCGACCTCGTCGCCCACCGTGAGCTGCGCGGTCTCAAGCAGCTTACCGGCGTAGGGCGCCGTCAGCGTCAGCGCCGCAATATCCTTGTAGGCCGCATTGAGCTTCTTCTGATAGCCCTCTATGTTCGTCTTTGCCTCGCGCACCTTTTTCTCCGCATCGGGAGAGTCGTAGGTGAAAAGCGGGTCGCCCGCGGCGACCTTTTGCCCCTCGGTCACGAAGACATCGCCCACGGTGCCCGCGGTCGCAAGCGTGATGCTCTCGCTCTTCTTCGCCTTGACCATACCGCTGCCTGAGACCATTGAGGTGATGGAGCCGTAGTCCACAATGGCAGTGCCGATCTCCGCCTCACCCTCCTTCTTTCCGAATTTCTTAAAGAGGGTGAAGCCGACCGCAAGCACCAGTACGGCGGCAATGATGCGCCGCACGGTCTTTTTGCGTTTTTTCCTGTTTTTCGGCGGCGTAGAGCCGTTCGCTGCACCGACAGGTGCCCCCGGCGTCTGAGCGGCAGTCTCCGCTGGCGTCGTCTGCGCGACGGGTTCCATTGTCTGTTCCATGTTGATGTTCTTCCTTTCCCGGATTTGCTGTGTGTAATACACTTCATACAGTATAACACAGGTTTCTTAAGAAGTCTTTGCGAAATGGTTACAATTTGGATACAAATTGTAACCATTTCTCTGTGCTGTTTTTAAGACGAAATTTCTTCCTCTTTTGTTCCTGAATTTTCAAAAAAATTATATTCTTTTTTTCGCACCTGCGCGGCATGGAGCAGCAGGCAGACAATGAACACGCTGCTGCAGTAGCCGAAGACCGGATAGACGACGCTGATGAGGTCGCCGAAGCCGACGCTGCTCGCGGCGTAGCCCAGCGCTCCCAGCGCGAGAATGAACCATCCGCGCCGCTTCTCCACGCGCTCCGACCTCGCCGCGGCGTAGGTCGTGATGGCGACGGTCATGGACAGCGCCGAGCCGTACATACACAGCAGGAGCAGGATGCCGTAGACATAGCCCAGCGGGCGGCTGAGGCCGTAGGCGAGCGCCAGCATCGGCAGCTCCGCGTCCGCAGTCTCCGGCACAGCCATCACCGCAAGCAGCACACTGTAAGCGATGAGCAGAAGCAGCGCCGTGCCGAGGAGCACGCCGCGGCGCGCCGCCCTTTTGGAGGATGCCGCCTCTCCGAGCGGCGCTAAAATGCCGACCGAGCCGAAGAAATTATAGAAAGCGAAGGTCACCGCGCCGAAGGCCGCGCTGCGCATGAGCGGATTGCTCCCCTCCGCTGCGCCGAAGGCCGGAAGGCTCACGCCGTACCGCGCGAGCGCCATGCCGCCGAAGAGCAGCGTGAGCGCAACGATCACCGGCACGATGAGCGAAAAGGCTCCCACCGCGCCGCGCAGGCCCCGCAGCGCCACAAGCGTCACGAGCACAGCCATCAGCGTCCGGCCGAGCCACGTCGGCAGCGAGAAAAGCTGCTCGAGCAGCGCGCCGCCGCCGGCGTACATGATCGCTATGACGCCGAAGAGCAAGATCAGCTGCAGCGCAGACGACAGCTTCCGCAGCCACGCCAGCCGCTCCCACGGCACGAGCACCGCGTCCATCTCCGCGATGCCGGTGCGGGAAATGATGTACATCAGCGCCAGCCCAAACACCGCCAGCAGCGCCATCGCCGCAAGCACGCCGAGCAGTCCCCCGCCGCCGAACGAGCCGAAAAACTGCCACAGCTCCTGCCCCGACACATAGCCTGCGCCGAGAAAGGAGCCTGCAAAGGTCAGGCCGATGTTGCCCGCATTCCACTTCTTCTCTTCCAAATCCGATCCCCTCCGCTGTTTCTTCCGTAAGCTCCGCTTATGATACCGTTTTTCGCCCGCAGCGTCAAGGGATTTCGGGCCAAAGAAACTTTACGCTTTCTACACATTTTCTTCTTGATTTTTTTGTGTAACTTGCTATAATCAAATTTGTGTTTTTTATCCATATCAAACATACAAACATTTTGAAGGAGTGAACCGGCAATGAGCAAGACCTACATTCCCGCCCACTATCACACGCCGCTGAACGTTTACGAGATGCAGCGCGCCATCGAATTCATCAAGAGTAATTTTCAGGTCAACCTGAGCAACGCGCTCAATCTGCGCCGCGTTTCCGCTCCCCTCTTCGTGGAAGAAAATTCCGGTCTGAACGATAACCTCAACGGCGTGGAGCGCCCCGTCAGCTTCGATATCCCCGACGTCGGCCACAACGCGCAGGTCGTGCAGAGCCTCGCCAAGTGGAAGCGTCTGGCGCTCAAGCGCTACGAGTTCAATGTCGGCAAGGGCCTGTTCACCGATATGAACGCCATCCGCCGCGACGAAGAGGTGGACAACCTCCACTCCATCTACGTCGATCAGTGGGACTGGGAAAAGGTCATCGACGCCGGCGACCGCAACGTCTCCTACCTCAAGCGCACGGTGCGTGACATTGTCGGCGCCATTGTCGAGACGAACGACGCGCTCGGCATCGCCTTCCCGAGCCTGCACACCAAGCTCTCCCGCGACGTGTTCTTCATCACCACGCAGGAGCTGGAGGACAAGTACCCCGACCTCACCCCCAAGCAGCGCGAGGATGCCATCTGCCGTGAGCACGGCACCGTCTTCCTGATGCAGATCGGTCTTACCCTGCACTCCGGCATCAAGCACGACGGCCGCGCGCCCGACTACGACGACTGGACGCTCAACGGCGATCTGCTGTTCTGGAACGACGTCCTGGGCCGCGCGTTTGAGATCTCCTCCATGGGCATCCGCGTCAGCCCCGAGTCCCTCGACCACCAGCTCACCGTCTCCGGCTGCGACGACCGCCGGGAGCTTCCCTTCCACAAGATGCTGCTCGCCGGCGAGCTGCCCCTGACCATGGGCGGCGGCATCGGTCAGAGCCGTCTTTGTATGCTGATGATCGGCACCGCCCACATCGGCGAGGTGCAGGTCAGCCTTTGGGACGACGACACCCTCAAGACCTGCGCGGACGCCGGCATTCTGCTGCTGTAAGCGCACATCGGAATCGAACAAAGGAAGCCGCGGCATTGCCGCGGCTTCCTCTTTCTCTTGTTCAGTCCTTTTCCTGAAATGCTCGGATGTAGCGGATCAGCATTTCCGCCGTGCCCTCCATGCCAAGCACGTCGCTTTTGACCGTGAGATCATAGGCGCGGGCGTCGCCCCACTTCATCTCGCAGTAGTAGTTGTGGTAAGCCTTACGCTGGTGGTCGACCGTGCGGATCTCCTCGATGGCCTCCTCTGCGGAGAGCCCCTTTTTCTCCATCACGCGGCAGAGCTTGGCGTGCGGATCGCCGCCGATGAAAAGGCTGACGCGGTGCGGATCGTCCTTGAGCACCTGTTCGCCGCAGCGGCCGATGAGCAGGAAGGATTCCCCGCTCGCCGCCTTGGCGCGGATCATATCAAAGGTCTTTTCCGCCACGTTGACCTCGAGCGAATTGGAAAATCGCCCGATGCGGCGGGAGGCAAAGAAGTTGACCGGCTTCTCGTCCATCCGGCGGATCAGCTCCTCGCTGTAGCCCTCGGAGACGATCTCCGACTCGATGGAGTCCTTATCGTAGAGCTTGATGCCGAGTTCACGGGCGATCATGTCGGCTATGTAGTGGCCGCCGCTGCCGTGCTCACGGCCCATGGTAATGATGATCTGGTCTTTCATCGTGGTATACTCCTTTCTTCTCTCAGAGGTAGCGCAGGAACAGACACACCGTGGACACCGCCATCACGAGGATCGTGGCGGGCACGCAGTATTTGCAGTAGCGCCCCCAGCCGATGGGATAGCCGCCCTTGGCGGATACCGAGGTACCGACCACGTTCGCGCTCGCACCGATGGGTGTCGCGTTGCCGCCGAGGTCCGTGCCGAGGGACAGCGCCCATGCCAGCACGCCCACGTCCATGCCCTCGCAGCGATTTCGTCGTCGCCGACCAATTGCGGATAGCGGTAGCGGTAGATGTACGTCGCGGTGGATTCGTCCGAGCCCGCCGGGTAGAGGTATTCGCCCGTCAGGTCGTCGGCAAATTCGTACTTTTCCGCCAGCGCGGGCAGCGTCAGCAGCATCAGCAGGAGAAGTGGCAGCAGATACCGGAATGCCTTCTTCATGCGCGTGCCCCCTTGCTCAAATCGGCGGATGCGCTGATGGCGGCAACGTTGCCCTCGCCGACTGCCTTGGCGATTTGCAGCGGCTGACCCGTGCAGTCCCCGCAGGCGTAGACGCGCGGCAGATTCGTCGCCATCCGCCGGTCAACGGGGATGAACGCGCCTTCGGTTTTCAGCCCCGGCAGCAGCGTGTCCGGCGATACGGCAGGGCGGAAGATGAAGATGCCGTCATAGCAGTGTTCGCCCGCATCCGTCACCAGCACCAGCTGATTGGCTTCGCGCCGGATGGACTGCGGCTTGCCCGCGCACAGGCGGTACGGCGGATTTTCCGGCTGCGCGTGCTGCGCCAGCAGGTAGTAATCCACCTCGGATGCCAGTCCGGCGAGAAATTCCGCTTCTTCGATGCCGCCCGCCCATGCCGACAGCACCGCCACTTTCTTGCCGCGGTAGAACATGCCGTCGCATGTGCCGCACCAGCTGCTCAGTCGAGCTTTGAAAGCTGCCGAGAAGTAGCATTCTCGAAAAAGAT
>OODG01000904.1_pt1 | contig 21061 bp, 14 predicted proteins | sample 1671621 | NCBI WGS metagenome assembly OODG01 (sample SAMN06348175, study PRJEB24527) | human gut metagenome | biome: human gut; feature: ankylosing spondylitis patient; material: feces | host: Homo sapiens | place: China | collected 2015-10 | reverse complement strand
GCCGAGGCGATGTCGGCCAGCCGCTCGCCCAAATCGACCCGGTTCGTCCGTAACGAAAATGCGTCCAGACGCGCCCTCAGATCGAAAGCGGAGGCCGTGTCCCTATAATGCACCTGCGTACTGTCGAGCACGAAGCGGCGGACGACGACCTCTTTACGCAGTAGCGGCCATAGCGCGACATGCGCGTCCAGCCGCTCGCAGCGAAGCAGCGTGTCGCCGTCGGGCCGGACGGCATATGCCCGATCGACGACCAGTTTCAGCGGAAAGGAAAGCCGTATGCGCTCGGCCGAGAGGTGCATCTGCGTTTTTCGCTGGATGTAGTCGAATCCCTCGCTTTTGACGAAATCCTGCACGAAAGGCATGTAGAGCAACAGCAGGATGAGGAGAACGATCGCCACGAGGACCGAGACGACTTTCAGCGTATATTTCAGAATCTTTCCAATCATGATCGACGGCTCGCTGGCAGACACCGGACTGCTGAAGGCCTTGCCAATTTTCAGGCCAAAGTAACTCTTTTTCATCGATTTTTACAATCCGTCTTGCACGGAGTGCGCAAACGGCTGCCGCCGTATGCGCCGCGCTTAAAAAAATTGCGGACGAATTCGAACCGTAAATCGAGCCTGTCTGTGAAAAAATCGCTACTTTTGCAAAAAATCGAACGTTTTATGCCGATAAAGAGCGAGGTGGCGCAGTTGCTGCTGCATTGTCCCGACAAGCCGGGAATTCTGGCCGAGGTGACCGACTTCATCACGGTCAACAAAGGCAACATCGTCTATCTGGACCAATATGTCGACCATGCGGAAAACGTGTTTTTCATGCGGATCGCCTGGGAGCTGGACGGGTTTCTGATTCCCAAAGAAAAGATCGAGGACTACTTCCAGACGCTTTACGGCCACAAGTACCAGATGATTTTCCGGCTCTACTTTTCGAATGCCAAGCCGCGCATGGCGGTCTTCGTCTCGCGCATGTCGCACTGCCTGTACGATATGTTGGCCCGTTATACCGCCGGAGAATGGAACGTGGAGATTCCCCTGATCGTCAGCAACCACCCCGATCTGGAACATGTGGCCCGCCGTTTCGATATTCCGTTTTACCTGTTCCCGATCACCAAGCAGAACAAGGAGCGGCAGGAAGCCGAAGAGATGCGTCTGCTGGCGGAGAACCGAATCAATTTCATCGTGCTGGCCCGCTACATGCAGATCGTTTCGGAGAAGATGATCGAGGCGTATCCCAACCGGATCATCAATATTCATCATTCGTTTCTGCCCGCATTCGTCGGCGCGCGCCCTTACCATGCGGCCTACGAGCGGGGCGTGAAAATCATCGGCGCTACGAGCCACTACGTGACCACCGAGCTGGACGCCGGACCGATCATCGAGCAGGAAATCGTCCGGATTACGCACAAGGACACGATCGAGGATCTGGTCAACAAGGGAAAGGATCTGGAAAAGATCGTGCTGTCGAGAGCCGTCCAAAAGCACATCGAGCGAAAGGTACTGGTGTACAAAAACAAGACGGTCATTTTCAACTGACGACCGTTACGGCTCGGGACGGCATAGCATGAAACCGTTCTGAAATCAGTCGGGATAGGCAGTGACTTCCGTAAAAAGAGTTATGACCGTCCCTTCCTTGCTCCATGCTCCCAGCGCGCGGTCTCGGCTCACCAGCGTATATTTCGACAAAGGCGCGACGGTAATCGGAAATTCGAGTCCCCGGAAGGCGGACTCGCCCTGTTTTCCGTCCAGAAAAGTCATCGTCACGGCAAAGTCTCCCGCTTTCACGTGCACGGGACATTCGCTCAGGTCGAGATCGACCCAGCCCGTATAGCCGTCGGGCAAATCGAAACGAATGTCCTTATCTCCCAGAATATCTTTCGGCAAGCCGTTTTCCGCAGAATAGAAAGTCAGCCTGAAAGAGGCGCTTTCAAAACCGTTCTTTCTGACGAAAAAGGACAGCCTGTTCACCGTGCAGTCGTACCGACTGCTGAGCAGCATGCCGCACTCTTCGCCGAGAGGCTCCGGAGAGCTGAAACAGACGGTCGCGGCCGACAGCAGATCGGTCCCGATCTTGCTTCGTCCTATTTTCATACGTCGGCTTCGGGAAGTACGGACTACGGTTTCGGGAATCGGGCTGTCGTTCCGCTTCAAAGCGAAGGAGAATTCCCGAGAAAAATCGATCTCCGATACGGGAATTTTCCGGGGAGCGTATCCGACGCAGGAGAACAGCAGCGTATCGGCATTGCCCGCCGCATCCGCTACAGGCAGCACGAAATTCCCCTCGGCATCCGACATCGTTCCGACATTTTTCCCTTCGATGCCGATACTGACGTAAGGCACGGCCGAACGATCCGCCGAATCGAGTACGCGACCGCGCAACAGGTCCTGCGAACGTGCGGAGGAAAGACAACACGCCAGCACGGAAATACAAATGCAAATTCTCATACCGTATCGGGTTTACACCGAGAACGATACGGCATGAGAATTTATTGTGAATCAGAACGGATATTTACTTCGGTTGCGTTTCGCGGTCGAATACGTTGACTTGCAGTTTGGCGTAGGCGCGCGCCGTCTTTTCTCTCGCCTGTTCGACGCTCTCGGCGCGCGCGAGCAGAACGGCCATGCGCCGGTGGCCTTCGATCTCGGGCTTACCGAAAATCCGAATCTGCGTATCGGGTTCCGAAAGCACGTTCTCGAGGTTGGCGAATTCCATCCGGTTCGTGTCTCCCTCGACCACGACGGCCCGCGACGCCGAAGGGCCGTGAAAGGCGATGTTGGGAATCGGCAGTCCCAGCACGGCGCGTACGTGAAGCGCGAACTCCGACAAATCCTGCGAGATCATCGTCACCATGCCCGTGTCGTGCGGACGCGGAGAGACCTCGCTGAAAATAACCCGATCGCCCCGGACGAACAGCTCCACGCCGAACAGTCCCCAGCCACCGAGCGCCTCGGTAATCCGGCGGGCGATCTCCTCGGCCTGCGCACGAACGGCCGGATTCATCGGCTGCGGCTGCCACGATTCGCGGTAGTCCCCGTCTTCCTGATAATGGCCGATCGGCTCGAGGAACGAAGTCCCGCCGCAATGACGTACCGTGAGAAGCGTGATTTCATAGTCGAAATCGACGAACCCTTCGACGATCACGCGTCCGGCTCCCGCCCGACCTCCTTTCTGCGAATTCTCCCAGGCCCGGTCGATCTCTTCGGAAGAACGGACGACGCTTTGCCCGTGTCCCGACGAGCTCATTACCGGCTTCACGACGCAAGGCGTCCCGATCTGCCCGACGGCCTCGACGAACTCCTCGTAGTCGGAAGCGAAACGGTACGGCGAAGTCGGGATGCCGAGTTCCTCGGCAGCCAGCCGGCGGATGCCTTCGCGATTCATCGTGAGGCGGGTGGCCCGGGCCGTCGGGATCACGTTGTAGCCTTCCTTTTCCAATTCCAGCAGCGTATCCGTAGCGATCGCCTCGATCTCGGGAATAATATAGTCGGGCTTTTCCTTCTCGATGACGGCGCGCAACTGCGCCCCGTCGAGCATCGAAAGCACGTAAGAGCGATGAGCTACCTGCATGGCGGGAGCATTCGCGTAACGGTCCAGCGCGACGACTTCGACGCCGTACCGCTGCAACTCGATGGCGACCTCCTTGCCCAGTTCGCCGGAGCCGCAAAGGACGGCTTTCTTTCTCAGCGGGGATAATGTTGTTCCTATTTTGACCATAGTGACGTATTGTTTAGGGTAGACAAAGTTAGCAATAAACGACATAATCCGTCTTTTTTCGGCGGATAAATATCCCGGAGGCCGTTTCTATCCGGAAAAATAATCGGTATATTTGTACGCTCATCAAAAAGCGAACGTCATGGAGGATACCCGTCAAAGCGTCTCGAACGCGGAGGAGATCGATTTGCTCAAACTTGCCAAGTCCGTTTGGCGCAAGCGCGCGTTCATTCTGAAGGTTGCGACCGCCGGTGCCGTTGTCGGGCTCGTGGTCGCGTTCAGCATACCCCGGGAATACACTACGACGGTCAAGATGGCTCCCGAGGGCGTGAAGACCTCCGCTGCCGGCGGCATGGCCGATCTGGCCGCTATGGCCGGCATCAATCTGAGCGGCCAGAACCAGTCGGGAGACGGCATCAACCTGATGCTCTATCCCGATATCGTGAGCAGCACGCCCTTCATCGTTGAGATGAGCCAGATTCCGGTCCGGGGAAAAGAGATGCCCTCGCCGGTTTCTCTGTACGACTATGTGGACCAAGAGTTGTCGGCGCCTTGGTGGAGTCATGTCATCGGGGCTCCGATGCGTCTGATCGGCTGGATTTTCTCCTCCGGGTCTGAGGACGACGGTACGGCCGAGGCGCTGAATCCCTATGCGCTGTCCCGCAGACAAAGCCTTGTCCTGAACGCGTTGCAGCATAGAATAGCCATCTCCGTAGACAAGAAAACCGGCGTCATCACCGCGACGGCCACGATGCAGGATCCGCTCGTAGCTGCTCAGACAGCCGACTCGATGGTCGGCAAGCTGGAAGCGTACATGTCCGAGTACCGCACCGAAAAGGCCAAGCGCGATCTGGCCTTTACCCAAAACCTGTTCGACGAGGCGCGGCAACAATACTACGAAGCCCAGCAGCACTATGCCCGGGCCGTGGACGCTAACCGTAACATTGCACGCCAGTCGGCGCAAGTCGAATTGGACCGGTTGCAGAACGAGCAGCAGCTGGCATTCGGCGTATACAGCCAACTGGCGCAACAGCTCGAAAATGCGAAAATCAAAGTGCAGGAGCAAATGCCCTGCGTCACGATCATCGAGCCGGCATCGGTACCTGTCAACCGGTCCAATATGGGAAAACCGACCATACTCTTTATCTTCGTTTTCCTCGGCTTGATGGCGGGGACAGGCTACGTCGTCATCAAAGAATTGTTTTTCCACCCCGCCGATTCCGAATAGAGCCGCGCCCGACCGCACGCCAGCCGTCAGTTGAAAAGCAGCATGAAAGTCGTCTTGCCTGCCAGCGAATGCTTCAGCATGATGCTGCCGTTGTGCATACGCATGATTTGCCTCGATACGCTCAGGCCGATGCCCGAGCCGTTCGGCTTGGTCGTAAAGAAAGGAACGAAAATATTGGCCGCCACATCGGCCGGTATGCCGCAGCCGTTGTCGGTCACGTCGACGGCCACCTGCTCGGCCTCGGTACAATAGGCGGTTACGACGATCTCCCCGTCCGGTTTTCCGGCCACGGCATGAGCGGCGTTTTTCAGCAGATTCAGCACCACCTGTCCGATCAGGTCCTCGTCGGCATAGACCAGCAGATCGCTCGGAGTAATGCGAAGCCGGACGGAAGCATTTTCCTTTTGCGTGTACGGTTCGGCCAGTTTCGCCATGCGCTCGAGAAACGGTTTTACATAGAACGACGTGGGCCGGGGAGTCGGAATGCGGGTCACCTTGCGATAGGCTTCCACGAAGCGGATCAGGCTCCTGCCGGTCGAATTGATCGCTTCCAGTCCCTCGCGAACCTCTCCCTCCACTTTGTTTTCCATTCCCAACAGCGTATCGCTGAGCGACGTGATCGGAGTGATCGAATTCATGATCTCGTGCGTCAGCACGCGGATCAGGCGAATCCACGACTCGGTCTCCCGCTCGTCGAGCTCGTTGTTGATGTCGTTGACCGCCAGAATGCGCAGCCTCTTCCCCCGGATCGTGATTTCCGACGCGTTGACCGCCAGATAGACCGTACCGCGCTCGTTCGAGTAGGAAGCCTGTTTTCTCTCCCCTCCCCGGATCGCGAAGAAAAGTTCCTGCAGCGAGCGATCTATCGTGGCCAGCTGATTGATATGGGTAAACCGGGGAAGTCCGATCAGCCGCCGGGCTTCGTTGTTGATCTGGTACACGTTTCCGGTCTCGTTGAGAACAATCACGCCCGTATGAACGCTATTGAGAATCAGTTCGTAGTACCTTTCCTTGTCGATAACTTCGTTCTTAGCCTTGACCAACAGATCCTTGATGCGGTTCAACGTCAGATTCAGCAGGTTGTCGCTGACCGGAGCGTCGTACTCGGTGAACTTGAACGAATAGTCTCCGTTTTCTATCGAGTTGAACATGAAAGTCATCTTGCGGATATTCTGGAAATGCAGCCTGAACAAGGCCGAAAACAGAAATATAAGCGCCGGAACGGCCAACAGCAGCAGCATCCATTGGCGATAGACGACCGACAGCGTCGTGCCGACTATCGCGGCAGTCAGTAAAAGCAGCAGTCTGGCCAACCGGTATGTCGATCCCTTGAACATAACAAATGCTACAACCCGTATTTCTTGATCTTGTTATAAAGCGTCTGCCGTGTAATTCCCAACTGGGCGGCCACTGCGGACATATTGCTTTCGTGGAGCCGAATGGCTTGGCGAATCATGTTTCGCTCCATTTCCTCCAACGTGGAAACGCCGCCGGCATTCGGCTCTTCCTGCTGAGGCGTCATCAGCAGGCTCTCCTGACCGATGGTCATCGAGTCGCAGATGATGACGGCTTTCTCGACGGTATGCTGCAATTCCCGGATATTGCCGTACCAGTCGTATTCTTGCAGCTTCCGGCAGGCTTCCCCATCGATCCTTATTCCTTGCTTGCCGTATTTGGCCGCGTATTTTTCCAGAAACAGGCGGGCGAGCGGAACGATGTCCTCGCGCCTCTGCCGCAGAGGCGGAATCTCGATATGAATCGTGTTGATACGGTAAAGCAAATCCCGGCGGAATCGCTCCTGAGCGACCATCGCCTGCAAATTCTGGTTCGTGGCGCAGATCAGTCGCACATCGGTCTCGACGGACCGGTTGCTGCCCACTCTCACGATCGTACGGCTCTGAATGGCCGATAGCAATTTGGCTTGCAAATGATAAGACAGGTTGCCTATCTCGTCGAGGAAAAGCGTCCCGCCCTGAGCGATCTCGAACTTTCCGATCCGGTCAGTATGAGCGTCCGTAAAAGCGCCCTTGCAATGTCCGAACAGCTCGCTTTCGAACAGCGACTCGGGCAACGCTCCCATATCGACGGCCACCATCAGCTCGTCCCTGCGCAGCGAGCGACGGTGTATTTCCCGGGCCATCACTTCTTTTCCGGTCCCGTTCTCGCCGGTAATCAACACATTGGCATCGGTCTCCGCTACTTTCTCGACCAGTCTGAGAATACGGCGCATTGCTTCCGACTCGCCCCAGAACATCGCCTCGGAAGACGAAAGCCCTTGACTGACTTCCGTCAGATACTTGACTTTCCGTTTCGACCGGCCCAGATTGTAGACCGACAGCAAAGTGGAAATCAGCTTGTCGTTGTTCCACGGCTTGACGATAAAATCGGCGGCCCCGTCCTTGATGGCATTGACGGCCAGATCGATGTCGGCATAGGCGGTAAACAGCACGACCGGAAGCGACGGATTGGTCTTTTTGATCCGGGACAGCCAGAACAGACCTTCGTTTCCGTTGTTGATTCCTGCCGAGAAATTCATGTCGAGCAGCACCAGATCGATCCTCTCTTCGCGCAGAATCGTCGGAATCCGGTTCGGAGAGGAAATCATGACCGTTCGGGCGAAATATTTTTCCAGCAATAGCTCGAGAGCTTTCAGAATGCTTTTATTGTCGTCGACTACCAGAATGGTTCCCTGCCTGCCCATATGCGTTCCGTTTTCAACTCTCGTAAAGGTAAGCATTATTACCGGAATACGGCTTCCCCTGTCAAAAAACAGGACACGCCTGTCTAAAAAGTTGACAACAAAGAATTTGCAAAATCAGCATATAATCCTAATAAACAATAAGATACGCACGCAGGCACGATATTGGCACCGATATCGAATCATAAATTAAAAAAACAAATATCGGTATGAGAAAAACCGTCCTCGTCATCGTATGGTCTGTTTTACCTATCGGCGGACTACAGGCTCAATCCGCAGAGAAAGTCTGGACGCTGGAAGAATGTATGCGCTACGCGATCGAAAATAGTCACGAAGTCAAAAAGCAGCAATATACTAACGCCAACTACCGCCAAGACTACATCTCGGCCGTGGCCCAAATGATGCCGTCGGTCAGTGGCAGCGTAGACGTTTCGTCGAATTTCGGCCGTTCGTTGGACCCTGCGACCAATACCTATGCCTCGAACGTCAATTTCAACAACTCGTACGGAGTCGGCGCTTCGATCGGAGTATTCGGCGGATTCACCGCGATCAACAATCTTCGATTGACCAAGGTCGCCCGCCGGCAGGGTGAGGACGAACTGCAAAAAGCCGCCGACGACATATCGCTCAGCGTAATGGAAAACTATTTTTGGGTGGTCTACTACGAAGGCGTCGTCCGCATGTCCGCAGAGCAATTGGAGGAAAGCCGACTGAAACTGCGCCAGACCGTGGAACAGGAGGCTTTGGGACTGAAAAGTCGGGCGGACGTGGTGCAGGTGGAGGCCGAAGTGGCGACCAACGACGCCGCACTGACCGGCAGCCGGAACAATCTGACCAATTACCTGACTCTGTTGAAAACGAAAATGAACTACCCTTTGAACGACACGCTTCGGATCGACACGCAGGTCGATCTGCTTGCTCAAGAAATGTCCGAAACGGCGGAAAGTATCTATTTCGACGCCCGGAGGCAAAATCCCACGGCCAAGATCGCCGACTTCAACCTCCGGCAAAGCCGATTGAGATATTCGATCGCCAAAGGCAATTACTACCCTTCCTTATCCATATCGGGCGGCTACCAGACCAACTATTTCATCGCGGACATGGATCATACCGATCAGTCGCCCTCGTTCAAAAATCAGTTCCGCGATAACCGGGGGGAATATATCCAGGCCTCGCTCAGCATTCCGATTTTCAACTCGCTTTCGCGCCGCACGAACGTCAACCGCTCACGCAACAACATGCTGATTCAGGAGCAGAACAGAAACCAGACCCTGCAACAGTTGCAAAGCGACATCCGCAAGGCCGTCGACGACTGCCAAGGCTATGCCAAGCAGTACGAGCAGATGAAAAAACGCGTCGAGGCGAACCAACTGGCATACGACGTCATGCGTCGCAAGTACGAAGAAGGGCTGGTCAGTCCGCTCGATTTGCAGACGAGCGCCAACCTGCTGCTGTCGGCCAAGGCCGACCAACTGAAAACGAAACTCGACTACATCATCCAGTGCCGTCTGGTAAAATATTACAAGGGAATTCCCCTGATCGAGCAATTGCAATAGCAAACCGAACCTAATATAACGAAATAAAACGCATATCATGGACATCGCTATCGAAAAGAAAAAAGGATTCAAAAAGAAGCATATTCCGTACGTATTGGGAGCCCTGTTGCTGGCATTCGTCGTCTGGCTGATTGCCAGCGACCACTCGTCCACGCTGAAGGTGGACAGTCGCTCGATCACGATCGGGAAGGCCGAGAAAGGCCCGTTCAAAGACTATATTCGCATCAACGCGCAAGTACAGCCGATGACGACCATTCACCTCAGCACGACCGAAGGCGGAGTCGTCGAGATGCGCAACGTAGAGGAAGGAGCCGTCGTCCGGAAGGGAGACGTGATCGTCACACTGAGCAACCTTTCGCTCCGCGTGTCCATTCTCCGCTCGGAGGCCGAGCTGGCCGAAAAGGAAAATATTCTGCGCGACACCAAACTGAAACTCGAGCAGGACAAGCTCGACCTGCAACAGCAGCGGCTGGATGCAGAGGTGAAATTCAGACAGGACAAGCGTAAGTTCGAGCAATACGAAAAACTTTTCGAGGAACGACTGATCTCCAAAGAGGAATACCTACAAGCCAAAGAGGCTTACTCGCTCGCCGAACTGAGGCTCGAGGTCCTTATCAACAGACAGAGGCAGGATTCGCTTCAGAGAGAAGTGCAGATCGAGCAGCTGGAAAACAGTCTCGACAACATGCGCGAGAATATGGTGCTCGTGCGCCAGCAACTGGAAAATCTGAGCGTCAAGTCTCCGATCGACGGCCAGGTAGGCCGGCTCGACGCAGAGCTCGGACAGTGGATCTCGGCCGGCACGAAGATAGCCCAAATCAACGACCTGACCGATTTCAAGCTGCAGGCTCAGGTCGACGAGCACTACATCGACAAGGTACAGACGGGACTCAGCGCAAGCTACGAGGAAACCGGCGGCACGAAATATTCCCTGCTCGTCAAGAAAGTCTATCCCGAAGTGCAGAACGGCCAGTTCAAAACCGACCTCCATTTCGTGGGCGATCGGCCCGAAAACATCCGCACGGGCAAAAGCTACTATATCAATATCGAGCTGGGCGAGCCGACCGAAGCGGTGATGATTCCGCGCGGGACGTTCTACCAGAAAACGGGAGGCAACTGGATCTACGTGCTCTCGCCGGAAGGCGACCGGGCTTTCAAGCGGCCGATCAAGATCGGCCGTCAGAACCCTCTGTTCTACGAGGTGATCGAGGGACTCGATCCGGGCGAGAAAGTCATCGTTTCGAGCTACGAAACCTACGGGGATAACGACATTCTCGTACTGAAATAGGAAAGGAACGAGCGTCCCGCGCAGCATCCGAAATCTCCATGCGTATTCGAAATATGAAAATTCATTCCGACATACAGGCTCCCGTTGCAGCGGCAGGTTCTACGGCTTCCGGACCGCCGCTGCGATGCAGCCGCATGTTATCCGCGAATCAACGGCGCCGTATTCTTCGCATACGGACCGAATTAAACGCACCCCGAACGACATGAACTTTCTTCCTCTTTTTCTCAAGCAACTTCGCAATTCCCGGACCTCGACTTTATTGAACCTGTTCGGTCTGACAATCGCCCTGAGCTCTTTTATCATTCTGATCGCTCAGGTACGGTATGAACTGACGTACGACACGCATTTTCGAGATGCCGACCGGATTTTCCGGATCGAAAGAGACGTGCCGACCGAACTCGGCGTTTATTCGCCGCTGTTATGCCGGCCGCTCGGCGAACGGATGCTCGCTTCGTCGCCCGACATAGAGGCCGGTGGCGTCATGGCTATCCCGCAACGCGTTTCCGTTCACGATTTCGCCAAAGGAGAGAAAGACGGAGCAGGACTTACCCTATACCGAATATCCCGCTCCATGTTCGACGTCCTCGGAACGGAAATCGTTGCGGGCGACATCGACCGGTTCGACGACCCGCAAGGAACGGTTATTCTGTCTCAAAGCGCCGCCCGCTCGATTTTCGGCTCGGCCGATCCCATCGGGAAATCCGTAGTCGTCAACGGCGACGAAACCCATCCCGGAGAAGTAATCGCCGTTTGCAGGGATTGTCCGGACAATTCGAGTTTCCAAGCCAACAGCTTGTTCACGAATATTTTAGACGAGTCGATAGAAGACTATGGAGAGTTCAGCTATATTTATTTCATCAAAGCCGTGCGCACCGGCAATCCCGCTCGGATCGCAGCCGATCTCGGGCAAAGCGTCGAATCCCTGAGCGCCCGCTCTCAAGACGAAAGCGCCTTTCGAGTCCGATGCACACCCGTGTCGCAGATGCACTTCATGCGCGATATCCGTTTCGATTTCGTAGACAAGAGCAACCCGGCTACGGTCTATACGCTGTTGACGATTGCCGTACTGATCCTGCTGATCGCAATCATCAATTTCGTCAACTTCGCTACGGCCCGGCTACCGATGCGAATCAGACAGATCAATACGCGCAAAGTACTGGGCGAGTCGAACGGATCGATTCGTCGGGGATTGCTTGCCGAGTCGGTTCTGACGGTCTTCGTCGCCTATCTGTTAGCCCTGATACTGACCGAATATCTTTCCACGACCGCCGTCGCTTCTTTGGTCAATGCGCCGATCAATCTGGCCGAAAATGCGGACGTGGCGCTGGGCACGGGGCTCGTCGCGATTGTCCTCGGAACGCTGGCCGGCTTGTATCCTGCCGCTTACAGCACTTCGTTCCCGCCCGCGATGATTCTGAAAGGCTCGTTCGGCCTTTCGGTCCGGGGGCGCAGGCTGCGGACGACGCTGATCTCGTTCCAGTACGTCGTCTCGATCGTCCTGATCGTAGCAGCCTTGTCGGTGTGGAAACAGAATCGTTTCATGCTGGCTTACGATATGGGGGTCCCCCGCGAAAACATACTGGTCGCCGAACTCGGCCGACCGGCGGCTAACTCGGCGGAAACACTCGCTCAAAAGCTGAAAACCGATCCGAGAATCGTCGACGTGACATTCGCCAACGGTCCGCTGATAGCGCCTTCGCGCATGAATTGGAGTATGCAGTACCGAAACAAGCACATCTCATTCGACTGCTATCCGGTCGCCCCGAATTTTCCGAAATTCATGGGAATCGATATAATCGAAGGGCGCGATTTTACGGCGAACGACGAACAGAAAGAGAACGCGAGTCTGATTTTCAACCGAACGGCTCAGCTGCGCGACGGCATAACCGTCGGAGACCGGATATGGGGCGACGAAATCGTCGGCATCGCCCGCAATTTCAACTTTATGCCCTTGCAGTACGCGATCGATCCGTTCGCATTCATGGTACGCGGAAAATCGTACGCATTCAAGTCCATGAATTATCTGTTCGTCAAAACCCGGACGGCGGACTATCCCGAGCTTTTCCGACATATTCGGGAGACGATCCGGCAATTCGACGGAGGATGGAACGACGACGTGCGTTTTCTGGACGAACACATCGGCTCGCTCTACCGGAAAGAAAGAGCCACTGCCCGGCAAATCACGCTGTTCTGTCTGTTGTCGGTATTCATCTCGCTCGTCGGAATTTTCGGTCTGATCCTTTTCGAAACGGAATTCAGGCGCAAGGAGATCGGACTGCGCAAGGTTTACGGCGCAACGACAGGCGAAATTCTCGGAATGATCAACATGCCCTATATCCGTCTGGTACTGACATGTTTCGCCCTCGGAGCCCCTATCGGCTATTTCGTCTCGCGCAACTGGATCGACAACTTCGCGTACCGGACCACGATCGGCCCGTGGATATTCGTGTCGACGGCCGCCATCGTACTGCTGCTTACCGTTGCGACGATCACCGTCCGAAGTTACCGGACGGCCGCCGAGAATCCCATCAAGTCAATTAAAACGGAATAAATTATGTGTGAGAACCTCTTGCGCTACTACAAGCAGAACAAGTTGGCCGTATCGCTCAGCATAGCGGGCCTGACACTCGCTCTGACCTCGTTTATCGTAATCATTGCTCAAGTCAGCTATGAACTGACTTTCGATGCCCATTACAAAAATGCCGACCGGATTTTCCGGGCGGAATATACGGACGGTACGCTCGAAGGATTGTACGAATCCGGACTCAAGCGCATGCGCGGCGACGTACTGCTTGCCTCCTCTCCCCATATCGAATCGGGAGGTATCGTATATAGCTATGGTAATACGCGAGTTTACGACGAACAGGAAGGAAAAACCGGATCGCTCGGTATCGACTTTTATCTCGTCTCGCCTTCGCTGCCCGATCTTTTTGAATTTGAAACAGTCCAAGGCGACCTGAAGCGTATCGGAGAACCGCAAGCGGCCGCTTTGTCCCAAAGCGCTGCGACTGCGCTGTACGGCCATAGAAATCCGATAGGACGCCGTTTGGTAATCGACGATGAGACTAAGGAGATCGTAGCCATATATCGGGATTTTCCGAAAAACTCCAGTTTCGTTCCCTGCAGCATCATCGGAGCTTTAGGAGATCACGGAATCGAAAACGGATATGGAGCCTACGAATATTATATCCGGGTTGATGACCCGGAGCATTTGGAAACGATACGAAAAGCGGTTAATCCGCTTTGGATCGAACAGGAACAAGACGAAACGCTGAAATTGCGTTTCACGGCTCTGCCGAAAATTCACTTCACGCACGACATGCTCTATGTCAGCCAACAGACGGCAAGCTATGCGACCGTATATTCCCTGTTGACGATCGCCGTATTGATCATACTGATCGCGATGATCAATTTCGTCAATTTCACCGTGTCCCGAATCCCGTCCCGCATTCGTCATATCAATACCCAAAAGATTCTCGGCGAAACCAATGCGAGGCTCCGACTGCGTTCTATCGCCGAGTCGGTCGTTTTATCGCTCGTTTCATTATTCCTCGCTCTGCTGCTCGCCCGATATTTGTCGACGACCCGGGTAGCTTCGCTGGTCGACGCGTCGATTGATCCGCTATCGAATCTCCGACTGATTTTCTATGGCATACTAGCCTCGCTCGGTGCGGGGATCATCGCAGCCCTGTACCCTGCCTTTTACAGCACGTCGTTCCCTCCGATTTTCGCACTCAACGGATCGTTCGGCCTTTCACGCAAAGGAAAGATCATGCGAATCATGCTGATATCGTTTCAGTACGTCGTTTCGATCGCGCTGATCATAATCTCTCTCTCTATCGGCGAGCAAAACCGATACATAAGGAATTTCGATATGGGATTCAGACGGGACAATATTCTGACGACCCGACTGTCGTTTCAATTCGACCGGCAAGACGCTCTTGTAGAAAAGCTGAAGAGCAATCCCGATATCCTCGACGTCACTTTCGCTTGGGCCCAACCGGTACTCGAGTCCCGACCGTATTGGTCCATAGATTACAAAGGGGAAAACTTTCGCTTTGACTGGTATCCCGTTGCGCCGAATTTTCTGTCGTTCATGGGCATTCCGATACGGGAGGGGCGCAATTTCAGCGATTCGGACAAGAAACACCCGAATGGACATTTCATCTTTAACCGAACGGCCCAGTTGCAACGAAACGTGTCGGTAGGCGACCGTATTTCGGACATCGAAGTGATTGGAATAGCGGAAAACGTTCATTATCAGCCATTGCAATATGCGGTTAGTCCTCTTGTCTACTATGTCAGCGGAAATATGAAATTGACACACATGTTCGTCAAAGTCCGAATGACGGATATCCCCGAAATTTCGGCCTTCATACGCGAAACGGTCCGCTCGTTCGATCCCGATGCCGACGCGGACATACGCTTCCTCGACGAAAATATCGGCGCCCTCTATCAGAAGGAGGACCGACTCGCCGCGATGCTCACGCTGTTCAGCCTGCTGTCGGTCGGCATCTCGATCGTCGGCGTTTTCGGGCTGATCCTGTTCGAGACGCAGTTCCGCCGCAAGGAGATCGGACTGCGCAAAGTCTACGGCGCGACCATCGGAGAAATTCTGCGCATGTTCAATAAGCGCTACATGACAATCGTGCTGGCATGCTCCGTCGTGGCGATTCCGGCCGGCTGGTACGTCGTCGACCGCTGGCTCGAAAGCTTCGCGTACCGGACACCCGTAAAGTGGTGGATTTTCGCCGTTGCGGTGGGAAGCGTCGCGCTCGTCACCGTGCTGACCATTACGCTGCAAAGCTATCGGACCGCTACTGAGAATCCGGTCAGGTCGATCAAGACCGAATAGCAGCCTACCCTGCCGATATGAAAACTACGATCAAACGACCTAAAACCGAATAACTCTCTGTCTTATGAAACACGCATTCAATCTCAAGTTTTTTCTACGCTTTCTGAACCGTCACCGACTCTATACAGCGATCAACGTGTTCGGATTTTCCGTGTCGCTGATGTTCGTGATTCTGATCGCGGCCTACGTAGCCAAAGAACTGTCGGCCGACCGTCATCACGTCAACGGCGACCGGATCTACCGGTTCGAGCATCAAGACTTCGCCTACAGCGCTTATGCGGCAGGGCGAGTGCTTCAGGATCGTTTCCCGGAAATCGAAAGTTACTGCGTCGTCTCTTACGAAAACAAGACGTTACGTATCGGCGAGGAATATATGCAAGTAGCGGTCGACTGCGTCGACTCGTCGTTCTTCCATATGTTCACGATCGAACTGGAGCAAGGCGATCCCCGTCACGTGTTGGCGACTCGGGACGGCGTCGTCATCAGCAGCAAGTTCGCCAAAACGCTCTTCGGCGAAGAATCGCCGATGGGCAAGGTGCTCGATATCGACGACCGGCAACTGACCGTCACAGGCGTATTCGCCGACTTCCCGTACGGCATATTCCGCACTCCGCAATTGATTACAAGCATTTTCAATACGGATAACCTTTGGTGTATAGAATCTTATATGGATTGCCATTCATGGGAATTGTTCCTGATGGCGCGCCGGAACGCCGACTTGCCGGCCAAAACCGAATCGATCCGGCAATGTATCAAGGAAACCGGCGACTACGCTTTCTCGCACGATGAAAAAGCGATACTCCGGCCGATGAAGGATATTTTCTTCGACGGTTTCCATTTTCAGAACGGAGGCAATAAGAAGTTCGTCCTGATTCTGGCGGTCGTCGGACTGCTGATCCTCGTTTTCGCCGTCATCAACTATATCAACCTGTCGGTAGCCCAAACCGGTTTCAGAGCCCGCGAGATGGCCATGCGCCGCATGCTGGGCGGAACGCGACGGCAACTGTACTCGAGCATCGTGGCCGAATCGATTCTGCTGTGTCTGTTTTCGTTCGTGCTGGCTTTGCTGTTCTCTATGGCTGCGGAAAATGCCTTTGGCTGGCTGGTCCGTACGGACGTTTCCGTTCGGGAAGCGATCGATCCGTACACGGCGGCGGGCGGTCTGCTGTTCATCCTGTTGCTGGGGATCGTTTCCGGAAGCATTCCAGCCGCGCTGATCTCAAGCTACCGGCCGATCGAAGTGATGAAAGGAACGTTCCGGCAGAAAACCAAAATGGTTTACAGCAAGATTCTGATCGTGTTCCAGTATTTCATCACGATTGCGCTGATCGGCTGCACGCTCGTGATGATCCGCCAAATCCGGTTCATGCTCCGCTTCGATATGGGCTACGGGACCGAAGCGCTCATTCAGGCCGACGTTCCCGGCAATCTGATGTCGAGCTACGCTCCGCTGAGAAACGATCTGATGACAATCGGCGGAGTGGAGAGCGTGTCGCTGGCGACTTTCACTCCTTCGTCGGGCGGTAACAACGACACGGATCCGTCGGACCCGGACCATCCGATCAGTTATCAGGTTTTCATGGGCGATACCGCGTTCATTCGCACCTGCGGATTCGAGATCGTCCGGGACAACGACGCGCGAACCGACCAGGGGACATGGCTGAACGAAGAAGCGATCCGAGCGAACGGACTGACCGTCGATGCGGATGAGTTCAGCAAAAATCACATCCCGATCGCCGGCGTCCTGCGCGATTTCCGCTTCAGGGACCTGAGCCAACCGGTAGGCCCCGCAAAGGTGTATGTCGTTGGCGACGACAATTATTGCATGAACGTTCTGGTACGCATCAGCACGGCCAACGATCCGGCGCTCACGTTCCAGCAGGTCAGCCAAACGATCGAAAAGCATACGGACGGACGGCCTTTCTCGTGTCACTTTACCGATCAACTGATACGCGACTGGTATGAAAACCAGTTAAGAACAGCCAACGCCGTCGGTTACCTGACTCTGATCGCTATTCTGATCGCCGCGCTGGGACTGCTGGCCATGTCGACCTACTATATCCGTCAACGCTCGCAGGAAATCGCCATGCGGAAGGTGTACGGCTCGACGAACGCCGAGGTGCTGCGGCTGCTGATCGCGGGTTTCATGAAAATGGTCGCCGTGGGATTCGTATTGGCCGTACCTGTCACATGGTATATCATGCGCGAGTGGCTCAGCGCCTACACCGAACGCATCGCTATCGGCTGGCTCACGTTCGCCGCCGCCGGACTGACTGCCGCCGCGATCGCGCTTCTGACCGTCTACTGGCAGAGCTGCCGGGCCGCCAACGCCAATCCGGTCGACTCGGTGAAAAAATAACGAGCAAAAAACTATCCGATAGTTTACAACAATAAATTATATTCAATTAACCTCAAAAAAAATCGTACCATGTTAAAAGTCGAAGAACTGAGCAAAAGTTTCCGTACGGAAGAGATCGAAACGATCGCGCTGAACAAAGTGTCGTTCGAGGTGCAACAGGGCGAGTTCGTCGCTGTCATGGGTCCCTCGGGCTGCGGCAAATCTACTCTGTTGAATATTCTGGGCCTGCTGGACAATCCGACTTCGGGCAAGTATTTCCTGCTCGGCAAGGAAGTCGGTACGCTGAAGGAGCGCGACCGGACGCTCTACCGCAAGGGAAAGATCGGTTTCGTGTTTCAGAGCTTCAACCTGATCGACGAACTGAACGTCTACGAAAACGTGGAACTTCCGCTGATCTACCTGAGAGTCAAGGCTGCTGAAAGGAAAAAAATGGTCAATGCCATTCTGGACCGAATGAACATCAGCCACCGTGCGCGCCATTTCCCTCAGCAACTGTCGGGAGGCCAACAGCAGCGAGTCGCCATCGCCCGGGCCGTCGTATCGAACCCGAAACTGATTCTGGCCGACGAGCCGACCGGTAATCTGGACTCGAAAAACGGCAAAGAGGTCATGGCTCTGCTGACCGAGCTGAACAAAGAAGGTACGACGATCGTCATGGTGACTCACTCCCAGCACGATTCGACGTTCGCCCACCGAGTGCTGAACCTGTTCGACGGCGAACTCGTTACCGACGTGAAGGCTTTCATGTAAGCTCTCCGCCGGTGGATTTTTCCCAAACAGGCCGCAGCGAAAACTGCGGCCTGTTTGGGAGTTGTCCTGCCGAAACGGCTTACATCGATTTTTTCACTATCTTTATCGTTCGAATCAAACATTTCTCAACCCGAACGATCATGAAAAAACAACTGCTGACCGCCGCGATCCTTTGCTGTCTTGTTATCGCCGGATCGACGGCCGCCCCGAAATCCGCGAAGAAAAAACCGAAAATTCCCGTTTCGCGGGTACAAACGCATATGGACGGCTATCTGGGCGACCGGATCGACGCTTGTATCCGGGTCCGCGTATGCAGCGAAGACCCCGATCTGCTGGTCGCTCCGATGCGCCGGCAAACGGAAACCAGCCTGTGGCAGTCCGAATTCTGGGGTAAATGGACTCTCGGAGCCATCGCATCCTACCGTTACAACAAAGATCCCGAGCTGTTGCGCAAAATAGAGGGCGGAGTCGAATCGCTGCTCGCCGCCCAGCAACCCGACGGATACATCGGCAACTACGCGCCGGAGGCCCAACTGACCAACTGGGACGTGTGGGGCCGCAAGTACACCATGCTCGGTCTGCTCGCCTACTACGACCTGACGGGCGACAAGAAAGCGCTCGACGGGGCGGTACGTCTGGCCGATCATCTGCTGACGCAAATTCCGGCCGTCAGGCAAATCGAGCGGACAGGCATTTACCGGGGCATGTCGTCGTGCTCGATTCTGGAACCGATCATGCTGTTGTACAACCGCACGCTGGACGAAAAGTACCTCGACTTCGCGCGGTATATCGTCGATCGTATGGAATCGGCCGACGGACCGCAACTGATAGCCAAGGCGCTCGACGGCGTTCCCGTGTCGGAACGCTTCCCGCTCGACGATCCGTCTCGGGGATGGTTCGTTTGGGAGAACGGACAGAAAGCCTACGAGATGATGTCGTGCTACGACGGACTGCTCGAACTGTATAAGGTTACGAACGACCCCCGCTATCTGAAAGCGGTCGAGGCGACCGTGACGAGCATCATCGCCGACGAGATCAACATTGCCGGATCGGGGAGTTCGTTCGAATGCTTTTACAAGGGAAAGGCTCTCCAGACGGAACCGGCCTATCATACGATGGAGACCTGCGTCACGATGACATGGATGAAACTGTGCTACGATCTGCTCCGACTGACCCGCAATCCGCTTTATGCCGACCAGATCGAGCGAAGCGCCTACAACGCGCTGGCCGCCTCGATGAAGGAGGACGCCTCGCAAATAGCCAAGTACAGCCCGCTCGAAGGCGCGCGGTCGGCCGGCGAAGAGCAGTGCGGCATGCACGTAAACTGCTGCAATATGAACGGGCCCCGCGCTTTCGCTTTGCTGCCCGAGGCTGCCGTAACCGACTACGGCGACGAACTGTTCGTTAACCTGTATGGTCCCATGTCGTCGACCGTCAGACTCGACGGAGGCGAGGTGCTGCTCGAACAAGCGACGAGCTATCCCGAACAAGGCGATATCGAGATCATGATCGACCCGCGCAAAAGCTTCGAGTTCACCGTTTCCCTGCGCATACCGGCATGGAGCGCCGTCTCGATGGTCACGGTCAACGGCCAGTCCGTGGAGGGCGCGACTCCCGGCGAATACCTCCGCCTCAAACGGAGATGGGAAGCCGGAGACCGAATCGGGGTGAAGCTCGATATGCGCGGCCGGCTGATCCGTCAGGGAGGATTTCAGGCGATCGAGCGCGGACCGGTCGTATTGGCCCGGGACACGCGTTTCGGGGACGGTTTCGTCGATGAGACAGTCGTCGTTCAGGCAACGGACGGTTTCGTGACGCTGTTGCCTGCCGAGGAAAAGCCCGAGAAAATGTGGATGGCGTTCACCGCCCCGATGATCTTGGGGACCGACCTCGAAGGCGAGCTGGCTGAGCCGCGCCAGATCATGCTGTGCGATTTCGCCTCGGCAGGCAATACTTGGAACCGAAATATCCGTTACCGGGTATGGCTCCGCCGGACGCTTAACCTGATGAAACCCGACGGCAACGAACGATAAACAGGAGCAATAAGGTGCCCGCCTTCCACAACCGGCATCTGATGCAGTACGGGAAAAATAACGATTTTCAAGACGCAAGATTGGCGGCACACTGAAAAAAGTGCTATGACCGGAACGAAAAGAGGTTCCGGTTCAAATTTTGCCGAGTAAGGCAAACAGCATTCTTCCCTTGTCAATGGGAAAGGTCTCGACACACTACGGTCGGGACCTTTCTTATTCCAAACGTCCTATCAAGATCTATCGTAAAAATCGTGCACAGGCTGAAAATCGGGGGAAGAAGCCTCGAAATCGGCATTTCGACTCGCCGAACGGTATGTTTTTTGACGAATCGGCAGAACAAAATTCGATTCCATGAAAAACGTCCGTACCATTTTCTTATTTCCGATTATCTCCGCTGTCATGATCTGGGGATGCCGTCAAGAAAAAAGCGTATCTTCTCCTCCGCTCCGCTTGCCGGTCGCCGAAGTCATCGCCGGGGACGTCCCGGTTACGATGAGTTTCGTGGGACAGACTTACGGACGCAACGACATTACAAAGTGAAGGTAACAGTGGTTCGTGACAAGAAGGAAAAGGAATTCGAAATCAC
>OODG01000899.1_pt1 | contig 21131 bp, 18 predicted proteins | sample 1671621 | NCBI WGS metagenome assembly OODG01 (sample SAMN06348175, study PRJEB24527) | human gut metagenome | biome: human gut; feature: ankylosing spondylitis patient; material: feces | host: Homo sapiens | place: China | collected 2015-10 | reverse complement strand
TCGCTTTCAACGGAATCAAGCTATTGATCACGAAGGAGAACTCGTCGCGGCGAAGTACGCGCGCGAAAAGGATATTCCCTTTTTGGGTATCTGCCTCGGCATGCAGATCGCCGTCATCGAATTTGCGAGAAACGTCGTCGGCTGGGCGGACGCCGCCTCTTCGGAATTCGCAAAAAACAGTTCCCATCCCGTCATCGATCTGATGCCCGACCAGCACGGCGTGAAGATGGGCGGTACCATGCGTCTGGGCGCTTATCCGTGCGCGGTACAAAACGGTACGCTCCTCGAAAATCTGTACGGCGCTTCTTTGATTTCCGAACGGCACCGTCACCGCTACGAATTCAACAACGAGTACCGCGAAGAATTGCAGGAAAAAGGGCTCTGTATTTCGGGCGTTTCGCCCGACGGAAAACTCGTGGAGGCGGTAGAACTTCCCGAAAAGCGCTTTTACGTGGGCGTACAGTTCCATCCCGAATTCAAATCCCGCCCCAACGCGCCGCACCCGCTCTTTGCGGGCTTTATCCGCGCGGCTCTGAAAAATTCGTGAATTTTTCTTGCAGGGCGCGCAAGAGTGTTTGACAAAGCGCGTTCCGCGCGGTAAAATGGTTCAATCATGGAAAGAGGATTATTGACACCCTTAAAGAAACTGAGAAGACAGGTGTTTGTCGAAGTGGCGCGCGTCGCTTTCGAGTCGGAAAACGACGTGAAGGACGCGATCGAGGCCATTCCCTATAAGATCACCCCGGGCGACAGACCGATTTACCGCGAAAGCATCTGGCGCGAGCGCGCCATCTGTTCGGAGCGCGTGCGCCTTTCGATGGGGCTGTCGCTGCGCCCCGAGGACGTACCCGTGCATATCACGAGCGGACTGCGGGAAAGCGACATCGCGGACAAGTATTACGAACCGCCTCTGATGCAGGTCATTCCCTCCGCGTGCGCGGCGTGCGCGCCCAACCTTTACAAGGTCACGGATAACTGCCGCGGCTGCGTGGCGCATCCCTGTACGGAAGTGTGCCCCAAGGGCGCCGTTTCTATCGTAAACGGCAGATCGTTCATCGATCAGTCCAAGTGTATCAAGTGCGGGCGGTGCAAGGCCGTCTGCCCGTACGACGCCATCGCCCACCACACGCGCCCGTGCGCGGAAGCGTGCGGCGTGAAAGCCATCGAGAGCGACGATCTGGGCCGCGCAAAGATCAACAACGACAAGTGCGTGTCCTGCGGCATGTGCATGGTCAACTGCCCCTTCGGCGCCATTGTGGACAAGGGTCAGATCTTCCAGCTGATCCACGCCATCAAGCGGGGGGACAAGGTCATTGCCATCGTGGCCCCCGCTTTCCTGGGACAGTTTGGCCCTGAGGCTACCCCCGAGCGGCTCACCGCCGCCATGAAGCGCCTGGGCTTTGCCGGCGTGGCAGAGGTGGCGGTGGGTGCGGATCTCTGCACCATCGAGGAGGCCAAGGACTTCATGCGGGAGGTGCCGGAGAACCAGCCCTTCATGGCCACCTCCTGCTGCCCCGCCTGGTCCGTCATGGCCAAGAAGCTCTTCCCCCAGTTCACCGACTATATTTCCATGGCCCTTACGCCTATGGTCCTCACCGCCCGTCTCCAGAAGCAGAAGGACCCCTCCTGCCGCATCGCCTTCATCGGCCCCTGCGCCGCCAAGAAGCTGGAGGCCAGCCGCCGCTCCATCCGCAGCGATGTGGACTTCGTCCTCACCTTTGAGGAGCTCCAGGGTATGTTCGAGGCGAAGAACGTCCGCTTTGAGGACATCCCCAAGGAGGAGGAAGTGCCTCTCAATCAGGGCACCGGCGCGGGCCGGGGCTTCGCTGTCACCGGCGGTGTGGCCGGTGCGGTGGTGGACGCCATCCACCGTATGGACCCGGACCGGGAGGTGAAGGTGGCCTCCGCCGAGGGCCTGGATAACTGCAAAAAGATGCTGCTGCTGGCCAAGGCCGGCAAGTATAACGGCTACCTCCTGGAGGGCATGGCCTGTCCCGGCGGCTGCGTGGCCGGTGCGGGCACCATCCAGCCGGTGGGCCGCAGCGCCGCCGCGATCAACAAGTACAGCCGGGAGGCGGACAAGCAGAATGCGCTGGATTCCGACTATGAATTGGACCTGCCTCTGCTGAAATGAGATACCAGCCCCCTCTTCTGTCACTTTAACGATGAGAAGAGGGGGCTTTTTTGTAAGAATTTGTCCAGATTCCGCCTTTACAAACCCCGCTGGGCGTGATACCATGTGGACTAATCACACAACTGAGATGAAGGAGCGTAGCACTGCCATGGCTTACTATTACAGCGAACCGTCCCATACCTTCAGCGAGTACCTGCTGGTGCCCGGCTATACCTCTCCCGACTGCATCCCCGCCAATGTCTCCCTGCGTACTCCCCTGGTGAAATACCGCAAGGGCCAGGAGGAATCCCCCCTCTCTTTGAACATCCCTCTGGTGTCCGCTATCATGCAGTCCGTGTCCAACGACACCCTGGCGGTGGCTCTGGCCAAGGAGGGCGGCATCTCCTTCATCTACGGCTCCCAGTCCGTGGAGGATGAGGCGGCCATGGTGGCCCGGGTGAAGAGCTACAAGGCGGGCTTTGTCCCCAGCGACTCCAACCTCTCCCCTGACGCTACCATGCAGGACGTGGTGGACCTGAAGAAGCGTACCGGCCACTCCACTGTAGCCATCACCTCCGACGGTACCAGCCAAGGCAAGCTCCTGGGCATCGTCACCAGCCGGGACTACCGCATCAGCCGCATGGACCCTGCTACCAAGGTCAGCACCTTCATGACCCCCTTTGAGCGGCTCATCACCGCCCCTGAGGGCACCACCCTCAAGGAGGCCAACGATATCATCTGGGATCACAAGCTCAACTCCCTGCCCATCGTTAGTGCCGACGGGCGGCTGCTGTACTTCGTGTTCCGCAAGGACTACGAGCAGCACAAGGAGAACCCTGCGGAGCTGCTGGACAGCCACAAGCGCTATATCGTGGGCGCCGGCATCAACACCAAGGACTATGAAAAGCGGGTCCCCGCTCTCATCGAGGCGGGCGCCGATGTTCTCTGCATCGACTCCTCCGAGGGCTATTCCTGCTGGCAGGAGCAGACCCTCAAGTTCATCCGGGAGCGCTACGGTGACAGCGTCAAAGTGGGCGCGGGCAACGTGGTGGACCGGGACGGCTTCCGTTTCCTGGCTGAGGCGGGCGCCGATTTTGTGAAGGTAGGTATCGGCGGCGGCTCTATCTGCATCACCCGTGAGACCAAGGGCATCGGCCGGGGCCAGGCCACGGCACTCATCGAGGTGGCTGCCGCCCGGGACGAGTACTTCGCCGAGACCGGCATCTATGTCCCCATCTGCTCCGATGGCGGCATCGTCCACGACTACCATATGACCCTGGCGCTGGCCATGGGCGCTGACTTCATCATGCTGGGCCGGTACTTCGCCCGCTTTGACGAGAGCCCCACCAACCGCGTACTGGTCAACGGCCAGTACATGAAGGAGTACTGGGGCGAGGGCTCCAACCGGGCCCGGAACTGGCAGCGCTACGATCTGGGCGGCGGCAGCGGCCTGGCCTTCGAGGAGGGCGTGGATTCCTATGTCACCTACGCCGGCCCCCTGAAGGAGAATGTGGCCAAGAGCCTGTACAAGGTGAAGTCCACCATGTGCAACTGCGGCGTGACCAATATCCCCGACCTGCAGAAGAATGCAAAGCTGACTCTGGTGTCCGCTACCTCCATCGTGGAGGGCGGCTACCACGACGTGGTCCTCAAGGCCCACGGCAACAGCCAGAACTAAGACAGCCGCTCTCCCTTAGACGGCGGCTTCCTCCGGCGGCCCAATTTCGGGCCGCCGGAGGCCGTTTTCCGGCAGTATTTCCCGCAAACCATGGGAAAAGCCTTGCATTTTGCGGGAAATGGAGTATGATAGCCACAGAAAGAGGGGAAACCGAAAAGAGATTTCCCACAGATCAGAGAAAGAGGCATGACCATGACAAAAGTAAACGTGATTTCCGGCTTTTTGGGCGCCGGGAAAACTACCCTTATCAAAAAACTCCTGGAGGAAGCTCTGAAGGGAGAGAAGATTGTCCTCATTGAAAATGAGTTCGGTGAGATCGGCATCGACGGCGGCTTTCTCAAGGATGCTGGCATCGAGATCAGCGAGATGAACTCCGGGTGCATCTGCTGCTCCCTGGTGGGCGACTTCGGCGAGGCCCTGAAAAAAGTGCTGGAGCAGTTCCACCCCGACCGCATCCTCATCGAGCCCTCCGGCGTGGGCAAGCTGTCCGATGTGATCCGCGCCATCCAGGGCGTTATTGCTCAGGAGCCGGATATGGTGCTGGGCAGTGCTGTCACCGTGGCTGACGCCACCAAGTGCAAGATGTATATGAAAAACTTCGGTGAGTTCTATGAGAACCAGGTGCAGTACGCCGGGGCGATCGTCCTCAGCCGCACCCAGAAGGCCAGCCCCGCCAAGGTGGAGGAGGCAGTGGCCATTCTCCGCGGGAAGAACGCTGATGCTCCCATCGTCACCACCCCCTGGGACCAGCTCACCGGCAGCCAGCTCCTCTCCGCCATGGAGGAGGGCAACACCCTGGCCGCCGACCTGATGGCCGAGGAGGAGGTCTGCCCTGTCTGCGGCGGCCACCACGACCACGACCATGAGCATCACCATGATCACGATCATGACCATTGCGGCTGCGGTCACGACCACCACGAGCACGAGCATGACCATGACCATCACGACCACGACTGCTGCGGTCACGATCATGAGCATGAGCATCATCATGACCACGACCATGACCACGACCACGACCATGACCACTGCGGCTGCGGCCACGACCACCATCACCACGGCCACCACGCCGACGAGGTGTTTTCCAGCTGGGGCGTGGAGACTACCCACACCTTTACGGCGGAGCAGCTGGAGAAGATCCTTACCGCTCTGGACGGTGGGGAGTACGGCGCGGTGCTGCGGGCCAAGGGTATCGTAAACGGCGGCGACGGCGTGTGGTATCACTTCGACTATGTGCCGGAGGATCACCAGGTCCGCACCGGCCCTGCGGACTACACCGGCCGGCTCTGCGTCATCGGCAGTGGCCTGAAGGAGGAGGGCCTCAAGGCTCTCTTCGAGGTGTGATATGGCAAAGACGGAAACAGTCTACCCGGTATATATGATCGCCGGGTTTCTGGACAGCGGCAAGACCTCCTTTATCAACGGCATCCTCTCCGACGGCTTTGCCCTGGAGGACAGGACCCTTCTCATCTGCTGTGAGGAGGGCGAGGTGGAGTACGACCCCAAGGTGATGCACAATGTCACTGTGGTGACGGTGGAGGACCAGGAGACCCTGACCCCTAAGTTCCTGCTGGAGCAGCAGAAAAAGTGCAAGGCCACCCAGATCATCGTGGAGTATAACGGCATGTGGGACATCCAGCCCTTCTATGAGGAGGGTATGCCGGAGAACTGGGTCCTCTACCAGATCATTTTTACGGTGGATGGTCCTACTTTCGATATCTACTCCAAGAACATGGGACCTCTGATGCTGGAGAAGCTCCGCAACGCGGATATGATCATCATCAACCGCTGCAGCGACGAGCTGTGCACTGCCCTGCGGCGGCGGAACCTGCGGCTTATCAACCGCCGGGCGGATATCTACCTGGAGAAGGACGACGGCACCAGCGAGGACTATATGGACGGCACTGTGTCCGCCTTTGACCTCTCAGGGCCGGAGCTGCGGATCGCTGACGAGGATTACGGCCTGTGGTATGTGGAGATCATGGACAATCCCGCCATGTATGAGGGGAAAACGGTGATCTTCCGGGCCATGATGTGCAAGCCGCCCCAGTACGGCGACTACTTCACCCCCGGCCGTTTCGTTATGGTCTGCTGCGAGAAGGATATGAACTTCCTGGCCCTGGCCTGTATCGGGTGGGACGTATCCAAGATCCCGGAAAAAACCTGGGTGGAGGTCACCGCCCGGGTGTCCCTGGAGCACTGGGACCCCTACGGGGAGGAGGACGGTCCTGTCCTCCATGTGACGGACCTTCGCAAGTGCGAGAAGCCGGCGGAAGAAGTCGTGCAGATGTAGGGCCCTGATGCTGCTATGATGGTTCAGCCGGCGGCGGGAAGCATCCCGCTGCCGGCTTTTTCAAGTCGGTTCGGCGGCGTGCCTGCTGGGGAAGCGGTGCGCCGGAGGACGGCCTGGTACAGGAGTTCCCCCAGCTGCGGGGACGCGAAGTGAGGAAAAGGAGAAACGAGCCATGATCAAGCTGCTGAAAAACGCCCGGGTCTATGCCCCGGCACCTCTGGGGGTAAAGGATATCCTGATTGCGGGGGAAAAGATTTGCCGCATGGATGACCGCATCGAGGGCTATGAGGGCCTGCCCGATGTGGAGGTATTTGATCTGGAGGGCCGTATCCTGGCCCCCGGTTATATTGACCTCCACGTCCATATTACCGGCGGCGGAGGAGAGCAGGGCTTTACCTCCCGAGTGCCGGAGAGCCAGCTGAGCGTATTTGTGGAAAACGGCATTACTACGGTGGTGGGGCTCCTGGGTACCGACGGCATTACCCGCAGCATCGAAAATCTGGTGGCCAAGGCCCGGGCCCTTACCGAGGAGGGCATCACCGCCTATGCCCTCACCAGTGCCTACGGGTATCCCCCTGTGACCATGACCGGCAGTGTGGAGAAGGATATCATGATGGTGCCTCCCATTATCGGTGTGAAGGTGGCGGTGTCGGACCACCGCAGCTCCAACCCCACCGGGGAGGAGCTGATCCGGCTGGCCACATCGGCCCGGCGGGCGGGGCTTCTCAGCGGTACAGCAGGCCTTGTGACCATGCATATGGGTTCCGGCAAAGGGGGCCTGGACCCTGTTTTCTATGTGCTGGATCATTCCGATGTTCCCGCCAGGAACCTCCTCCCTACCCATATGCACCGCAGCCAGTCCCTCATCGACCAGGGGGTTGAGCTGGTGCGCCGGGGCGGATACATGGATTTTACCGCCGGCTGTGACGACAAGGAACTGGAGGTCAACGCCGACAGACTGGCCTCCTGTCTCAGCCGGGAGGGAGTCACGCCTGACCATGTTACCCTGTCCAGCGACGCCTACGGCAGCCAGCCGCGGTTTGACGGCAAGGGGGAGTGTATCGGCCTGACCTACGCTTCCCCCAAGTACCTCCATAGGACGATCCAAACCTTGGTGCAGCGGGGCATGGCCCTGGAGGAGGCGCTGAAACTCCTTACCACAACCCCTGCCCACCTCCTGGGCAGAACTGGGGTGAAGGGCTGCGTGGTCCGGGGAGCCGATGCGGATCTCCTGGTGCTGGGAGAGGGGTTGGCCATCGAGGGCCTCTTTGCCCGGGGCCGCACCGCCCTGTGGCAGGGCAAGACCCTGATGAAGGGCAGATTTGAATAAATTGCTGTCATAAAAACAGAGCAGGTCCTGGGAGGAATCCCGGGGCCTGCTTTTGCTGTACGCTGCCTCCAATGCAAAGTTATATATAAATAAACAGAAATTCTTGTATTTATATGGGCGCTAAACTGCAAGGAAACAGCTTTGCTATAATTCAAAAACAAAAAAGCCGCCATAAGCCAGATAAAACTGGTTTATGGTGGCTTTTGGCACCCCTGACCAGACTCTAACTGGTGGCCTACCGCTTAGGAGGCGGTCGCTCTATACGACTGAGCTACAGGGGCGTGTACATTTTTATGCACATTCTTTCTCGAAACAAAGGCCGCACGCACATGGTGTAGGATCAGCAGTGCTGCTACGCAGGCGTCAGCCCAAATATTATATCTGACCTTTGCTGCCTTGTCAACTCGCCTCTTGCGCAGGTGCTTTGCCGGAGAAAGCAATTTTGACGGCTATAGCGGTCTTTACCGGTAATATTTTTGCAAATAGTGGAAAAATTGTTTACAATATAGGTTGAAAACGGCAGATAATTGTAATACAATAAGCAAGTTGAAAATTTGGCCACATGGCGAAATATTGCCGGCGGCCTTTCTGAAGCAGGATGCCCCGGACGGCATCCCGCCGGAGGATAAAGGAATCTGCCGTTCGCCTTTTCAGCGGGGCGGACCGCGGTGCAGAGGAGATATGTGTATGAAGAATGAAAAGCTGAGAAATATTGCGATTATTGCCCACGTAGACCACGGCAAGACCACCCTGGTGGATGAGATGCTCAAGCAGGGCGGTATCTACCGGGAGAACCAGGCCACGGTGGAGCGTGTCATGGACTCCAACGATCTGGAGCGGGAGCGCGGCATCACCATTCTGGCCAAGAACACTGCCGTCCACTACAAGGGCGTAAAGATCAACATTGTGGATACGCCGGGCCACGCCGACTTCGGCGGCGAGGTGGAGCGTATCCTCAAGATGGTCAACGGCGTCATCCTCCTGGTGGATGCCGCTGAGGGCCCCATGCCCCAGACCCGGTTCGTGCTCTCCAAGGCGCTGGAACTGGGCCACAAGGTCATCGTGGTGGTCAACAAGATCGACCGTCCTGACCAGCGGATCCACGAGGTCATGGACGAAGTGCTGGAGCTGCTGCTGGACCTCAACGCCACCGACGAGCAGTTTGAGTCCCCTACCCTGTTCTGCTCCGGCCGTCAGGGTACCGCTTCCTATGATCCCGATCAGCCGGGTACCGACCTGACTCCCCTCTTCGAGACCATCGTCAACTATATCCCCGCCCCTGAGGCAGATGTGGACAAGCCCTTCCAGATGCTGGTCAGTGCCATCGACTACAATGAGTTTGTGGGACGTATTGCTATCGGCCGGATCGAGCGGGGCACTGTGAAGCAGAACCAGGAGATCGCGGTGTGCAACTACCACAACCCCGACGCACCGGCCAAGAAGGCCAAGGCCACCGCTCTCTATCAGTTCGACGGCCTGGGCAAGGTGCCTGTCACCGAGGCGGATGCCGGCAACATTATTGCCATGAGCGGCATCGGTGAGATCACCATCGGCGATACCATCTGTGCCCCCGATGCTATCGAGCCTATCGAGTTCGTGAAGATCTCCGCCCCCACCATTGAGATGACCTTCTCAGTGAACGACTCCCCCTTTGCCGGCCGGGAGGGCAAGTTTGTCACTTCCCGTCAGATCCGGGACCGGCTGTTCCGTGAGACCCTGAAGGACGTGTCCCTGCGGGTCACGGAGACCGATTCCACCGATGCCTTCAATGTGGCGGGCCGGGGCGAGATGTCCCTCTCCATCCTCATTGAGACCATGCGCCGGGAAGGCTATGAGTTCCAGGTCTCCCCGCCCCGTGTTCTGTACCAGGAGATCGACGGCGTGCGCTGCGAGCCTATTGAGCGCCTGGTGGTGGACGTGCCTTCCGACAGTGTGGGTGCTGTCATTGAGAAGCTGGGCAGCCGTAAGGCGGATATGCTGGAGATGACCCCTGTGGGTGATCGGATGAAGATCGAGTTCCTGGTCCCCTCCCGCGGCCTCTTTGGCTACCGCAATGAGTTCCTCACCGATACCCGGGGTGAGGGCATTATGGCCTCCGTGTTTGACAGCTACGCTCCCTTCAAGGGCGAGCTGAATCGCCGGAATACCGGTTCCCTCATTGCCTTCGAGACCGGTGAATCCATCACCTACGGCCTCTTCAACGCCCAGGAGCGCGGCGCTCTGTTCATCGGGCCCGGCGTGCCTGTCTACGGCGGCATGGTGGTGGGTGTCTCCCCCAAGCAGGAGGATATCCCCGTCAACGTCTGTAAGAAGAAGCAGCTGACCAACATGCGGGCCAGCGGCAGTGACGAAGCCCTGCGGCTGGTACCCCCCCGGAACCTGAGCCTGGAGCAGTGCCTGGAGTTCCTGGCGGACGATGAGCTGCTGGAGGTCACCCCCAAGAGCCTGCGTATCCGCAAGCGGATCCTGGATCACGAGAAGCGGATGAAGGCCCTCAAAGGCGGCAAGAAATAAAGAAAATTTATAAAAGAAAAAAGCCCTGTCCGGTTATACCGGACAGGGCTTTTCCTATCATCGTTACACTTCCAGGACCACGGAGGGCTTTGCCTTATAGGTAGCCAGGCTCACAAACACCAGCAGCAGCCCGCACACCAGGGAGCCGGGGATGGCGGCCCCCAGGCCGAAGGGCTGATCCAGCAATTTCCAGATCACCGTGACGGAGAATCCGCCGATCATAGCGGAGAGGACTCCGGCATTGGTGGCTTTCTTCCAGTACAGGGCCGCCAGGGCGGGCAGACCTGCCGCTGCCGCGTAGAAGGTAAAGGACAGTGTCACCACCGTATAGGCGCTGTGGATATACAGAGCGATGACCAGGGCCCCCAGGGCCAGCACCACCGAGGCAATACGGGAAAAGAGGATCTCATGCTTCTGAGACATATCCGGCTTGAACGTCTTGCCCAGGTCGTGGACCACCGTCTGTACCGACACCAGCAGATAGCTGTCCGCCGTGGACATCATCACCGACAAAATACCGGAGAGGGCCAGGCCCGTCAGACCGGGGGGCAGGATCTTTATGGCCAGAGCAGGGATCACCGCGTCGGCCGTGCCATACTCCGCCACCACATCCGGCAAAATCTGCTGAGCGGCAAGTCCCATGATAAACAACAGGACAATGGTCACCGCATAGGCAAAGGTACCCCAGAACATACCCTTTTTGGCCGCCTTCGGGGACTTGGCAGCAAAGGCGCGCTGCCACATCTCCGCTCCCGCCATGGTGAACACCAGGTAGGTGACGATATCCCCTAGGATATCACCGTTGATGTAGGGGGTAATATAGCTCTTGTCCAGGTTCTCCCAGAAGTTTCCAAATCCCCCCAGATAGTTGATGCTGGAGGTAGGAATAAGAAGATAGACAAAAATCAAAAGCATGAAGAACTGGACCACATCTGTATACACCACGCCGAAAAGACCGGAAGCAGCCGTGTAGATAATGAAGATCAGGGTGGCAATGAAAGCGCCCATTTCATAGCTGATGCCCACCTGGCCTCCCAGAAGCTTGATAATGGTAGCGGTGGCCGTCACCTGAGCCGCCACGGTACCCACCATGGCAAATACCACCATCACCGACAGAACGCACTTAGCCGTTTTACTGAAGCGGTAGCCGAACAGTTCGGGAATGGACTCAATGCTGTATTTTTCGCCCACCCTTTGGATACGGCCGGAGTATCCGGCAAAGATAAACATACCGATCATATAGGGGATAGCTGTCGCCACAGCCTTGAAGCCCTCCTGATAGGCCACCGCTGCCCGGCCCATCATGGCGCTGCCGCCGATGATGGTGGCGCACACCGTGGCCATCAGCACCACCGGGCCCAGGGTGCGGCCCGCTACATAGAAGTCGTCGGTATTCCGGATCCGTTTGACGAACCACACACCGACCAGCAGCATGCCCACCAGATACAGCCCAATGATCCCCAGATCCAACACGGTAATATCAGACATAGTACGCTCCTTTCTCACCAACGGCCAAAGGGACACTCCGCACTTTGCCAGCCGGAAAAAGAGCAGCCGCCTGCGCAAATGCGCAGACGGCAAAGGGCAGTTCCCGCCATAAAACGACAGCCGCCCGCGCGTACGCGCAGGCGGCAAAGGCAGCGTTCACTGTAAAGACAACGACGAGCATCAAAGGCAACGCCTCGGCATTCCTGTTTTGTGATCCTCTCTGTACCTTTCTCCTTTGCCTGGCCAATACTTTGCGGCTGACGCCGCGGAGCCGCTGCCGCCCTGGAAACAGGCGGCAACTAGTTAGTAAGCTAATTATACCAAAAAATGGATGGCCCTGTCAAAGGGGCCATCCACTTTTTGGTATACAACACAATATTTTTTGTCGCTTATCATGCAATCCGCCGATTTGTTGGGTCATTTCGACAAATCGGACCGCAAACCTCAACACTTGTTACAGGCCAAAGGCACCCAGATTCAGGCCGCCGCTGGCACTGTCCACCGCCTTGTTCATGGCCTCCTCAGCCTGGCGCAGCGCCTCGTTCACCGCGGAGAGGACCATATCCTGGAGCATCTCCGCATCCTCGGGGTTCATAGCCTCCGGAGAGATGACCAGCTCTGTCAGTTCCTTTTTGCCGTTGCAGGAGGCCTTCACCGTGCCGCCGCCCACAGAGGCGGTGAAGATCGTAGCCTCCACCTCCTGCTGGACCCGCTCGATCTCCTTCTGCATCTTCAGCAGCTTCTGCTGCATCTGGGCCTGCTGGCGCATCATACCGCCGCCCATCATCCCGCCTCGGGGAAATCCGCCTTTTGCCATGGATCTCGTTCTCCTTTGTCGTATTTTTCAGTCACTTTACCGTGAAGGAATCATAGTTCCTGCCCTGCCGGATCAGCTCCTCCAGCTTGTCCTCCTGGGGCAGGGGATCATTCTTTCCGCTCAGAGTGTAACGCACCCCAATGGAGCGGCCCAGGTAATCCCCGGTGACAGACTTCAGCACCTCCGTCACCGCCGGGCAGTCCAGGGTCTCCAGGGTCAGGTCGTCGCCGCAGCGGACCACCAGCATGTCCCCCTCCATGGTGCCCCGGGCGTCATCCAGCATGAACTGGTACATGGGCATCACCTGGTCCTTATAGCGCTCGATCAGCTTGCTCCAGACGTCGTCCCCACCGGAAGCCGGGGCGGACGGCCGTACAGGATCTGCCGGGGACGCCGACGGCGTCCGTACCCCAGCCGCTGAGGCGTGTCGGGCCATCCCGGCACTCTCCGCATCCGTTAACGGGGGAGCGTCGCTGTCGTCAGGGGGTGGGGCATCCCGGTCATCCAAAGGCGGACGGCTGTCCGCCTGCTGGAAAGCAGGGTCCTCCCAGGGGGGCACGTCGCCGCCGATGGGGGCAGGGTCCTCCCAGGGGGGCGGGGCGCTGGCCGGAGCGGACGCCGGTTTCTCCCGGCGCTGCTCCACAGGCGCGGCAGTTTTTCTCTCGGAACGTACCGGGGAAGGCGCTGCCTCCCGCTGCACACTGCTTCTCTGGCTGCGGCCATTTCCAGGCAGGCCGCCCTCCTCCAGCCGTGCCACCCGGGCGGCCAAAGCGGTAAGATCGCCGCAAAGGCTCTCGTCGCACAGCCGCATCAGGCACAGCTCCGCATCCGTACGGCGGTTGGCACTGAGGGGCAGCGCCGCCAGGGTATCCTGAAGCCGGGTGGTGATATGGATCAGCCGGGTAGGGGTGATACCGGCGCTGAGGCCGTCCATCATGGCAGTATCGTAGCCGCCGGAGAGAAGGGCAGCGCCCCCCTCCGGGGCAGTGGCCCGGATCAGCAGATCCCGGGCCAGAGTGGACAGCTCTCCCAGCAGGGCACTGACATCCTTGCCCCCCTGATAGAGCTGGTTCAGCAGCAGCAGCGCTGCCTGCGTTTCCCGGGACAAAATATATTTCATCATCTGTGCCGTCTGGAGGTTCCCTGCCAGTCCCAGCACATCCAATACATGCTCTTTATTGATCTCCTTCCCGCCGGAACACTGGTCCAGCAGGGACAGCGCGTCCCGAAGGGCCCCGTCGCTGAGCCGGGAGAGCAGCTCTGCCGCGTCCTCCGTCAGCGTCATGCCCTCCTGGGAGGCCACATACAGCAGCCGCTTGGCAATATCCTCAGGCTGGATGCGCTTGAAAGCAAAGCGCTGGCACCGGGAGAGAATGGTGGCAGGCACCTTGTGGAGCTCCGTGGTGGCCAGAATAAAGATCAGGTGGGCCGGAGGCTCCTCCAGGATCTTCAGCAGGGCATTGAAAGCCGCCGTACTGAGCATGTGGACCTCGTCCACGATATACACCCGGTAGCGGACATTGGCAGGGGAGTAGATGGCCTCGTCCCGGAGGGCACGGACATGGTCCACGCCGTTGTTGGAGGCGGCATCCAGCTCCAGCACATCCAGAAGGCTGCCGTTGTCGATACCAAGGCAGGCATCACACTGGTTGCAGGGGTCGCCGTTCACCGGGTGACGGCAGTTCACCGCCTTGGCCAGAATTTTGGCGCAGGTGGTCTTGCCGGTGCCCCGGGTGCCGGTGAAAAGATAGGCGTGGCTCAGGCGGTCCTCCGCCACCTGGCGGCGCAGGGTCTCGGTAATATGGGCCTGCCCCACCACGTCCTCAAAGGTCTTGGGGCGCCATTTGCGGTAGAGGGCCTGATACATGGCCCCACCTCCTATCCATGGACTGGGGATCGCTTCCTGCCGCCTGTCTCAGGGACTTGACGGCAAAAAGAGACACCATGAAATACTCTCCGCAAGCATCCGCTCCGAACCGGCACCCTCGCGGCACATGTTGTCCCGCTTAATGCTGCTCGGTTCCCCGCCTGACATGGTTCACAGGCATCCATTGCGCGAGACCGGAGCCTCAACACGAATGCTTGCGGAGGGTATTTCATGGTGTAGTTGGTATTATACACGATTGGCTCTGGGATTGCAAGGGGCAATTTCCGCCAGGCCGGGACGGACTTACTCCGCCAGCAGACCGTCTATGGTCTCGCAGTAATATGCGTACATGGTGTCCGCGTCGTCGGCGCCTGTTTCAATCGCCGCCACCTTGCCGTCAGTGCCGATGATAACGGTATAGGGGATAAATTCGCTGGGATAGAGGAGGCAGACCTCATATTCCGGGTCCAGGACCACCGGGAAGGTGTAGCCGTTTTTCTCCAGGAAGCTGGTCACCGTATCCTCGTCCTCGCCGCAGTTCACCGCCAGGAGTGCCAGATCCTCGCCGTAGGTCTCCTGAAGCTTTTCAAAGGCGGGCATCTCCCCCACGCAGGGACCGCACCAGGTGGCCCAGAAGTTCAGCAGCATCACCTTGCCCTCGTGGTCGGAGAGGGTGAACTGGCTGCCGTCGGCCAGCGTGGCGGTGAAATCCCGGTAGGCATCGCCTTCAGCAATGGGGCCGGAGGGATCGGCGGTCTCTGTTTCGCCGCTGGTATCCTCTGCGGTATTTCCGGCATTGGCGGTGGTGTCGTTTCCACCGGCGCTGCCGGTATCGCCGGTATTATTGCTGCTCTGGCACCCGGCCAGCAGCAGTGTGAGCGTCAGCAGCAGGATCAGAGATAGTTTTCTCAGATTCATGGGTTTGATTCCTTTCCCAACCAAAATAGATGGCCCCTCTGGGGCAAGTGTGGCGGCACAGGCCGCACTGGATGCACTCCCGGTCTCCCACCCGCTTGACGTCCATCAGGCACTTGCGGGTACACAGGCCGCAGCCGTCGCATTTTCCTTCATCTACCCGGAAGGCCAGCAGCGCCACCCGGCAGAAGAAGGAGTAAATGGCCCCCAGGGGACACAGGAAGCGGCAGAAGGCCCGGTAGCAGAATACGCACAGCAGCAAAATGGCGGCGCACAGGGCAGTTTTCCAGGTGAACAGCCACCCTAACATCGGGCGTAAGGACTCCTGGAGAGTTACCAGCGGGATACCGCCCTCCAGCGTACCGGCGGGGCAGATATACTTGCAGAAGCCGGGCAGTGGATAGCCTGCTGTATAGGCGTACCACAGGGGGATGGCCACCACAAATACCGCCAGCACGGCATATTTCAGCCAGGACAGCCGGCGGGTCCACTTTCCCTTTTTGATCTTTTTCCCGGGGATCTTGTACAGCAGCTCCTGGATGAGCCCGAAGGGGCAGAGAAAGCCGCAGATCAGCCGCCCCAGAGCCAGGCCCAGCAGCAGCAAAATTCCCACAATGTACAGGGGCAGCTTGTTGGGCATGGCGCTCAGGGCGTTCTGCAGGGAGCCCAGAGGACAGGCGGCCACCGCGCCGGGACAGGAGTAGCAGTTGAGCCCCGGCACACAGGCCCCTTTCAGGTCTCCTTTATAGATGGTTCCGGAGGCAAATCCGGAGAGGTTGGCGTTATAGAGCAAAGCGCTGGCCAGCTGAATGCACTTGCGCCGGAAGTCCGGCCGGTTTCTTTTCTTTGTCTTATCCAATGCCGATACACTCCATACAAATGCGCACTGCCTTGGCCATGGTGGTCTGATAGCCTCCCTGGGCCACGCCCAGCACCAGGAAAGACAGGCCACAGGCCGCCAGCAGCAGCTGGGCAGCTCGTTTTTTCTTCATGATCGCGTGTTTCTCCTTTTTGAGGGGGAGCCCGCCGGGTACGACCCGGCGAAGTACTCCGCCGGGTCGTTGGGTGTCACCGGACGGCGATGGCCTCGATCTCCACCATGGCGTCCTTGGGCAGACGGGCCACCTCCACGGCGCTGCGGGCCGGGGGATCGTTGGGGAAGAAGGTGGCATAGACCTCGTTCATAGCGGCGAAGTCGTTCATGTCCTTGAGGAACACAGTGGTCTTGACCACATTCTCCATGGTCAGGCCGGCCTGGGCCAGCACTGCCTGGACATTCTTCAGGGACTGCCGGGTCTGTCCGGCGATACCGCCCTCAGCAAAAGCGCCGGTGGCAGGGTCCACAGGCAGCTGGCCGGAGGTGATGACGATACCACCGGCGCTGATGCCCTGGGAATAGGGTCCGATGGCGGCGGGAGCCGCCTGGGTCGCAATGATTTCCTTCATAGCACTGTCCTCCATTCAACTATGCTGTAGGTAGGGCTATTTTACCAGAAAACAGGGGGTAGGTCAATCGGTACTCCACCGGAAAGAAGTGCCGGCAAAGGCCGGGATCGCCTCAGGAAAACCGGCCTTCGGTCCTGTATTTGTCCTGGGCGCTTCCGCTGTTTTTCCGACAGGATCTCTCTGGCCGCCGGGTAATTATTCCCAAAGATTTTGGAGGTTTTTGGGCAATCCTCCAAAAATCACCCTGCAACCCCTGGGTTTTCTTGACAAATGGTGAAAAGGTTGCTACTATCAAAACATAAGATGTCCGGAAACGTTACCGGTATCGTTACCGGGAACGTTTTTCAGCAATATATCGTCACTTATCGACGGTATATATCAAGAGGGAGGAGGCGCTGCCATGACTATCCGGGATATTGCCAGAGAGTGCGGCGTCAGCGTTTCCACCGTGTCCCGTGTTCTCAATAACCGCCCCGATGTCAGCGAGGCGGTCCGCCGCCAGGTCCTCTCCGTGGTAGAGCGGCAGGGCTACATCCCCAACAACAGCGCCCGGGATCTGGTCCGCAGCCAGTCCGACGCCATCGGCGTGGTGGTCCGGGGCACCGGGAACCTGTTTTTCTCCGATATGCTCAAGACTGTCTCCCGGGAGATCGACGCTGCGGGCTGCACCATGGTCCTCCGGCAGATCGACTCCGACGCCGACGAGGTGAAGGAGGGGGCTATCCTGGAGCGGGAGAAAAAGCTCCGCGGCCTCATCTTCCTGGGCGGCCGGTTCGACTACACCCCCGCGGAGCTGGCCCTCATCGGCGTCCCCTATGTGTGCTGCTCCTATACCAACCGCTTCGGCTCCCTCCGGGAGGAGGACTACGCCAGCGTCTCCATCGACGACCATCAGACTGCCTACCGGGCTGTGGAGGTCCTGCTCCAGCTGGGTCACCGGCGCATTGCCGCCCTGATCCCCAGCACCAGTGACCGCTCCATCAGCCAGCTGCGCTGCAACGGCTATCTGGCCGCCCTCCGGGACAGCGGCACCGCCTTTGACCAGGCGCTGCTGGCAGAGACCGGCGGCAGCTTCGAGATGGAGGACGCCTACCGGGCCGTGGCCCGTCTGGTGGAAGCGGGAAAGGATTTTACCGCCCTTTTCACCATCTCGGATACCATGGCCATGGCCGCTGTCAAGGCCCTCACCGACCACGGCCGCCGGGTGCCGGAGGACTGCTCCGTCATCGCCATCGACGGTCTGCGGCTGAGCGAGTACACCGTCCCCACCCTGACCACCATGGTCCAGCCCGCCGAGGAGATGGGCCGCCAAGCCGTGCAGATCCTGCTGGATATGCTCCAGGGCGGCAGCCGCCAGCGCCATGTGCGCCTGGAGGCCACCCTCCGCCAGGGCGGCTCCGTACGTCCCTTATGATCTTTGATTTTCCCGCCGGAAGGCGTGAAAATACAGCCTCATCCGAGGCAAAATTTAAAAAGGAGATTGCATGATATGAAAAGAATGCTTGCTCTGCTTCTGTCTCTGGCCATGGTATTCGCCCTGGTGGCCTGCGGCGGAAACAACTCCGGCAACACCGGAAACAACACCGGCAACAACACTACCAACGATCAGACCAGCGATGGCGACAACACCGCCGCCGGCGAGGTCTACTACCTGAACTTCAAGCCCGAGCAGGATGCTCAGTGGCAGGAGCTGGCCAAGGTCTACACTGAGGAGACCGGCGTGCCTGTCACCGTGGTCACCGCCGCCTCCGGCGAGTACGAGACCACCCTTATGAGCGAGATGGGCAAGAGCAATCCTCCCACCCTGTTCCAGGTCAACGGCCCTGTGGGTCTGGCCAACTGGAAGGATTACTGCTATGACCTCAGCGGCAGCGACATCTACGGTGAGCTCACCAGCGATGAGTACGCCCTCAAGGACGGCGACGCGGTGCTGGGCATTGCCTACGTGATCGAGTCCTACGGTATCATCGTCAACAAGACCCTGCTGGCCGAGGCTGGTTACTCCATCGAGGATATCCAGTCCTTCGACGATCTGAAGAAGGTAGCCGAGGACATCACCGCCCGCAAGGATGAGCTGGGCTTTGCCGCCTTCACCTCCGCCGGTATGGACGGTTCCTCCGACTGGCGCTTCAAGACCCACCTGGCCAACCTGCCCATCTACTTCGAGTATCAGGACAAGGGCATTTCCTCCACCGATGCCATCGAGGGTACTTATCTGGACAACTACAAGGCTATCTGGGATCTGTACATCAACAACTCCACCTGCGCTCCCTCTGAGCTGGCCGGCAAGACCGGTGACGACAGCAAGAACGAGTTCCTGAACGGCGAGGCCGTGTTCTTCCAGAACGGTTCCTGGGAGTACGCCAACCTGGTGGGCGAGGGCAAGTACACCGACGATGATCTGGCTATGATCCCCATCTACATCGGCGCTGGCGATGAGGCCAACCAGGGCCTGTGCACCGGCACTGAGAACTACTGGTGCGTCAACAACGCTGCCTCCGAGGAGAACATCCAGGCCACTCTGGACTTCATCTACTGGTGCGTCACCTCTGAGACCGGCACCCAGGCTATGGGCGGCGGCGAGGGTGCTATGCCCTCCGGCGAGCCCGGCATGAGCTTCGTTATCCCCTTCAAGAGCGCCATCGACTCCCCCAATCTTTTTGTCCGTCAGGACGCCGAGATGACCGCTGCCGGCAAGACCCCTGTGAGCTGGAACTTCACCACCATGCCCTCTGAGGAGTGGAAGAACGTTCTGGGCACCGCCCTGACCGCCTACGCCGCCGGCACCGGCAGCTGGGACGACGTTGTCACCGCCTTCGTGGACAACTGGGCCGCCGAGTATCAGCTGGCCAACGGCTGAACCCTGCACTGACCTTAAAAATGGGGGAGCCTCTCGCTCCCCCATTTTTCGGTCGGGGCCCCATTGCAAGGAGGGATAAAACGCGGCATGCAAAAAACATTGAAAAAATACTTCCCGATTTTTGTGCTGCCCACGCTGGCGGCCTTCACCATCGGGTTCATCGTGCCCTTCATCGAGGGCATCTATCTGTCCTTCTGCAAGTTCACCACGGTGAACAACGCCAAGTGGGTGGGCATCTCTAACTATGTCACCGCCCTGCAGGATGAGACCTTCCTGCACTCGTTCTGGTTCACGGTGGCCTTCACCGTGGTCAGCACCCTGACCATCAACCTGCTGGCCTTTGCCGTGGCCCTGGTGCTCACCCGGGGCATCAAGGGCACCAACATCTTCCGCACGGTGTTCTTCATGCCCAACCTCATCGGCGGCATCGTGCTGGGCTACATCTGGAACATCCTCATCAACTGCGTGCTCAGCATCGTGGAAAAGCCCCTGCTGGGCCTGAACACCCCCGCCGGCTACTGGGGCCTCATCATCCTGATGGCATGGCAGCAGGTGGGCTACATGATGATCATCTACATCGCCGGGCTACAGAACGTCTCGCCGGACCTTCTGGAGGCCGCCGCCATCGACGGCGCCAACAGCTGGCAGACCCTCGTCAAGATCAAACTGCCCATGGTGATGAGCAGCGTGACCATCTGCCTGTTCCTCACCCTGACCAACAGCTTCAAGCTGTTTGACCAGAACCTCTCCCTCACCGGCGGCGAACCCAACCACGCCACCGAAATGCTGGCGCTGAACATCTACAACACCTTCTACGCCCGCTCCGGGCCCCAGTGGAAGGGCATCGGCCAGGCCAAGGCCGTGATCTTCTTCGTCGTTGTGGTCATCATCGCGCTGGTGCAGCTCAAGGCCACCCGCTCCAAGGAGGTGCAGCAATGAACAACCTGAAAGCAAAGCACGCCATCAACATGGTGTTCACCGTGGTGTTCAGCGTGCTGGCGGTGCTGTATGTCTACCCGGTGTTCATGATCCTGATCAACTCCTTCAAGGTGGAGACCGCCATCAGCACCAGCACCGTGTTCCAGCTGCCCACCGCCGAGACCTTTGCCGGCGTGTCCAACTTTGTGGCCGCCGTGGTCAGCCAGGGCTTTTTGCAGAGCTTCTTTTACAGCGCCTTCATCACCGTCACCTCGGTGGCGCTGATCCTGCTGTGCTGCTCCATGTGCGCCTGGTACATCACCCGCATCAACGGGCCCGTTTCCAAGGCCATCTACTACCTGTGCGTGTTCAGCATGGTGGTGCCCTTCCAGATGGTGATGTTCACCCTGGCCCAGACCGCCGACACCCTGAATCTGAACACCCCCTACAACATCTGCATCATCTACCTGGGCTTCGGCGCGGGTCTGGCGGTGTTCATGTTCTGCGGCTTCGTGAAGAGCATCCCGCTGGAAATTGAGGAGGCCGCCACCATCGACGGCTGCAATCCCCTGCAGACCTACGGCCTTGTGGTGCTGCCCATTTTGAAGCCCACCCTGATCTCCGTGGCCATCCTGCAGGCCATGTGGGTGTGGAACGACTATCTGCTGCCCACCCTGGTGCTGGACATCCGCAAGTACCGCACCATCCCCATGCTCATCCAGTACTTCCGCGGCAGCTACGGCCGGGTGGAGATGGGCCCGATGATGGCCTGCATCCTGCTGACCATCCTGCCCATCATCGTGTTCTATCTGGCCTGCCAGAAGTACATCATCGAGGGCGTCGTTGCCGGCGCGGTGAAGGGATGAGAGCCGCGGGCATCCTGCTGCCCCTGTCC
>OODG01000896.1_pt1 | contig 21145 bp, 20 predicted proteins | sample 1671621 | NCBI WGS metagenome assembly OODG01 (sample SAMN06348175, study PRJEB24527) | human gut metagenome | biome: human gut; feature: ankylosing spondylitis patient; material: feces | host: Homo sapiens | place: China | collected 2015-10 | reverse complement strand
AGCCGAATCGTGATGTTGTGAACAGGTATTTTCAGACTCAGAAAGAGGTGGACTACTTGAAAGATTATAACTGGTCGATTATCCGAGATTATGTGGATGATGTGAATGCTCCCCAGATTAAATATTTGTTTAACAATCAGTCCAAATTCATGCAGAACTTCTCGAAGGATGATGTGTTCCAGAAGTTGGATAACGTGTTTGTCGGTCATTTGGAACAGTACTATAACAGTAACAAGATCGAGTATAACAAGTATTTGGATTTCTTGAAAAGTTCAGGTTACGAACATTATGACGTGGTGGCTGATTATTTTTACATCAAGCAATTACGGGCAGAGCGTAAGTCTGAGGATTATTTTTACAAGGCTAGAAAGTTGTTCCGTTATTTCCCTGAGAACAGGAAAATGATCAAGGAAATTACCGATGGCGCATTGGAGATCATGAATGATGTTTCCCGTTTGAAGGTGATTCAATTGTGGGCAGGTAAGACTGTCGAGTCAAAGAAGGATTTCGATGCCCTTTACAATTATGCTTTGATTTCTAACAAATGTGGTTTCGAGGACGTTGCTAAAAGATATGCTAAGATAGCTACCTCTTTGGCAGAAGAGTCTTCTAACCAAACCATGATGGAGAAAGCAAAGAAATTGTTACAGTTGGTAAACTAAGATTTGTAACAAAAATATAGCAGGGGGTGATCGCAAAGATTACCCCTTTTTTGTATCTTCGCAATCTGAACAGATAAGATTGAAAATGGAAAAGAAAGGTTTGATTGTTGCCGTTGACGGACATTCTTCTACGGGAAAAAGTACCGTATCGAAGATAGTAGCCGCACGCTTGGGCTATACGTATATTGATACGGGAGCGATGTATCGGATCGTGACATTGAGGGCTATGCGAGAAGGGGTGATACGAAATGGGATCGTGGAGGATGAAAAATTGAAAGAAATTCTACCAACAATTGTTTTCGGTTTTAAATATAACGAGGAGAAAAAACGTTATGAGTCTTACATGAATGGTGAGTATGTAGAGGCAGCTATTCGGGGACTAGAGGTTTCTGATAACGTGAGCTTGATTGCTTCGTTGCCTTATGTGCGGGAATTGCTTGTTGAAAAACAGCGGGAAATGGCAAAAGAAGGAGGGGTGATTATGGATGGACGAGATATCGGGAGTGTTGTATTTCCTCATGCGGAAGTGAAGTTTTTTATGACAGCAAGTCCTGAAGTACGAGCCCAGAGACGTTACAAGGAACTCCTTGAGAAAGGAGAGCAAGTGACATATGAAGAGGTGGAAGCGAATGTCCGGAAACGGGATTATATAGATGAACACCGGGAAACAAGTCCTTTGGTGAGAACGTCGGATGCTGTGTTGATTGATAATGGCGATATGACCGTGGAGGAAGAAGTGGAAGAGATGTTAAAGATCATTCGTTCAAGATATGAAAGTAGAAATTGACGCAAATTCCGGTTTCTGTTTTGGGGTTGTGAATGCAATTGCTAAGGCAGAGGAAGAGTTGCAACATGGAAGATTATATTGCATAGGAGATATTGTGCATAATAGTTTAGAGATAGAGCGATTAAAACGACTGGGATTGAGTACGATAGATCATGATGAGTTCGCCCGGTTGAAGGCATGTCGGGTGTTGTTCCGGGCTCATGGTGAACCACCGAGTTCTTATGAGCTGGCAAAGAAGAATGGAATTGAGGTGATTGATGCCTCGTGTCCTGTGGTATTGAATTTGCAGAAGAAAATACGAAAGGCGTACGAGGAAGTGAGAGGGAACGGGGGGCAGATCGTGATTTATGGAAAAAGAGGACATGCCCTTCTGCGGCGCTTGCGGCGGAACTTGTCCAGCACGCCGGTGACGATGCCCCGCTCGTAGCGGTTCATGCCGAACAGCCACAGGCTGGCGGCGTAGACAGCAACGAATACGCAGCCCCAGATGAGAATATCCAGATACCCGGACACCGGGGCCAGCACGGCGATAAGCACCGCCACGATGGCGGGTACCAGCATGGACGGCAGCAGCCGGGCGATGCGGACCCAGAACCAGCGGACATCCAGGCCCACATGGCGGCGGAAATACCAGTTGATGGGAAGGACGTTCCCCACCACCGTGATAAACAGGATGGACCCGGCCACGCCCACCAGGCCGCCGTATTTGCACAGGGGGATCATCAGCCCCACATTGACGGCGGCGGCGGCCAGATAGACCCAGGCCCGGAACCGGTGCATATTCTTGGCCCGGAGGATCTCCAGCCCCACAAACTGGATGGCGGAGACGATGGTGCTGGCAAACAGCAGCAGGGCCACGGGATAGTCCACGGCAAACTGCTCCTTGCCGCCGGCCCACAGGATCACAAAGGGACGGCCCACCGCCACAAAGCCCAGGAACACCGCCATCAGCATGATGAACTGCAGGCGTCCGGCCTTGGTCATCAGCCGGGTCAGCTCCCGGTTGGAGTCGCCCTCCGCCACCATCCGATGGACCCGGGGGATCAGCACATTGGAGATGGCCATGGCAAAGGACAGATAGTACACGTTCAGCTGGTTGGCGCTGTAGTATACGCCGGACAGCTCCGCGCCATGGATCCAGGTGGTCATCAGGGTGCCGATGCCGTAGTTCAGCTGGTCCACCACCACCGCCAGGAAAATGTAGAACGTGAAGCCCATCATGTTCTTCATCAGCGGCAGGTCGTAAGTCCGGAAGGACACCGGCATTTTCAGCACCGCGAAGCAGTAGGCCATATACGTCAGGCCGCACACGATGGTCAGCACCAGCGAAAGCGTGGCAATGGCCGGGGAGCGGAAGCCCAACAGCAGCAGGGGAATGGAGATCAGCGGACTGAGCACGGATTTGGCCATGGTGACAGCCTTCAGGAACAGATACCGCTCGTGGATGTTCACATGGGACTCAAAAACGCTGAAGGGGAAGGACAGAGCCGCGTTTAGGGTCATGATCCGCAGGAGCTTTGCGCCCAGGGCCAGTTCCTCCGGGGCCCACTTGGTGCCGAACACCATCTGGGGATGGGCGGCCAGAAAGAAGCCCAGGGCCAGCAGCACCAGTCCCAGCAGCGACAGGGTCACCAGGAACATGCCGTTGAGCTTTGCCATTTCCCGCCGGTCCTTGGCCACCTTGGCCTGGGAATAGTAGCGGATATAGGCGCTGCCCAGGCCCATGCTCAGCAGCAGCAGGTAGGAGATGATGGGCCCCACCGCGCCGTATACACCGTATTCCGTTTCGCCCAGCCGGCCCAGCATAATGGGCGTATAGATCAGCGAGATCAGCGTGCTCAGGCCCATGGACACATAGGACAGCACCGCTCCCAGCCGCACTTGATTCACTTGCAAGGGTCCACCCTCTTTCTGCATATCCGAGTTATTATACCGGGTTTTCCGGGCTATGTAAAGAGTCCGTCAAGTGAATTCATGAAAATGTCACAAACTGGGACAGGCTGGGACAGGCTGAGACAAGCCGGGACAAACCGGGACAAGCCGGGGTCATGCGCGGAAATAGCCGTACAGCTCGATGATGGCGAAAAGGATGTTCAGCAGGCCGAAGGCGAAGATCAGGGTCACGGCGGCCTTCTGGCTGGAGCGGCTGCGGTCCATGCCGGAGGCCAGCAGGAGCATGGCCCCCGCCAGAGCCAGAGCCGAGACACCGGGGATATACACCACCGCCAGCTGCCGCAGCAGCCAGAAGATCACGGCTACGGCCAGTAGGAGCATGGATAATCTGCGCTTGGTTTCCAATTTCATGAAAAACCTCCTGATTTTTTCTATTAGTCTACCGAATTTTCCCGGAAAATACAAGAGCCTTCGTTGAATTTGCATAAATTTGCAGAAAAGCGGCACGGCTTACGCCGTGCCGCTATCCGTACAGCAAACCGGTTATTCCGGGTCGTAGGCAATGGTTACCATCCGGCAGGCGGCGCACCGCTGGGCCGGAACGTGGTCCGTTTCCGAGTGGGGGGCCTTTCCCAGAAGCAGGAAGCCCGGGCAGCCCACGGCCGCGCCCATGGGCCGGTTCTCCGTCACCCAGCACACGCCGCCTCGGCCCATAGCCCGGACAAAGCCGGACTGCATCTCGTTTCCACAGCAGGGACATTTCATGGTAGGTACCTCCTCTTGCTCATTATGCTTTATACTTTCCATCATATGATATATGTTGCTATTATATTACCATAAATACAATATATAAATGTGAACAATGTAAGAACAAACCATAAAAAATATATGAAAAAATTATAAAATGACAGCCACTTGCAGACAAGCGGCTGTCACTTTTGACGGAATATTACTTTTGGCTGGGCATTTTCCAGGCTTGATGGTCGGTGTGAAGCAGATGGTGGGATACATCGCTGAGGGGCTTTTTCATGAACTCCCGATACAGCTCGTGGACCTCGGGGTTCTCGTGGGAGAACCGGGAGGGGGCGGCCTTGTCGATGTTCCACAGGACGCTGCCGCGCTTTTCCGCCAGCTCCACGCCGTCGTGGATGGGCTGACCGCCGCCGCCGGCGCAGCCGCCGGGACAGGCCATGATCTCCACGAAGTCATAGCGCACCTCGCCCCGCTCCAGGGCGGTCATGAGCTTGCGGGTGTTCAGCAGGCCGCTGGCCACCGCCACGGACACCGGTCCGGCCCCGGGGATATCGAACTTGGCTTCCTTCCAGCCGTCCATGCCCCGGACGTCACGGAAGGCGTCGGGATCGGGATTTTGGCCGGTGACAAGGTAGTAGGCGCTGCGCAGGGCCGCGTCCATGACGCCGCCGGTGGCGCCGAAGATCACCGCCGCGCCGGTGCCGCTGCCCAGAGGGCTGTCAAAGGGCGTCTCATCCAGGACGGCGGGGTTGATCTGCTCACCCCGGAACATCCGGACGATCTCACGGGTGGTCAGCACCACGTCCACGTCCGGGTCGCCGCAGGCGTCCCGCATGGTGGGCAGGGCCGCCTCGCTCTTTTTGGCGGTGCAGGGCATGATGGACACCACGAAGATGTCGTGGGGGTCCACCCCCAGCTTCTTGGCGAAGTAGCTCTTGGCCACGGCACCGAACATCTGCTGGGGACTCTTGGCAGTGGACAGATGGCTGACATACTTGGGGAACTGGGTTTTGACGAACCGCACCCAGCCGGGGCAGCAGGAGGTAAACATAGGCCAGGTGTACTGATCCCGGTGGGTAAAGCGCTCCACAAACTCGCTGCCCTCCTCCATGATGGTCAGGTCGGCGGTGAAATTGGTGTCGAATACATAGTCAAAGCCCATTTGCTTCAGGGCGGTGACCATGCGCTGGGCAGTGGCGTACTCGGGCTTCAGGTGGTAGTATTCCGCCCAGGCGGCCCGGACCGCCGGGGCCATCTGGACCACGGTGATCTTCTTGGGGTTGGCCAGGGCGTCGAACACCCGGCCGGTGTCGTCGTGCTCCTGCAAACCGCCCACGGGACAGTGGGTCATGCACTGGCCGCAGAAGGTGCAGTCGGAGTCTGCCAACGTCCTGGCCCCGGACACACCGATGGTAGTGCGGGTACCGGTGCCCATCAGGTCCCAGATGTGCATACCCTGGATCTTGTCGCAGACCTGGATGCAGCGCATACAGCGGATGCAGCGGTTTTCAAACCGCACCACGGGGGTGCTGAAATCCGGCTCAATGGGCCGCAGGTCCTTGATATAGTGGTTGCCCAGCAGGTTATAGTCGTTGGTGAGCTGCTGGAGCTTGCAGTTGCCGCTGCGGGTGCACTTGGGACAGCGGATGTCGTGCTGGGCCAGCAGCAGCCGCAGATTCACCCGGCGGGCCTCACGGACCCGGGGAGAGTTGGTGTGGACCACGATGCCCTCGGCCACCTGGGTGTCGCAGGCGGCCACCAGGCGCTGCTCCCCCTCCACCTCCACCATACAGATGCGGCAGGCGCCGATCTCGTTGATGTCCTTCAGGTAGCACAGGGTGGGAATATCCAGGCGCACGGAGCGGGCGGCCTCTAAAATGGTGGTGCCCTCCGGCACGGTGACGGTTCTGTTGTCGATGGTCAGCGTTACCATTTGATATCTCGACCTCCTCTGAAAATGCCGTAGCCAAAGTGATCGCACCGCAGGCAGCGGGAGGCCTCGGTGACGGCGCCCTCCTCGGTGAGACCGCACTCGATGTCCTCAAAGTCGCACTTGCGCTCACAGGCCTGGCGCTCGGTGGTGTTGATGCGCCCGTGGGGCGGGCGGTTGTTCAGCCGGGGAGCCGGGATGTCCACGTCCACCCGGATCTCATGGTGGAAGCCCAGGTGCTCGTCGATGTTGGCGGCAGCCACCTTTCCGGCGGCAATGGCCCGGATGGCGGTGGCGGGGCCGGTGACGCAGTCGCCGCCGGCAAAGATGTTGTCCATATCGTTGACCTGACCGGACAGGGCGGCCACCAGCCGTCCGCCGCGGGTAATGGGCACGCCGGCCTGGTCAAAGCCCTGGATCTCGATGCCCTGGCCGATGGCCACCACGATGATATCCGCCGGGATGCGCACCTGGTCCAGAGCGGCCTTGTTGGGCTTGGGACGTCCGGAGCCGTCCACGTCGCCGATGATCTGGGGCTGGACCCACAGAGCCCGGGCCACGCCGTCCTCGTCGGCCTCGATGCGGACGGGAGCTGCCAGGGTCATCATCTCCGCCCCCTCGGCGGTGGCTCCTGCCACCTCGTCAGGCAGGGCCGTCATATCCTCCAGGCGGCGGCGGTACACACAGGTGACCTTGCCGGCCCCCAGGCGGATGGAGCTGCGGGTGACGTCCATGGCCACGTTGCCGCCGCCGATGACCACCACCTGCTTGCCGGTGAAGTCGGGCATCACGTCGTCGCCGATGGCCTTGAGCATCTCCACGGCGGACATGACGTTCCTGCTGTCCTCGCCGGGAATGCCGGTTTTCTTGTCCTGGTGGGCGCCGATGGCGATGTAGATGCAGTCAAACTGCTTTTCCAGCTCCTCCAGCCAGATGTCCCGGCCGATGCGGACGTTGGTGCGGACCTCGATGCCCAGGGACAGGATGGAGTCGATCTCGGCGTCCAGCTTCTCCCGGGGGAAGCGGTAGCTGGGGATGCCGTAGCGCAGCATGCCGCCCAGCTTGCTGCACTCCTCGAAAATGGTGACCTTATGGCCCATCAGGGCCAGGTAATAGGCGCAGCTGAGGCCGCTGGGGCCGCCGCCCACGATGGCCACGGTCTTGCCGGTGGCCGGGGCGCAGGGGGGATTGGGCACCACGCCTGCGTGGTCCACGGCATACCGCTTCAGGCCCCGGATGTTGATGGGATCGTCGATCATATTCCGGCGGCAGCGGGCCTCGCAGGGATGCTCACAGATGTAGGCGCAGGCGGTGGGCATGGGGTTGTCCTTGCGGATCAGGCGCACGGCGTCGGCGTAGCGCCCGACCCCCACCAGGGCCATGTAGCCCGGGATATCCACCCCCGCCGGACACAGGGCAACGCAGGGCACGGGATTCTGGAGGCTTGCCAGGCACCGGTGGTGCTGCACGTGCTCCTCATAGTCGTCCCGGAAGCCCTCCAGGCCATCCACCACCAGGCGGGCGGCATCCCGGCCGATGGCGCAGTCAGCGGTGTCCACGATGCTGCGGGCGGTTTTCTCGATGATGCGGACGGTGTCCATGTTGGCGGTGCCGTCCAGCACCTGGGAAATGAGCTTGGTCAGCTGGCCCAGGCCGATGCGGCAGGGAACGCACTTGCCGCAGGTCTGGGCGTGGCACAGCTGCAGAAACGACAGAGACATTTCCACCGGGCACAGGCCCGGAGGGCTGGCGGCGATCCGGCGCTCCACATCGCGGTAAAGACCCTCTACCACGGTCTGAGCCCTGCTGGGGGTTTTGATGTCAAGTCTGCTCAAAACAGTTCCACTCCTTCCGTCCGCTTGCGGCGTTTGGCTGTGCGCCGCAGACGGACTGATATTGGTTACAGCTACAGAATGCCACAATTGATTTCAAAAGTCAATTGTTTCAGAAAAGTTGTCTATCCGATGAGAAATTTTCATAATTGATGAGAAAACATTGCAGAAAAATTCACGGAACCATAGGGCGGCCTGAAATTTTGAAATCTTCGGAAACGGCGGAAAACCGGGAACGTTTCCCACTCCATTGCCAAGATTGTGACGAAAATTGTTTCGTATAAATGCAATAAATTTCGGCACATGAAAATCAGCCCGGGACAAAGTGTTGCATTTGCATATTGCGGACGGGGCCTGTACATGTTATAGTGAGTGTACAAATCAGAAAGGAGGCGCGCCATGAAGGTTCGGCTCAACGAGGACCGGCAGGTGGTGGACGCCATCCGGGAGGGGTTAAAGCGCACCGGCGGGTACTGCCCGTGCCGCCTGGCCCGGACGGAGGAAACCCGCTGCATGTGCAAGGAATTCAAAGACCAGATCGCAGACCCCGACTTTGAGGGGTACTGCCACTGCCGTCTGTATTATAAGGAGAAGTAAGACCTGAGACTGTCAAAAAATCCGGAAATCTTTCGCCATCGGAAAGGAAGATAGTTACGAAAGAAACCCATCAGGGGTGTCTTTCGCTTGCAATCACAGGTTTTTCAGAACTTTCTAAGTTCTGAAAAACCGCAAGCAGCTTGTCAAAAAGACTTTTTGACAAGCTGCCTGTCCCCCGGTTCACATTGAACCGGGGGATTTTTTCGCCCGGCGGAGGAGTGCATCATGCCGGTATAATTCCAGCAAATGGCAGGGATGTTTGTCGATAATGACATAATTTAGCGCAATTCTGCGTTTTTATGCATTATAGACGATTATAAACGGTATGTTTTGTTGAATTCACAGAAAGCTAACAAATTGATCAAATTTTTGTTGCATGGTGCAATATTTGCGAGTAAAGTAGTGAAGTACCCAGCAGGAATCCGGGAAAAAAAGAAGGAGAAAAGCATATGGAAATTCAAATTCTGCCCCTGATTATCGTTGTCGCATATCTGGTGGGCATGCTGACCGTGGGCGCCGTGGTCAGCAAGGTCCAGATCAAGAACGCCAAGGACTACATGGTGGCCGGACGCCGCATGGGCCTGTTCATGGTGGCGTTCTCCCTGTCCGCCAACAACATCGGCGGCGGCTGCACCACGGGCCTGGCCCAGAAGGCCTTCGGCGACTGGGGCCTCAGCGCCGTGTGGTACGTCCTGGCGGCTTCCATCGCCATGATCCCCCTGGCCTACTTCGCTCCCAAGATCCGCAAGACCATGGCCGTGACCATCCCCGAGGTGGTGGGCCGCCGGTTCGGCAAGTTCTCCAGCAACTTCACGGGTATCCTGTCCGTGCTGTCGCTGTTCTGCCTGACCTCCTCCCAGATCGCCGCCTCCGGCGGCGTCATCAACGCCCTGATCCCCTCCATTCCCCTGAATGTGTGCCTGATCTTCGCGGGCATCGTCATCATTCTGTACACCACCATGGGCGGCATGATCGCCGACCAGATCTCCGACCTGGTGCAGTTCGGCATCATCCTGGTGGGCCTGGCCATCGCCACTCCCATCGTGCTGAACCATGCCGGCGGCTGGAGCGCCATCTCTGCGGCTCTGCCCGGTGAGAAGCTGAACCTGACCCAGATCGGCTGGGCTTCCATCATCGGCTACATTTTCAACTACTTCTGCACCTTCCTGGCCGGTCCCGAGATGGTCTCCCGCTTTGAGACCGCCAAGGACGAAAAGACCGCCAAGAACGCTGCGTTTGTCTCCGCTATCCTCATGGCCGCCATGTCCATCTTCCCCACCCTGCTGGGTCTGGCTGCCTTCGCTCTGCAGGATCAGCTGCCCGGCCTGGCCGAGAACGGCAGCAACGCCATGATGATCGTCACCGGTCATTATGCCCCCGGTGTGGTGACGGGCCTGATCTCCGCCGCCATCATCTGCGCCACCATGTCCTCCGCCGACTCCAACCTGCTGTGCATGTCCACCATGATCATCAACGACCTGTACACCGGTCTGGGCGGCAAGAAGCAGCTGACGGACAAGCAGACCATCTTCTATACCCGGGCCTGCAACGTGCTGTCCGCCGTTGTGGCCATGCTGATCTCTCTGTTCGGCGTGTCTATCGTGGCCATGAACACCTTCGCCTTCGGCATTCGCTGCGCCGGTCCCTTCGCCGCATATGGCCTGGGCCTGGCAGTGCCCAAGGCCACCAAGAACTCCGGTATCATCTCCATCATCTGCGGCACCATCGCCTTTGTGGTGTGGCAGATCGTGGGCGGCGGCGGCACCTGGATGTTCCTGATGCCGGTGGTGGCCGGATGCCTGGTGAGCACCATCTCCTTCTTTGTGGTCAACTGGATCGAGTGGGGCCGCGGCGTGGCCCCCGCCCCCAGCGCCTATCTGACTGACGAGGAAGTCGCCAGAAAGATCGCTGAGGAGTCTGTCGGCCGGTAAAGCATCCCAAATCGAACAACAGCCCCTGCGGGATTTTCCCGCAGGGGCTGTCTAACATAAGGGGCAGTTTTTAAATTTCAAGATATCCCTTGAGCACCTTCAGGGTGTTCCACACGCCATCGATATGGCTGCGCTCATAGCCGTGGCTGGCGTAGACGCCGGCGCCGATAAGCCCGTGGCGCAGGTCGTTTCCGGCAGACAGGGTGGCCTCTACATCGGAGCCGTAGTGGGGATATACATCCACGGCGTAGTCGGCCTTTTCCCGCTGGGCAGCGTCAATGAGCTTTCCCACCACCTCATAGCTGTACGGCCCGCCGGAATCCTTGGCGCAGATGGACACCTGGCGCTCGGTGCAGCGCAGGCCGTCGCCTACGCAGCCCATATCCACACTGATGGCCTCGGTAACGCCCTGGGGCACGTTGGCCGCACCGCCGTGGCCCACCTCCTCATACACCGTCACATGGGCATATACCCGGCGGCGGGGCGTGAGGTCCTTGTCCTTCATGAACTTGGCCAGGCCCAGCAGAATGCCCACGGACAGCTTGTCGTCCAGGAAGCGGCTCTTGATATAGCCGGAGCCGGTGATCCGGGTCCGGGGCTCGAAGCAGACGATGTCGCCCACCTCCACACCCAAAGCGCGGGTATCATCGGCGGACTTCACGTCCTCGTCCAGCACCACCTCGCAGGTGTCATAGCTGCGCTTGGCGTTGGCATATTCGCCGTTGACGTGGACGGAGGCGTTGCACAGCTGGAAGGTGCCCTCGATGACCCGGCCGCCGCGGGTGTAGACCCGGACGTTCTCCGCCTCGCCGTTTTCCGGACGCATACCGCCCAGAGCCGTCAGCTGCAGGCGGCCATTTCCCTTGATCTCCGCCACCATGCCGCCCAGGGTGTCGGCATGGGCCTCCAGCAGCAGGCCGTCATTCTCGTCGCTGCCGCCCAGGTCGATAAGAACGCCGCCCTTGACGGTGGTCCGGGCCTCATAGCCCAGGGACCGGAAGGCGTTCAGCACCCACTCCGCCGCCTGCCGGGTGAAGCCCGTGGGGCTGTCGATGGCCAGCAGCTCCACCGCCTGGTGGGCGGCATATTCCGCATAGGTACGTTCCATAGTTGAATCCTCCTGTTATTTGATCTTTTCCCAGCAGCCGGACCGCAGGGAACCGGCAGCCACCGGGCAGTCCAGCCGCTCCGCCAGCTGCCGGGCCAGGGGACGCTCCTCCTCCTGGTCCACCTGGTTCACGAAAACCTGGTCATGAAATCCCTCCCGGGCGGCCACCCGGGCTGCGATGGCCGGGGTCACGGGCCGGTTTTCCGGCACACCGGCCAGCCGGGCATACAGGGCCGGACGATGGGCCGCAACGCTGATGGGACGGCCGAAGCCGTCGGCTCCCAGCACCAGAATGGTGGTGCTGCGCCGGGGCGGCAGCACCGGCTCGTGTTTTTCGTGGCCCTTGAAGGGCTTTCCGGCGGAGCCGTCCGCCTCCACCAGGGTATAGTCCGCCAGGGCGTCCCAGCCCTCAAAGCCCGGGGACACCAGCTTGCCCTGGGCCGACGGGACCCCCAGACACACCAGGCCCTCCCGGGCCAGAATTTCCCGGGCGGTATCCGGGTCCTGGGCCACGGCGATGCCGGTGGGGGGCCAGATCTTGGTGGTGGTGGTCACCGCCACGGTGCCCCGCTCCCGCAGCTCCCGGGCCAGGTGATACATCAGGGTGGTCTTGCCGCCGCCGCCGATCAGGGCGGTGACGCCGGGCCGGATGTCCAGCAGGTCGCATAGCTTATCCATTTTCTCACTCTCCCTTTGCGCCGCGTATGCGGCAGGGCCATTGTATCACAGGGCGGTGGAAAAATCCACCTATATTTCCGCCTATTGACGCCGGGCGGTGCGGTATTCGTCGCCGGGCCGCCAGTAGGGGCAGTCCCCCCGTCCGGACAGGAACCGCACCATCTCGTCCTCGTCCAGGTCCACGTCGCAGATGTATTCGTCGTATTCCTCGTCGTAGTTATAAAAGCAGCAGGCTTCGCACTGGGTCATGTGCCGGGCCTCCTTTCGTCAGGATGATTATACGTCCATCGGGGGTGCTGCGTCAATAACCAGCTTGTCATGAAGTCTTCTTTTGACAGTCTCAAAAATACTTATCAGTAGATAGCTTACAATTATTCGAATTTTACACTTGACGAAAATATGAAAATCAAATATAATCATGAGTGGAGAGGGTCTTACCTCCCGTGCCTATGAAGTGAGCGTGCATCCGGGTAAAGAGGGCGGATGCACGCTCATTTCCTTTATTTTCTCAGCTCCCGCAGCTGAAGCTCCACGTCTCCGATGAGGTACAAGGACCCGTAGCACAGCACCGTGCCGTCAGGCCCTGCCTGCTCCAGGGCCAGGGCCACCCCCTCCCGGATGGTGCCGCAGGCCGTGGCAGAACAGCCCAGCTCCCGGATATAGGCCGCCAGCTCACCGGCAGGCAGGGACCGGGGGTTATCCGGCGTCACCGTGATGAAGGAGTTGGCGTAGGGCGCCACGCCCCGGTACATGCAGTGGTAGTCCTTGTCCTGCATGACCCCGGTCAGCACCGTCAGGGGCCGCCCGGGCAGATAGTCCCGGATGTTCTGCTCCAGGGCCTGGATGCACTGGGGATTGTGGCCGCCGTCGATGATGAACAGAGGATCATGGCCGATGATCTGGAACCGGCCGGGCCAGTCGGTGGAGGCCAGCCCCCGGCGGATATGGGAGTCGGTAATGGCCCAGCCCCGGGCCTGAAGCACCCGGATGGCCGTCAGGGCCACGGCGGCGTTGCACAGCTGGTGCCGTCCCAGCAGCGGCAGGCGCAGGCCGGTAAGCTCCTCCCAATCGAAAACCTGGCCCTCCAACCCGGCGCTTTCCAGACGGATGCCGTCGAAATCCGCCAGGTGCAGGGGAACACCCAGACGCTCGCACCGCTGGCGGATGATCTCCTCCGCAGAGGCCGTCTGGCGGTACAGCACCGCGTCACAGCCGGGCTTGATGATCCCGGCCTTGGTGGCGGCGATTTTTTCAATGGTGTCCCCCAGATACTGGGTGTGATCCAGACCGATGTTGCAGAACACGGCGGCCTCCGGGGCGGGGATCACGTTGGTGGCGTCAAATTCGCCGCCCATGCCCACCTCGCACACCACGATATCGCAGTTGTGCCGGGCGAAATAGGCGAAGGCGATGGCCGTGACCATCTCAAACTCCGTGGGGTGAGGGTCCAGGGAGTCCGCCAGAGGGCGGACCTGGGCCGTGATTTCGCACAGCTCGTCGTCGGTGATCTGCCGGCCGTCCACCTGCATGCGCTCGTTGAACCGGATCAGGAAGGGCGAGGTGTACAGGCCCGTGCGATAGCCCGCCGCCTGGAGGATGCTGGCCATCATGGCACAGGTGGAGCCCTTGCCGTTGGTGCCGGTGACGTGGATGAACTCCAGGCCCTTCTGGGGGTCCCCCATCAGCGCCAGCAGCGCCCGGATGCGCTCCAGCCCCGGGATGCTGCTGCGCCAGCAGACGGCGTGGATATAAGACAGGGTTTCGTCAATGTTCACTGTATATCATTTCCTTTCGACTGCACCGGCGGCAGGCCCACGGCCCGCAGAGCGCCGGAACGCTGCAGAAGCCACACCACCAGCACGTCCAGCACGCCGGTAATGGCGAACTGCACGCTGCGGGCCGCCAGCCGGGTGAGAAAGTACGCGGCTTTTGCGCCGCCGCCATAGATCATGGCCAAGGCGAAGCTCTGGTACAGCACCGACCCCAGGATCACCGGCGGCAGGAACGCCAGAGCCAGCCGCAGGGGGCTGCATCTGCGGGTCAGCCAGGGACGGAAAAGCCCGGCGCACAGGCCGTACAGGATCGGGGGCACGCAGAAAATCGGGTTGTAGCCATAGGGGGAGAACAGGCAGCCGATGAAATCGGCGGCAAAGCCTGTCAGGGCCCCGGGCAGCGGCCCGAACAGCATCCCGGCCAGGAAGATAGGCACCGCTTCCAAGGAAAAGCGGGTCACCTCGTTGGGGGTAGGGATCAGGAACCGGGCCAGCACCACGCTGACGGCGGTCAGCAGGGCGCAGGTGACCATGGCCCGCACGGGCCACTTGGGTCTGCCGTGGGCAGATGCATGGGTGTGACGTTCAGACATAAAAAATACCTCCTAATTCGGGTAAAAATTGGGAGGAGGTTGGGGAGTATGCACTTGTCAGGGCGCGAACCCCCGGGCCGGCTGCCAAAGCGGATGCGAAGACGGCACCGCGGAGACAGGTCTCCTTCGTCCGGCGGCAACCTCCCATCCGACCGGCACTTAACGCGCCGCTTCTACTCTTGCAGCAAAAGCCAGTCATGATTATACAGAAGCCGCCGGGAAAAAGCAAGGGAAATCGGAAAAAATGCCGAATCCTTCGGGGAAGGAAAGATAGGGGTTGCATTCCCGGGAATATTTGATATAATTACAGCAGATGATACAAACTGTACGCATTATTTTTCTTAATGAGGTGCTGTCATGTCCGTGAAGCTGGAGCTTTATCGTGTGTTCAAGGAGGTAGCGGAGGCCGGAAACATCACCGCCGCCGCCCAGACTCTGTTTATATCCCAGTCCGCCGTCAGCCAGTCCATCAAGCAGCTGGAGGCGGAGCTGCAGACCCGGCTGTTCGCCCGGAACTCCCGGGGCGTCACCCTGACCGCCGACGGGCGGATGCTGTATGAATACGTCCGCAGCGCCATGGGCCTGCTGGAAACCGGCGAGGAGAAGCTGTCCCAGAGCCGGGACCTGCAGATGGGCCACCTGACCATCGGCGCCAGCGACACGGTGACCAGCCAGTTCCTGCTGCCGTATCTGGACCGGTTCCACCGGCAGTATCCGGCCATTCATATTCAGATCATCTCCGGCCGGAGCCACAAGGTTCTGGGCCTGCTGCAGTCCGGCAAGGTGGACATTGCCTTTGCCAGCACCCCCCAGGAGGGAGCGTCTCTGGAGACCTTCCCGTGCCTGGCCACCCACTCCATTTTCGTGGCCGGGGCGGAGTATCCCTGCGACTTCGACCATGTATACACCCTGGAGGAGATTGCCCGGTTCCCGCTGATTCTGCTGGAGCGGAAGGCCTCCTCCCGGCTGTATCTGGAAAAATACTTTCTGCAGAACGGGCTGCACCTGAACCCGGAGATCGAGCTGGGCGCCCGGAGCCTGCTGGTGGACCTGGCGGCCATCGGGTTCGGCGTGGCCGGCGTCACGGAGGAGTTTGTCCGCCGGGAGCTGGAAAGCGGCCGCCTGCGGAAGCTGCGCACGTCCTTTGATATCCCGCCCCGCAGCGTGGACCTGTGCGTGCTGCGGGACGTGCCCCTGACGTCTGCGGCCCAGCGCTTCAGCGATTTTATCCGGGAGAGCCTGCGCCGGGGCTAAACGCCGTCATAAGTGACAAAACCCGCCCCGGAAATGCCGGGAACTTCGCCCTTTCGACCCCTTGCTTTTGCGGCGTGAATAGGGCAGAATAGAGTCATTATTCACAGCAATGTGAGATTTATAGGAGGAATTTATGGAACTGCTGAAGGAGCGCATCCGCCGGGAAGGTAAGGTCCTGCCCGGCAACATCATCAAGGTGGACGGTTTCCTGAATCACCGGGTGGACACCGCCCTTATGAGCCAGCTGGCCGATGAGTTCGCCAAGTATTTCGATGTGAAGGACATCACCATGGTGCTGACGGCGGAGGCCAGCGGCATCCCTCTGGCCACGGTGTGTGCCCAGAAATACGGCGTTCCCATGGTGTTCGCCAAGAAGGCCAAGAGCGACAATATCGAGGGCGGCCTGTATCAGAGCGAGATCTTCTCCTATACCTATAAGAAAAAAGTGACCCTCATCGTGGCCCAGGAGTGGCTGGGTCCCAAGGACCGGGTGCTGATCATCGACGACTTCATGGCCAAGGGCTATGCCATGCAGGGCCTCATCGACATCGTCAAGGCCGCCGGGGCTGAGCTGGTGGGCATTGGCGTGGCAGTGGAGAAGGGCTTCCAGCACGGCGGCGACGCCCTGCGGGAGAAGGGCTATCCCATCCACTCCCTGGCCGTCATCGAGGAAGCGACCCCCGACCACATCACCTTCCGGGAGGATGATCCCGTATGAAAAAGGTTTTAGTGCTGGATTTCGGCGGCCAGTACAACCTGCTGGTGGCCCGCCGCGTCCGTGAATGCGGCGTATACTGCGAGATCAAATCCTTCCGCATGACCATGGACGAGGTCCGGGCCTTTGCCCCGGACGCCATCATCTTCACCGGCGGCCCGGCCACGGTGTTTGACCCCGGCGCTCCCATGATCGACCCGGAGATGCTGTCCATGGGTGTTCCCGTGCTGGGTATCTGCTACGGTCTGCAGCTGATGATGCACCTGCTGGGCGGTCAGTGCTGCAAGGCGGACACCCGGGAGTACGGCAAGACGGAGCTGACCCATACCGCCTCTCCCCTGTTCGACGGCGTGCCGGAGACGGCTGTGTACTGGATGAGCCACGGGGTGGAGGTGGAGCGCCTGGCCCCCGGCTTCGAGATCATCGCCTCCACCGAGGGCTGCCGCCACGCGGCGGTCCAGTGTCTGGAAAAGAAGCTCTACGGCGTGCAGTTCCACCCGGAGGTGGTGCATACCGAGTATGGCCGCCAAATTCTGGAGAACTTCCTGTATAAGATCTGCGGCTTCCGGCCGGAGTGGACCATGGCGTCCTATCTGGAGGAGGCTGTGGCCCAGTGCCGGGAGAAGATCGGCAATGGCCGGGTGCTGCTGGCTCTGTCCGGCGGCGTGGACAGCTCCGTGGCCGCCGCGCTGCTGCAGCGGGCGGTGGGCCGTCAGCTGACGTGCATCTTTGTGGACCACGGCCTGCTGCGCAAGGACGAGGGCGACCAGGTGGAGCATGTGATGACCAAGCAGTTCAACGTGGACGTCCGCCGGGTCAACGCCGGTCCCCGTTTCCTGAGCAAGCTGGCCGGTGTCACGGACCCCGAGCGTAAGCGGAAGATCATCGGTGAGGAGTTCATCCGCGTGTTCGAGGAGGAAGCCAAGAAGATCGGCGCCGTGGACTTCCTGGCCCAGGGCACCATCTATCCCGATGTGGTGGAGTCCGGCCTGGGCGGCGAGTCCACCGTCATTAAGAGCCACCACAACGTAGGCGGTCTGCCTGACTGCGTGGATTTCAAGGACATCGTGGAGCCTCTGCGCCGCCTGTTCAAGGATGAGGTGCGGCAGCTGGGCCTGGAGCTGGGCCTGCCGGAGCAGCTGGTGTGGCGTCAGCCCTTCCCGGGTCCCGGCCTGGCCATCCGCGTCATCGGCGAGATCACCGAGGAAAAGCTGTCCATCCTTCGGGATGCCGACGCCATTTTCCGGGAGGAGATGGCGCTGGCCGGTCTGGACCGCACCACCAGCCAGTATTTCGCCGTGCTGACGGATCTGCGCAGCGTGGGCGTCATGGGCGACGAGCGCACCTATGACTATACCCTGGCCCTGCGTGCGGTGCAGTCCCAGGACTTCATGACCGCCACCTGGTCCCGCATCCCCTATGACCTGCTGGACAAGATCTCCGGTCGCATCGTCGGCGAGGTGAAGCACATCAACCGGATCGTCTACGATATCACCTCCAAGCCCCCCGCGACGGTGGAGTGGGAATAAATTCATAGCTTGAAAAAAGCCCGCAATACCATGGCTTAATAGTGACAAGTAGCTATTTTGTCCTGCGATTGGGGCAGAGAACGGTGTGACCGTAAAGGTCACGCCGTTTTTCTGCGTTCAAGGGTAGATTCTGCGAGCGTTGCTTCAATTTCGAGCTTTAACCGTTCCTGCTCCGCTTCATAATCAGCAGTCATCTTCTTGTACTTTTCTTTGCTGATTTCACCGAGGACGTAGTCCTCATAGAGCCGGGACATGACCACATCGAGAGTGGCAAGGGCCTGCTCCATGCGCTTCTGATCTTCCCGGACGTCCTGTTCCTGATCGGTGCGGCGGTAATGCAGCCACTCCTCGGACTTTGGGCAATGCACGCTCTGGGTGCTGGACCGGGACTATAACCTGCTGGGAAAGGCCCCTCAGGAAAAAATCGGTACATGGTCCCCCGAACCGTATGCCATCACGGCAGACAGCATCTATTTCCGGCTCAACGGAAAGATCACCCACTATATTGACACCAGCAATCTGTCCAATTTGGAGCTCCTTCCGATGCCGGATACCAGCAACGCCAGAGTCCACGGCTAACTCACAGTTGACACCGGATAAATCCATCTGCTATAATGGGTTTATCCGATATCGCCCGCCGCAGAAAGGAGATCTTCTTATGAAACGACGCCTTCTCCTCCCCTTAATGCTTCTGGCCCTCGCCCTCTCCCTCACCGCCTGCGCCGCAAAACCCGCCGCCCCCACCGCCGCAGACTTTGAAGTCCAGCCAGGGGAATACCGGTATCAGGACAGAGACGGATTTTTCGTGGAGACGGAGAAAGGCAACTACTACATGAACCCGTCGGGAGACGGATTGATCCACTTTGCCGAGCCCGGCAGCCACGAATTCCACGTCCTGTGCAATAAGCCCAACTGCGGCCACGCCAGCGCAGACTGCAATGCGTTTTTGGAGGTGGCCTTCGGATATTACAACGGCCATCTTTACGGTGTCACGCTTCAGGATCAGTTTGAGCTGATCCAGATGGACATGGACGGCACCAACCACCGGGTCATCACCCAACTGCCCAAGCAGTATGATCTCAGCGGCGGTTCCAGCGGCGGCGGCAGCTACTTCTTCGACAACGGCTATCTCATTTATCTGGCTATGCCCATCTCCTCGGGCGATCCCGATTATGCCATGGCCGTTTATAAGATTCAGCTGGAGACCGGGGAAATCACCCGGCTATTTCAGGAGGACATTCCGGTGCATACGGATTGGCCGTCTGCCGGGGTGTCTATCAGCAACGGATACCTGTATTTCCCGATGTTCAACGGCGAGACTGGCAGTGTTACCCATGCGGAAGGCAATTTGGAAACCGGGCGCATCGAGCATATTTTTGAAGATTGGAACCAATCGAACAGTCCGATGGTGAACTTTGACAATGTACTACACTACCACCGCGTCGGTGTGGGCCTGTGCGAATATGACAAGGCCACCGGCACGGAGACGGTAAAGGTCCCCACAGATTGCAGCCTGGCCCTGCCGCAGTACACCAAGGATTATATCATCGTTCGCACATCGGACGATGACGCGGATACACACCGCACCATCTACGCATATGACCGGAATTATCATCTGTTGGGGCAGATGGAGCTGGAGCCCTACGGAGTCAAGTTTCCGTCACTTCAGTATGTTACTGCAAATGCCATCTACTTCACCTCAGGCGGCAAGCTGATTTCCTACATCGACCCCCATCACCTGGACCGTCTGGAGCTGATCCAGCTGATGGACCCCACGGCAAGGAGCCACGGATAATTCCGGGCCGTGCGCATACAGGCATTTCTCGCGGACAGAAGCCGCCCCCACGCCATAAGGAGGGATGCCATGGTCCACCGCCTGTATCCACAAACACACCGTGAAAAGACTGGAGGTCAAACATGAAAATCAAACGAATTCTCAGCGCGACCCTCGCAGCCGCCATGCTCCTGTGCTGCTGCGCCCTCACCGCCTGCGCCTCCAAACCCGCCGCACCCACTTCCGCAGACTTTGAGGTCCAGCCGGGAGCATACCGGTATCAGGACATGGGCGATTTTTTTGTGGAGACGGAGCAGGGGCAGTATTACCTGGGCTGGGATCAAATCATCCGCTTCGCCGAGCCGGGCAGCCGAGCCTTCTACCCCCTGTGCAATAAGCCCAACTGCGGACATGGCGGCGATAACTGCAATGCATACACCGACTATGGATTGGGATACTGGAACGGGCATCTTTACACCACCACCTACGGAGACAACGGTCCGGTAGTACAGCGCATGGATATGGACGGCGCCAACCGTCGGGAGGTGGGGCAGCTGCCGGTTCTGACGGCTGTGGATGGTGCGCGGCACGGCAGCGGCGAATTGCTGTTCCACAACGGCTCTCTGTTTTATATGTACGACGCCATCGAAACGGACCCGGAATGGTCCATGTCCATTTACCAGTTTGACCTGGAAACCGGAAAGGGCCGGTGGCTGTTTCAGGAGGATATCCCGCTGTTCACTTATTCCTACGGAAGCTCATATGTGAATATTTGCGGGGATGACTTCTTCTTTAAGATAGCCAACGGGGTCACCGGTGAATGTTCCTATGCCCTGGGGAGCTTGAAAACAGGCCGGGTGGAAGCAACCCTTCCCGACTGGAGCGATCGCAACAGTGGGGCAATGGAGCAGGACGGCGTTCTGTATTATTTCAAGGCGGATGCCGGCCTGTGTGAATACGACAGGGTCACAGGTGTGGAAACGGTCCGCTTCCCTATGGATACATACACAGCATTCCCCTGCTATACCCGGAACTATATTCTGGTGCGGTCTACGGATACCGAGGACTTTGAGCAATGCACGCTCTGGGTGCTGGACCGGGACTATAACCTGCTGGGAAAGGCCCCGCAGGAAAAGATCGGTACATGGTTCCCCCAGCCGTATGCCATCACGGCAGACAGCATCTACTTCTGGCTCAACGGAAAGATCACCCACTATATCGACACCAGCGATCTGTCCAACTTGGAGCTCCTTCCGATGCCGGACACCAGCAATGCCAGAGCCCACGGCTAACTCACAGTTGACACCGGATAAATCCATCTGCTATAATGGGTTTAT
>OODG01000895.1_pt1 | contig 21177 bp, 17 predicted proteins | sample 1671621 | NCBI WGS metagenome assembly OODG01 (sample SAMN06348175, study PRJEB24527) | human gut metagenome | biome: human gut; feature: ankylosing spondylitis patient; material: feces | host: Homo sapiens | place: China | collected 2015-10 | reverse complement strand
CCTATTGCAAGAGCGCCAGAAGTTACGGGAACGTTTGTTGGAGAAGCTGCGGGATAATAAGTTCCTTCTGTCCGAGCCGGAAAAGGTGGAGAGTATCGATGATGCCTTCTTGCGTAAGTTCGCGGAACAGATCGAGGCGGTTTATGCGGACCCCGAATATAATGTGGAGAAACTAAGCGAGACCTTGGGATTATCCCGGGGGCACCTTCACCGGAAGATCAAGGAGCTTACCGGAACCGCACCCGTCGAGTTCTTGCGTACCTATCGCTTGAATAAGGCGACCCAGTTGTTGAGGCAGAATGCGTATACGGTGAGTGAGGTCGCTTACCGAACCGGTTTCTCCTCGCCCGCTTACTTCTCTAAATGTTTCAAGGCGGTCTACGGGGTTACGCCTACCGAGTATCAATAACATTTGTACGATCTTTATCACAAATGTCATATCTCCTCATCTTTAGGGCATAAGTGTTTTTCTATCCGGAAGAATCCTATTAATTTTGGCGGAGAATCAAACTGTATTATCCTTTAATCCGTTCGTTTATGAAACAACAAACAAAGAGACTTCTTAAGAGTTTATGTATGGCTGTCGGTGTCGTTTTATTAAGTACTGTCGATCCGTTGGCCGGATATGCGACAGAACGTACTATAGATATAAAGCATCTGGGCGAAGGACAAAGCATTGTCCGTGTGGATGCGCAAGCCAAGTATTTGTTGCTTCCGGTCGAGGAGTCCTCGCCGGAATCCAAGTTATATATGATTGTCGATAATGACGTGGTACGGACTTTTAATGTTCGTTTGGCGGTGAATAAGGTGGATTATTTCGTTCCGATAGATCTATCAGGGTATGCGGATAAGCATATCTCCTTCAACTTCCAGCTTGCCCCGGAATCGGCTCTTTGCTGGAAAGAGATGAAGCTATCCGATCAGTTTGATTCGTCTAACCGGGAGAAATTCCGTCCGGCCTATCATTTCTCGCCGGCTTGGGGATGGATGAATGATCCGAACGGCATGGTATACAAGGATGGTGAGTATCATTTGTTCTATCAATACAATCCGTATGGCTCGATGTGGGGGAATATGCACTGGGGGCATGCGATCAGCAAGGACTTGATTCATTGGGAGCATCAACCGGTGGCGATCGCTCCGGATGCCTTGGGTACGATCTTCAGCGGTAGCTGTGTGGTGGATAAGGATAATACCGCCGGTTTTGGCGCTGGCGCTATCGTGGCTTTCTATACCTCGGCCAGCGACCGGCAAGTGCAGAGTATGGCCTATAGCTTGGACAACGGCCGGACGTTCAGGAAATATGACCGGAATCCGATCCTTACTTCTACGCAACGTGATTTCCGTGACCCGAAAGTCTTCTGGCATAAGGAATCCAATAAATGGATCATGGTACTCGCCGTAGGGCAGGAGATGCAACTCTATTCTTCTCCCAATTTGAAGGACTGGACGTATGAGAGCAGTTTCGGAGAAGGACAAGGAGCGCATGCGGGCGTTTGGGAATGCCCGGACTTGATCGAGCTTCCGGTGAAGGGTACGGAATTGAAGAAGTGGGTCTTGATCTGTAATATCAACCCCGGCGGTCCGTTTGGCGGCGGCAGTCTTAAAGCGATGGCTTTCCGCGCGGCGGATTCCGAAGTCGGCAAGGCGCTGCTCAACCACCGCGGTGAACCGTTTAACCTGGCGGGAACACTAAGAAAAGACACCTGGATGGGGCGTACGCAGGTGCAGTTTGTCATTGAAGACGCAATGAGAGGATAAACGACGAATGTCAAGAAAACGCAAACGGAAAAAAAGCGAACTGAAGGCGAGGGCGGCAAACATTCAACAGCTCCGCGCAAAAGAACAGCACGTATTCATGAAGCTCGGCGCCAAGCTGAGAGCCTATTTTTTTACCGGCATTTTGGTAACCGCCCCGGTTTCGATCACCTTTTACATGGCTTATAAGATCATTTTGTGGATTGACGCCGGTGTCGGCCGTCTGCTGCCGCCGCAGCTGAAAAGCTATTATGACGACCTGCCGTTTACCATTCCCGGGCTCGGCGTGATCGTCCTCATCGTTTCGATGATTCTGATCGGTATGTTTGCCGCCGGGTTTGTCGGCAGCTTTTTTGTCCGCCTCGGCGACTGGATGGTCAAAAAGATGCCGGTCATTTCCAGCGTCTACTCTTTGCTGAAACAGGTGTTTGAAACGTTTCTTTCCAACAAAAGCCAGGCGTTCAGCCGGGTGGCTCTGCTCGAATATCCGCGCAAAGGCATCTGGATTTTGGGATTTGTCAGCACCGATACCGGCGGCGAAGTCAGGCGCATTCTCGACCGGGAGATGGTTAACGTCTTTATCCCCACCACTCCCAACCCGACTTCCGGCTTTCTGATTTTTGTCCCCCGGGAAGATTTGGTGTTTTTGGAAATGACGGTTGAAGAAGGCCTGAAATTTGTCATTTCCGGCGGCATCGTAACGCCGGAGGAAGCAAAGAAAATAAAAAAACGTTGACTTTGCGCACCGTTTCCGTACACTTGAAAATAAGTTTTTAAAATTATTAATCATTATTGTTTTATCTTTTAAATATCTTGAAATATGGAAAAGAAAATCAGTGAAACGACGCGGGTTTACACCCTGAATCGTCAACGGGCGGAAGAAAAGGCCGCATTGAAAGAACGGCTGAACCGCCGGGAAAACGAAATTTCCCTTGAAGAGTTGCTGGCTCTTGCCAGGCGTATCAAACCCGTCTGCCGCTTTGACGGAACGCATTTCAACGCGTTTTTCCGCGGCGAGCCGGAAACGGAAGGGCTGTTTTTTATCGAGCCTCTGCCGATCGACAGCCGCAGTTTTTATTTCGGTCCGCAAAAAGTTCTGAAGGCGGAGGGGCTGCGTTACCTTTGCTCGGCTGACACCTATCATGACTATTTCTGTCCGACGATTGTCAAACCGACGGTCAAGGAGGTTTTGTGCCAGCTGCCCGAAGAGGTATGCGGGCATTCGGAAGAGGTGGTTGCTTTTGAAGTCGTCCTGCCGGCACTGGATCTGTCGCTGGCCGATCCGGCATTGAAACGCCATGTGCTGGTCACGCACTTTTTCACCGGCGTGCTGCCTGAAGAAATCCGCCGGCAGCCGGTCTTGGTCGGCGAAAAACGCTACTGATTCCGCCATGGGCGGAAAATGACGAAAGCTCCGGAAATTTCCGGAGTTTTTTTTTATGCTTTGAACGTCTGCGTAAGCGGGCGGATGCAGACCCGCTCATATCTTTGCGCGGCAAAGAGGGGGCGGAACAGACAATATACGGAAAACGGAGCAATTGCTTTTATGTAAGATAATGCTTGATTTTTCTTTTTATTTATATTAAATTGCTCTCACTTCCGGAAAAGAGGGCGGATCTTCCGGCCCCGCCTGAAAGCTTTTCAGGACTACCGGGACAATAACGCAATAAATTTTAAGGATAAACTTTAATGAAAAGTATTGTAAGAGCAAAGAAAAAAACAAACCGCAGCCTGCACGCCAACCTGTGGGGCGATCCGAAGAGCCCGTTTCTTAAACGCGAATACGGTCCGGGTCAGCACGGTGCGCGTAAGAAAAAACTGACCGACTACGGCGAACAGCTGCAGGCCAAACAAAGACTGAAAACCTATTACGGCAACGTTTCCGAAAAACAGTTGCGCAAATATTATGCCGAAGCGATCAGAAGACGCGGCGATACGGCCGAACACCTGATCGGCATTTTGGAATCCCGTCTGGACAACCTGGTTTACAAAGCCAAGTTCGTGCCGACCATCTTTGCCGCCCGTCAGTTCGTCAACCACGGACACATTCTGGTCAACGGCAAAAGAGTAAACATTCCTTCTTACATGGTCAAGGCCGGCGACGTTATTTCGATCAAGGAAAAATCCCGCGAAATGCCGATGGTCGTTGCCGCGCTGGAATCCAACCTGCATGAAGTTCCTTCCTATCTGGAAGCGGATTCCAAATTCAGCGTTAAGTACGCTTTCGTTCCGAAGTTTGACGACGTTCCGTACGCGTCGGTTATGGAACCGAACCTGGTTATCGAATTCTACTCCAGATAATCCGATATCCGAAGATATGTCGAAAAGCCCCGGGATTGTGCAATCTTGGGGTTTTTTGCTTTAAATATTGTTTCGAGTATGCTTATATACTTCCATATTCACTAAATGTTATACAAGGAACCGACCGATGGATGATGTTATAATGGATAGAAGAACCGAAGAAGCGCCGGCGCAGGATGCACGCCTTAAGGTGCGGAAAAAAAAGAAAAAACGCGTCAACAGCAGTTTTTTGAACTATTTGTTCAACCTTTTTGCCTGCTGTCTGATCACCGTTTCCTTTTTGGGGATGGATTTTGTTCTTTTTGCCTCTTCGGGACCGATTAACGTCTTCAGCGGCAGCAGTTTGCGGCCGGAAGTCCTCTATCTTTTGATCGGCATTGCCGCGGCCGTGCTTGCGGTTTATTTCTGTTTGTCGTTTCTCAGCATCATTTTATATCTGCTGACCGGTCTTGCAACCGGGTTTTGCACTTATGCCATGGTCAACCAGTTTGCCAATTTCAATACCGACGGCACCGTCGGCAGTTCGGGAACTTTCGGTGCGGTTGCCGTCGGCGTGGCGGTCTTTGCCGTTCTGGCGCTGACGCCGAAAAGATACAAGGCACTTTTGGTTATGACCGCGGTTTTCTGCTTCGGCGCCGTCCTGGTTAACCAGAACGTCGAAAGAAGCGAGTTTGTCACCGATCCGGAGATGAAGCCGGTTCTTGCGGCAGATGCGGAGCCGGGGCAAAAGACGGTAACGGTTATGATCGCCAACGCGCCTTCCTACAGTTACATCAACAGTCTGAGCAATACGGAAGCGGCCGAACCGTATAAGAAACGGTTGATGCAGATCATGCTCGGTTTTTATGCCAAAAACGGCTTCCGTCTGTATCCCAACGCCTATGTCACCAACGGCAACCAGTTCATCAACGCTGCCCGCAGCCTCAACTATGCGGCGGGAGAGGAAATCTCATTTTTACAAAATCAGGTTTTGAGGGAAGGGTACTGGCAATTTAAAAACCGGGAAGATTTTGAGGCTTACCTGAAAGACAATGCGGTTTATGACAAATTAAAGGAAAAGGGCTTCAAAATCAGCGCTTATCAGTCGCACGGGATCAACTTGTGCAAGAAAGACAATGCCGATGCCGTCGACCGCTGCGTCAGCAAAATAAATTTTCCGTCAAACATTGATCCGCTCAAACTGACGACGGCGGAAAAAATGCAGGTGTTGTTTGCCCAGTGGCTGGAAAGCACCGGCTGGTTCAACGGCGAAGGCTTTATGAAAACGATATACGGCTATCTGAAACCGTTGTACAATCCGGCCAAAACTCCGGTAATCGGCACCAGCTACAAAAACCTTTACGTTCTCAATTCCTTTAAGAATTTGGAGCTGATGCTTAACGACATGGCGGCGGACAAAGGCGCCAACGCGTATTTCGTATATCTTGACCTGCCGGCGGACATGTTCGTCTATGATGACATGTGCCGTTTGAAACCGACGGAAGAATGGCTGCCCAAACGTAACCAGCCGTGGGCGGACAACAAAGCCTTCCTTGAAAAACGCAACGCTTACCTGAAGCAGACCATGTGCCTGTTCGGACAGCTGGAGAAGATGATGCAGGCCATCCGCAAGCTGCCCGGCGGCGACAAAACGACGGTCGTCATCGAAGGATTGTCCGGGGTAGACGATCTGGTCGGCACCGACAATCAGGATCTTTCCGACCGTTTCCGCAATGCGCAGATGGTTGCCTTGGCGGTACGGGCAGCGGGCAGCAGACAGTTTGTCATCAACAAGTCGATTTGTCCGACGGAAGAAATTTTGAACAACCTGTTCAACGGGGGGCCGAAATGCACGGAGTTCGGACGAACGAAACTGTCCAAGAGCACCAAAAAGGCGGTTAAAGAGTCGGTTGACGCCGTTCGTTTCACCAACGATATTGCGCAGAAGTCTTTGCAAGAGTTTAACCGCTGGTACAAAGAGTGGAACAAAGTCAACTATCAGGCGCCGCTCGTTTCCCCGCTGACGGTTTCGACGCAGCCGCTTAAAGCTTCGGAAGCGCCGGCCGCAGCCGCACCGTCGGCATTGCCGCCGCTTGAAGAAAAGGCGATTTCCGAACAAAAAGTGACGGATAAAGAAGTGAAAGTCGGCGAAGAGGCAAAAGTGGAATCGCTGGCAAAAGCAAGCGAGGAACCCGTTGCCGCAGAATAGTCCGGACACGGCGGCGGCGCCGATTTCCAAATGGCGGGCGTTTTGCCGCAACCGGCGCGCCAAAGTTTCGCTTGTCCTGCTTTTGATAATGCTTACGCTCAGTCTGCTTGCCGACGTTTTGGCCAACGACAAACCGCTTTTGGCAAAATACCGGGGCGAATTTTACTTTCCGTTGTTTAAAACCTATACCGACCTGGATTTCGGCGGAGATTTTCCGACGCCGGCGGACTACGGCGATCCCTATCTGCGCAAAAATATCGAAGACAACGGCTGGATGCTGATGCCGCCGATACCTTTTTCTTTCAATACGGTTGACATGGAAATGAACGAGCCGACGCCGTCCGCGCCGTCGCGGCGGCACTGGCTCGGTACCGATGATGAGGGCCGGGATATTCTGGCGCGCATTTTGTACGGACTGCGACTGTCCATGGCGTTTGCTTTTCTGCTTACGTTTTTTTCCTCGCTGATCGGTGTTGCCGCCGGTGCGGTGCAAGGCTATTTCGGCGGCCGGCTGGATATTTTGATGCAGCGGTTTATCGAAATTTGGGAATCTTTGCCGCAGCTTTTTATCCTGATTATCGTTTCGAGTATTTTCCTGCCGTCTTTCTGGACGCTGCTGGCAATTCTGCTCTTCTTTTCCTGGACTTCGCTGACGGGAATGGTGCGGGCGGAGTTCATGCGCACCAGGAATTTTGAATTCGTCAAGGCGGCGAGGGTGCTCGGGGTCGGCAATCTGCGAATCATATACCGGCATATTCTGCCCAACGCTCTGGTTTCCGCCGTTACCTTCATTCCGTTCATTTTATCGGAAGCCGTGGTCGCGCTGACGGCGCTTGATTTTCTCGGGCTTGGATTGTCGCACGAATATCCGTCGCTGGGGGATCTGGTGCGACAGGGCAAGGATAATTTGCAGGCGCCGTGGATCGGCATTTCCATCTTCGTCGTCCTGTCCGTTTTGCTGACGCTGCTGATTTTTGTCGGCGAAGGCGTACGGGACGCTTTGGATACAAGGAAAAACCGCCGATGAAAGCCATGTTGGAAGTCAAAAATCTGTCAGTCTCGTTTAGCACCGGCGAGAACGGATGTAATCAGGCAGTCGAGGACGTGTCTTTTTCCCTTGCGCCGGGAGAAGTGCTGGGAATTGTCGGCGAGTCCGGCTCGGGAAAATCCGTTACCGCGCTTTCCGTGCTGGGGCTGCTGCCATACCCCAAAGCCAAACTGGGAAAACAAACGTCAATCAGGTTCGAAGGGCGGGAACTGGCCGGGCTGGATGACGAAAACTACCGAAAAATCAGGGGAAACCGCATCGCGTATATTTTTCAGGAACCGATGTCCTCGCTCAACCCGCTGCACACGATTGAAAAACAGATTGCCGAAAGTCTGATTTTGCATCGCGGTTTTAACGAAAAAGAGGCGGAAAAAGAAGTTTTGCGGCTGTTGAAATTAACCGGCATTCAAAACGCGGAAAAACGGATGAAGTCCTATCCGTTTGAACTCTCGGGCGGTCAGCGGCAGCGGGTGATGATTGCCATGGCAATTGCCAACCGGCCGGATATTCTGATTGCGGACGAACCGACGACCGCACTTGACGTAACTGTTCAGGAACAGATCATCAACCTATTGAATGAACTGAAGAAAAAGCTGAATATGTCCGTTATGTTTATCAGCCATGATCTGGCTGTAATCAGAAAAATCGCCGATCGCGTGCTGGTGATGAAAGACGGACGGGTGGTAGAAGAGGGAACGGTCAAACGGATTTTTGAAAATCCTTCCCATGCTTATACAAAAGATTTGATTAATGCGCATATGTTGCTGAAAAAGCAAAACAAAGAGGGAAAAGTTTTGCTCCGCGCGGAAAACGTCCGGGTTACTTTTCCGCTGAAGAAAAATCTGTGGGGAAAAACGGTTGAGGAGCTGAGAGCGGTCGACGGCATTTCTTTTGAACTGCCTCAGGGAACGACGCTGGGAGTTGTCGGCGAATCCGGTTCGGGTAAAACCACTCTGGGATCGGCAATTGTCGGCTTGACGCCTTTTCAGGGCAATATCAGTTTCAACGACAGAAAATTGCAATTTTTGACGGCAAAAGAACGGCGCAATTTGAGCAAAAACATTCAAATAGTCTTTCAGGATCCGTACAATTCCCTGAATCCGCGGATGAATATTGAGGAAATCGTCAGCGAAGGGCTGCTTGTACACTATCCGCATCTGAGCCGGGAAGAGCGGCAGGAACGGGTTCTGCAGGTTTTGGCGGAAACGGGACTGCAAGTCTCTGATCTGGCTAAATATCCGCATGAATTTTCCGGCGGACAAAGGCAGAGAATTGCCATTGCCAGAGCTTTGATTCTGAAACCGCAATTGCTGATTTTGGACGAGCCGACGTCCGCGCTCGACGTAACGATTCAAGCGCAAATTATAAAATTGTTGTTGGAAATTCAACAAAAAAGAAACTTGAGTTATATTTTTATCTCGCATGACATGAATGCCGTACGGGCAATGTCGGACCGAATTATGGTCATGAAAGACGGTAAAGCGGTTGAAACAGGAAGCCGCGAGGATATTTTTGAGCATCCGAAGCAGGCATATACGCGAAAACTGATTGCTGCCGCAATCTGAGCAGACGCGGCGCAGTACGGCGTTTGATTTTTTTTCGGACGACCAAATGCCTGTACTCAGCTTACGAATACTTATTTTAAAAACTGTTGACGGATCGTTATTACAACGACAAAAAAGTTTTTTACGTGCAAAACCATGGCCCTTTGCCGAAGCGCGCATGCACAAGAAGCTAAAAGCTCAATTTGACACGAATATATCTTCAGAGCTTTTATGAATCGTCAGATCGGGAATTTTTATCTTGTCGGAAACCGGTACAATTTGTAAACATTATAAAAACTGCCGTTATTATCAGGTTTCGGCATTAAAAAACTTAGAGAAGACAAGCTTTGCGCTTCCGCTTATCGTTTCGCAGGGAAATTTTAGCGCAGATCGGGCAAAATGTGGAATAAAACAAAAGGCAGAAAACCACGATTTGAAAAAATTAAATAAACTTCCACTAGCTGACGCAAGTTGTATTAACATTCCGCACTTCGTTCGTCCAGCCCGAAGCTACGCAAGCCTTACGGCTGGGCTAGTATGTCTACATCTATCTGCTGACGCAGACGTTCGAATCATAAAAAACGGTATTCAAAAAGTATATTTGTCTCGGTTGAGCCTAAGAAACATCAAGCAGCAGACGTCATTTTTCCTTGTTGTAAGTTTTTCAGGAATCCGTTTTCCTTATCGTGCCGAAAATGTCTGGAAGTACGGCTGGCAGTCCGGAAAACAAAACAAGTTTAATTTTGCGCTTAGAAATAATTTTGTCCTTGTTCTGAACGCTGTTTTTGGTGCTTGTTTCAATATTTTTCTTTTGTTTATCAATCCGTTGTCTATAAAACAATAACTATACATAATACATATTATGCGACAAATATATATAATGGAAAAAGGGCGCTTTCTTGTTTCCGGAACATCGCACAATTGTTTGAAAAAACGATGTTTTTTCTTTTCTTTATCAAAAAAATACCGGCAACGGAATCAATTTGCGCTTTCCTGTTGTATTTCTTTTTTGCGTTGAGCATTTCTTCTGTAAAATTTTCTAAGAAAGTTTTTTTTATCAGACGGCCGGAAAATTTTTCCCGCCTGTTTGATTGTTCAAAGGCTGGATTGTCAATCTGCCACGTTAAATATTTTCCACCGGCTTGCGCAAGCGGTATTAGCTGTTCCAAACCTCAATCGCCCGGCCTAAAAACTTCGCAAGCTTACGACTGCGCCGGAATGCCTGCATCTTCCTGCTTATGCAGACGTTTTAAAAACATAAAAGAAAAGCGAGGCTTGTTTAACCGGTCATTATTCCCTGCCCGGCAAGTTCCGGCGGTATATTTTCCAGTGCTGAAAGCGGAGTTGTTTTGTCATGGTTCCGTAAATTGTTAAGACAAAACCAAGTTTTTTTGTAAAGTGCAACATTACCGGTTCCGACAGAAAAACCGATGTTTTTATCCGTCATCTGTTTTGTCTGCTGTCGAAGCTTCAAGATAATTCTCTTGTACTTTCCGTTATTAAACGCCCGTCCCTAAGATTTTTGTTGAGGCGTCGTCGGTAAATGCCGGTGCAATGTGTGTAAGCAGACAAATCGCTTAATGCGTACGAAAAGATTTTTTCCAAGCAGTGACTGTCTTAACTGATTATATGATATTTTTTTGACGAAAACCGCGCCAATGCGTCGGTTTTAATCGGCACGTTTCTCAGTTTGTATTTGGGGCGAACAAATTGCCGATGCCGGCCAGGGAATCCGTGGGCGAGCAACTGTACCGAATTGAAATTAAAGAAGGATATTGCAAAACGTTATACCGATAACGATAACAGCGGCTTGCCGCTTTTCCGGCTGCGTACCGGTAATCAGAATGTCAAAATTCTCTGCCGCCGTACCTCAATTTGAACCGGCGGCGGAATGAGGACTAAAACTTATACAGGACGAATGTCGCTTTATGCCCGCGCCGGGCGCGGTCCGCATTTTCTTTCTTTCATATCGATTTTTTCTTTAAGGCTGTCCATGTTGTCACCGAGTATGTCATGGCTCTGATGATCCGTATCCTTTTATGTTTTGTATATTCTCCGCGGATGTCTCTGTAAAATCTCTTTCCAAAATCTTCCTGCAAAAACAATGTTATATTTAAATCAAGACAGTTTGGCGCGCTTTTCCCTCTTTGTCGGCAATAAAGTTTTCCGTATAAAGCGGCTTAAGTTTTCCGTTTGCAAAAAACATCCCGCGAAAAGTAACAGAATGTCTTTATGATTGGACGCATGCGTAAGCGGGCAGATGCCGGCTCCGGCCCAGCCGTAAGCTTGCGAAGCTTTTCGGCCGGGCGGTTGAGGTTCGGAACGGCTAACCGCCTGCGTCAACTTGCGGAAATTTATGCATTTGTTTCGCTTGCTGTTACTATTCGTTGTTTTGGTTGAAAAACTTATTGTTCTTCGGAAAGCCGAACGGAACCAGTTTGCCGACTTGAGCACGATGTCCGAGCCAGGTCAGAAGTTCTTTTTCGGTACTGACGCCGCCGGAACGGTTAAAACTGAAACCGTCCGCTTCGTTGAAGAATTGAATGTCCGACAATCCTCCGTCTTTGTACTTTTGCAGCCCCACACCGCGTCCCCTGGCCAAAGTCGGTATTTCCTCGCTTTTGAAGACCAGCAGTTTGCGGTTGTCGCCGACGATGGCCACCATGTCACCGGTAACTTTCAGGCAGAACATGGCCGCGTCTCCTTCGGAAACGTTCATGATTTTACGTCCGTTGCGGGTTTGGGCAATGATGTGGTTTTCGTCGATGATAAAGCCGTAACCGCGTTTTGACGCAATCAGATATGAGGCTTTCGGTTCAAAAACGAACATGGAAACGACTTCGTCGTTGTTGGCGACGTCGATCATCAGCCGCAGCGGTTGTCCGAACCCTCTTCCGCTCGGGATTTCGTTGGCTGCAACGTTGAAGAATTTGCCGGAACTGTCCATAATCACCAGTTTATCGGTCGTTTGTGCATGGAGTGCAATTTGCAGCGCGTCGTCGTCTTTGAACTTGAACTCGTCGGTGAGGCTGACGTGTCCTTTCAGACTGCGTATCCACCCTTTTTGCGACAAAATAACGGTGATCGGTTCTTTTTCGATCAGCGCTTCCAGCGGAACTTCAATTTCTTCCGCCACTTCGGAAAACTCCGTACGACGACGACCGAGCGCGGTTTTTTTGCCGAATTTTTCCTTCATCTGCCTGATTTCGGCCGCAATCGCCAGCCAGCGTTTGCCTTCGTCGCCGAGCAGCTCTTCCAATCCCGCTTTTTCTTCGGACAATTCGTCATATTCTTCACGAATCTGGCTTTCTTCCAGTTTGCGCAGCGAACGAAGCTTCATGTTCAAAATGGCTTCCGACTGGTTGTCTGTCAGTTTGAACTCTTTCATCATGACGGCTTTGGGATCGTCTTCCTCGCGGATAATTTGAATAATCCGGTCAAGGTTGAGGTAGGCAATCAGATAACCGCTTAAAATTTCCAAACGGTAATTGATTTTTTCCAGCCGGTAATTTGTACGCCGGATCAATACCGTATGACGATGATTTAAGAATTCGCGCAAAACTTCTTTGATTGACATCACCCGCGGAACGCCGTCGGAATCAAGAACGTTCATGTTGAGATTGAAACGGCTTTCAAGATCCGTTTGCTTAAACAAATGCTCCATCAGCAACCCGGCGTCGACCAGGCGGCTTTTGGGTTCCAGCACAATGCGGATGTCGTGCGAAGATTCGTCGCGGATGTCGCTTAACAGCGGAATTTTCTTTTCCAAGAGCAGAGAAGCGATTTTTTCCACCAGTTTGGCTTTGGGCACCATATAGGGAATTTCGGTGATGACGATCTGATATTGCCCGTGTCCCAGGTCTTCTTTTTCCCATTTGGCACGGATGCGGAAAACGCCCTTCCCCTGGCGGTACGCGTCCAAAATGTTTTCAAACTTATCAATAATGTATCCGCCGGTCGGAAAATCGGGGCCTTTTATTTTTCGCACCAAGGGTTCGATTTCGCATTCGGGATTTTCGATCAGGTACAGCAGCGCGTCGCAGACTTCACTCAAATTGTGCGGCGGGATGTTGGTGGCCATGCCGACGGCAATGCCGGCAGAACCGTTGCACAACAGATTCGGCACCATTGAGGGCATGACAACCGGTTCGCTTTCCTCTCCGTCATAGGTTTCCATGAAGTCGACGGCGTTGTCGTTTAACCCTTCCATCATTGCAATTGCAAATTCGGTCAGCCGGGCTTCCGTGTAACGCATGGCGGCCGCGCCGTCGCCGTCGATGTTGCCGAAGTTGCCCTGCCCGTCGACCAACGGATAACGGACGGAAAAATCCTGCGCCAGCCGAACCATGGCGCCGTATACGGCACTGTCGCCGTGAGGATGGTATTTACCGATGACGTCGCCGACCACGCGGGCGCATTTCTTAAAACCTGATTTCGGGTCAAGATGAAGCTGGCGCATGGCGTATAGCAGCCGGCGGTGAACCGGTTTCAAACCGTCGCGGACGTCCGGCAGCGAACGGGAAACAATGGTCGACATCGCATATGAGAGGTAACGTTTGCTGAGTTCTTCGGCCAGCTGTACGTCTTTTATTTTTTCTTCGTTTTCCTGCATTTTTTCTCTTATAAGTCCAGATTTGCCAGCAAGTTAGCACGGTTTTGCGGGAATTTCAAGCCGTGTATTTGAAAAAAGTTCTTGGTGAGGAAAAAGCCGGTCATTTTCAGCAAGTCGGCCATTTCTCCGCGGTTCGGAAAATAGTTTTTATCCACAATGAAATGCGGGTAGCGATATAGCCGGGCGGCATACGGCGCGCCGAACTCCCGGCATACGGCGCGGCCGCTTTTGGGCGAAACATATGCCAGGTTTTCCCGGCTCCCGGTGACGGCGCACTCGCTTAAGTCCAGTCCGATGCCGAGATATTCAAGCAGATAAAATTCAAAGAAACAATAATGAGTAAGCCAGTTTTCTTCATCTACCAGATCAAAAAAACTCTCGATATAATAGTAAAACCTTTCCAGATTTTCCTTTTCCGGCAGACAGGCGGCGCACAGGGAACACAGGGACGAAAGCGCCGCCAGTTTGGCGGGCGAATTCATAAAGCTGACGGCCGTCGGCGCCAACAGCTCCGTTTTTAAGCTGAGCATATTTTCTTCGATCCGCGCATAAGCGTCGACGAAAATCCGGTTGCCGGGTTGGTAGATGCCGGCGTTCTTTTTGCTGCCGCCGCCTTTGACAAACCCGCCGATCAGTCCGTGTTCTTTGGTTATCACGTTGACAATCAAAGAATTTTCCCCGTAACGGCGGATGGCGGCAATGTATCCTTCGTCTTTAAACTGCATTTGTATTCCCCGTTGTTGATTTTTATCATAACTATCCGGTTGACTTATTGCAATAAAAACCATACGATAAAAAATGATTACGTAACAATTTTAAAATTATTCTGCATATGAAAAGGTTTTCATTGTTTGCCGCCAACCTTGCCGGAACGGCAGTTTTGGCCGATCTTGTTCGTTATCTGCAAGCCTCAACCGTTACCAGACTGTTAATTCTGCTGATAGTTATCGCAATTATCGCTTATTTTTGCTGGTCGGGAGGCAAAGACGAAAAAAGCGGTTGTTTTTACGTTTTCGTCGGCGCTTCTCTTACGATCATGGATTTGCTGATTTTGACCGAACATTCCTCCCTGATGTCTTATGCGGCCGAAATTATTGTTTTGTTTTTGACCAATGCTTTCGTTTATTGGGTGTTGGAAGGGATTTTGACGTCATCTTCCGACGAACGACAACCGCCGAAAACTTCCTGATTTCCGCCTCCATGCGTCTTAAAAGCCCCGGTCTTTTCGATCCGGGGCTTTTTTCTTTGGAAACAAAGGACTAATAGTCAGAAATAATGGTTTTGGTAATCTTGTCATAAGCCATCAGTTCGGAAATGACCCGCTTCATATCCTTTAAAGCAATTGAGTTGGGGCCATCCGAGAGCGCTTTGTCCGGATTTTCGTGTGTTTCCATAAAGACGGCGGCCACGCCGACGGCAACCGCGGCCCGTGCCAGCACCGGCGCAAACTCCCGCTGACCGCCGGAACATCCGCCGAGTCCGCCCGGCTGTTGAACCGAGTGGGTGGCGTCAAAGATGATCGGACAACCGGTGTCTTTGGCCATTTGCGGAAAAGCGCGCATGTCGGTCACCAGCGTATTGTAGCCGAAACAGGTACCCCGTTCCGTCAGACAGACGTTCGGATTGCCGCTGTCAACCGATTTCATGACCAGGTTTTTCATGTCCCAAGGTGCCAAAAACTGCCCTTTTTTAATATTGATGATTTTACCGGTCTGAGCGGCAGCGATTACCAGATCCGTCTGCCGGCACAAAAAGGCGGGAATTTGCAGCATATCGACATGTTCGGCGGCAATTGCGCATTGTTCTCTTTCATGAACGTCGGTCAAAATCGGGCAGCCGTACAGTTTTTTGATTTCGTCAAAGGTTTTCATGCCTTCTTCAATGCCGACGCCGCGCGGCGATCTCAGCGAGGTGCGGTTGGCCTTGTCATAGGAAGCTTTGAAAATATAGTTAACGCCGAGCTCTTTGGTCATTTCCACCATGGCGCCGGCAATGTCGATGGCATGCTGCCGGCTTTCGATCTGGCAGGGACCGGCAATGATTGCCAGCGGCAGTTTGTTGCCGATTTCAAAGTTTCCGATTTTGATCGTTTTTTGGTTTTCCATCAGTTTTTCCTTTTATCTTGGGGTTAAAAAGTCCATTTCAACCATGCGAACAGAACGTTGCCGTCGTTTTTGACGCCGGGAATGTAGGCTGCCTGCAATGACAGACGCTGGTATGTCAGGCTGGCAATCGGCAGCGGCAGCGGAACCGGGATATACATGTATTCTTCCCGCTGGGTCAGGCTGAGCGTGTAACCGACGCCGACTTTCCAGTCGCCGGAATTGTCCAGGTCCCAGTTGTAGAGATAGGCATAGCCGGCAATCGTTTCCAAATAGAAGTTGGAATCTTTGAAGGCCATGGCGTAAACGCCGTGCCATTCGTTGCCTTCCCAAAAACTGCGGCCGAAACCGATACCCCACGGCTCCTCGTTGTATTTGTCAATATGCTCCTGATCGTAAAACAGGCGGTTGTGCCAGGTACGGACGGGAACGTAAAGATCGTTGTTGCCGCAGCTTAAGGCATATTTTGCGTTTTCAAACGCCCGGCCGAAAAAATCGCCGATTGTTCCGGCCCGGGCCGGGAGCGCAAACAGCGCCAAAAATGCAATAGTCAGTATTTTCTTTTTCATAATGCTTTCTTTTGGTTAAATGATTCTCCGATTTAATTACAAAAGGCGGCTGTTGTCAATCGCGGCTTTCACGAAAGCCACAAACAACGGGTGCGGGGCAAACGGCTTGGACTTCAGTTCCGGATGAAACTGCACGCCGACAAACCACGGATGCTCCGGCCGCTCGACTATTTCCGGAAGTTTGCCGTCCGGAGATTTACCGGTTATTAGCATACCTGATTTGCGAAGTAAAGACTCATATTGGATATTTACCTCATAACGGTGCCGATGCCGTTCGCTGATTTCGCCGCAGCCGTATATTGCGGCGGCTTTCGAGCCGGGCGCAAGCACGCAGGGATAGGCGCCGAGCCGCATGGTGCCGCCCAAGTCGCCGTTTTGGCTACGGATTTCCCGCGCGCCGTCCTTGTCCCATTCCGTCATCAGCCCGACCACGGCTTCGCATTCGGGATCCAGTTCCGTGCTGCCGGCGTTTTTAATGCCGGCTATGTTGCGCATGGTTTCGATTACCGCCATTTGCATGCCGAAACAAATGCCGAACCAGGGAATGCTGTTTTCCCGGGCATAGCGGACGGCGGCAATTTTGCCTTCGGTGCCGCGGCGGCCGAAACCTCCCGGCACCAGAATGCCGCTGACGTCCGAAAGATGTTCGGCGGCACCGTCTTTTTCCACGTTTTCGGCATCCACCCATTTGATTTTGACTTTGAAACGGTTGGCAATGCCGCCGTGGGCGAGCGCTTCGTTTAAAGATTTGTAGGCTTCGAGCAGCTGATATTTGCCGACGACGGCGATCCGCACTTCTCCTTCCGGATTTTCCATCACTTCGGTAATTTGCCGCCACTTGTCCAAATCCGCTGCCGGGGCGTCCAGCCCGAAATATTTGCAGACTTCCGCATCCAGCCCTTCCCGGGAATAGGCCGTCGGCACGTGGTAAATGGACCGGGCATCGAGCGCGGCGATCACCCTCTCCTCGCGCACGTTGCAGAACTGCGCGATTTTGCGTTTTTCGTTTTGGGGAATTTCCACTTGCGAACGGCACAGCAGAATATCGGGCTGAATGCCGTATTCCTGCAATTGTTTGACCGAATGCTGGGTCGGTTTGGTTTTCAGTTCTCCGGCGGTCGGAATATAGGGCAGCAGCGTCAGATGTACAAACATCGTCCGTTCGCGCCCGAGTTCATATGCCAGCTGGCGGATCGTTTCCAGATAAGGCTGCCCTTCAATGTCGCCGACGGTTCCCCCGATTTCGCACAAGACAAAATCTTCGTCCGTCAGGTCGGAAAGGATAAAGCTTTTGATTTCGTTGGTCACGTGCGGAATTACCTGAATGGTGGCGCCGAGGTAGTCGCCGCGGCGTTCCCTGTCGAGCACCCGTTGATAGATTTTGCCGGAAGTCACGCTGTCGTGCCGGGTGGCGGGAATGCCGGAAAAACGTTCGTAATGTCCCAAATCCAGATCGGCTTCGGTACCGTCGTCGGTTACGAAAACCTCACCGTGCTGACACGGGTTCATGGTGCCGGGGTCAACGTTAAGGTAGGGATCCAGCTTGCGCAGGCGGACCTTGAAGCCCCTTGCCTGCAGCACCGCTGCCAGCGAGGCGGAAGCCAGTCCTTTGCCCAAAGACGACACGACGCCGCCGGTGATAAAAATGAATTTCGTTTTCCGGTTCAAGTTCTCAGTCATGGTTTAAAAATTCCCGTAAATATAAAAAGTTTTCCGTATTTTAAAGTGACAAAGGCACCTTCGTTAAAAAAGGTGCCTTTTGATCGCCGCATTGCCGCGCATTTATTTTTCCGCTACCGGAGCGCTCGGTGCCGCAGGAGCCGCCGGTTCGGCAGGAGCCGCTTCGGCGGGGACGGAAGCTTCCGCCGCCGGCTTGTCGAGAATGGACCGGCCGACGGTGTTGCCGTGATCCTTGTAATAAAGGGAAAGCGACAGGCTGGTCAGAAAAAACAGCGTGGCCATAATCGCCGTCAGACGGGTCAGCAGGTTGCCGGTGCCGCGGGCGGTCAGGAAATTGCCGGCGCCCGAACCGCCGCCGAGCCCGTCAAGGGCGCCGCCGCCGGAACGCTGCAGCAAAATCAGGGCAACCAGAAAAATGGCAACCAGCAGATGAACAACTAATAAAACCGTACTCATTCTATTTTGATCCTTATTGAAAATCTGTTAACAAACGGATTTGGCAATTGCCAGGAAATCCTGCGCTTTCAGGCTGGCGCCGCCGATCAGGGCACCGTCGACATCGGGCAGCGACAGAAATTCCTTGGCGTTGGAAGGTTTGACCGAACCGCCGTAAAGAATACGCATTTTGTTGGCAACGCCTTTGCCGAGCTTTTTCGCCAACACTTTGCGGACGGCCGCATGGACTTCTTCAACGTCTTCGGGAGTCGGGGTTTTGCCGGTGCCGATGGCCCAAACCGGCTCATAGGCGATGACGGTGTTGGCGGCGTCGGCGTTTTCCGGCACCGAACCCATAATCTGTTCGGCGCAGACTTCAATGGTCTTGCCTTCGTCGCGCTGTTTTTCCGTTTCGCCGATGCAAATAATTGTTTTTAAACCGTTCTCGTAAGCGGCAGCCGCTTTTTGGGCAACCAGCTCGCTGGTTTCAAAGTGGTCGGCGCGGCGTTCGGAATGGCCGAGAATAACGTAAGTGCAGCCGATATCCGTCAGCATGGCCGGGCTGATGTCGCCGGTGTGAGCGCCCTTGACCGCAAAATGGGCATCTTGCGCACCGAGCGCGACCTTGGCACCGCGCAGCGCTTTTTTAACCTGATAAAGCAGCGTAAACGGCGGACAAACAAGAAATTCGCATGCCGGTTTGCCCAGTTTCTTTACTTCGGCGGCAACTTCTCTGGCCAGCGCAACTCCGTCTTCGGAGAGGCCGTTCATTTTCCAGTTGCCGGCAATCATGATTTTTCTAGCCATTATTTTTTCCTTAAGATGTTTTAATGTTGCCGCAAAATTAGCATACTAAAAAAAACTTTTCAACATTAATATTTTGCAATTGCATATATTAAGAAATCTATTATATTCTACTGATCGGTTTAATAAAATAATATTGCAGGACATAATTTAAAATGATTACCAAGTTACGCAAGGCGCAGGATTCGTGGGTCGCAAAGAGCATTTTGGTGCTGACCGCGCTCAGTTTCATGTCTTTATTCGGAATTTCAGGCTACATCAACGGCGCTGCCGGCAATCGGGCGGTGATCAAAGTCAACGACCGCACGGTGAGCCAGCTTGATGTCAACCAGCAGCTGGATCAGGAAATCCGAACCGCGCAGAAACTGTTCGGCGACATTGAAATTACCGACGAAATCCGCAATCAGATGCTGGCCGGACTGGTGCAGCGGGACTTGAATTCCATGATCACCGAAGAAACGGCGGCGAAAAACAAAGTTTCCGTCAGCGACGCTCTGGTACGCAACATTATTTTCTCGCAGGTTCAGTTCCTGGACGATGACGGTCAGTTCAGCAGAGAGCGGCTGAACTATTTCCTTTCCCAGTCCAACTGGAGCGAACAGCAATATGTAGACACCATCCGCAGCGATCTGAAAAAGCAGTATCTGGTGCAGAATCCGGCGTCCGGTTTCAACGTTCCGGCAGTTCTGAAAAAATATGCGGCCGCAGCCGAAGCCCAGCGGAAAGTTTTCAAATACATATCCGTCGACGACAGGGACGCGGTGATTGACCGGGAAATTTCGGAAGAGGAAATCAACCAGTATTACAACGACTTCGGCACGGAATTTGTCGAGCCGGAAACCCGTGACGCCGAATTTGTCGTGCTCTCGACCGAAGACATTGCCAAACACATTGAAGTCACCGAAGACGAGATCGACGAATATTACAAAAGCAACCTGAGTCAATTCGTTACGCCGGAAACCCGCAACGTTCTGCAAATGCTGTTTGAAAACGAAGAAGATGCAAAGGCGGCCAAAGCCGCCCTCGACAACGGCGCCGACTTTTATCAGGTGGCACGTGAAAAAGCCGGGCAGACGGACGAGGAAACCAATCTTGAATATGTTTCCGAAGATATGCTGATCGGCGACACCGGGGCGAAAGTGTTTGCCGCGGCGAAGAACGAGGCGGTTGGTCCGATACAGTCCGAACTCGGCTGGCATATCATGAAAGCAACCGACATTAAAGCCGGCTCCAAGGAAGACGAAAGCAAGGTAAAAAAGCAAATTGCGCAGACGATTGCCAACGAGAAGGTTTATGAGGTCGCTTATGACATCATAAACGGCATTGAAGACAAAATCGGAGCCGGCAGTTCGCTTGAAGAAATCGCCGAAGACATGGGCGTCAAAACCTATCGCATCAAAGGCATGAAAGAGAACGGCGAAGCCGCTTCCCTGCCCGGTTCGTACGCTTCGGTCCTTACCGGTTCGGATTTCATAGACGCCGTATTTTCCTATAACAAAGGCGAAATTTCACAGGCGGTGGAAACCGACGAAGGCTTTGTCTTCGTCAAAGTCGACAACATTACCGACAGTCATCCGCAGTCGATTGAAACGGCGTTGCCCAAAATCAAAAAAATGTGGAGGGAAAACGAAAAATCCGCCATCACTCAGGAACTGATCAACGACGTGATGCACGACCTGGAAAGCGGAGACGACATCAGTGAAGCCGCCGGCCGTTATAATCTTAAAGTCGTAACCACGGAACCGTTGACCCGCAGCCAGAGCTTTGCCGGTTTGTCCCAGTCGCAGATGCTGGAGCTGTTCAACGACGCCGCCCGGACGCCGAAGCAGATTGATCGGGAAACGCAGCATATTATCGCCGTTGCCGGCAAAGATGCCGAACCGCGCAAGCTGTCGGCCGAGGAAACGGATATCATTGCCGGCCGGCTCAATCTGGACCTGACGCAGGAAGCTGCCGCCGCACTGATTGACAGCTACGGCAAAGATTACGACATACGGGTCAAATACCGTTTGCTGGGCTTGGTCGACTGAGCTGCCGCAAAAAGAAAAAGCCGCCCGCTTTTGCCGGCGGCTTTTTTATATACCGGATCGGAAGAGCACACGTCTGAACTCCAGTCACATCACGATCTCGTATGCC
>OODG01000883.1_pt1 | contig 21289 bp, 24 predicted proteins | sample 1671621 | NCBI WGS metagenome assembly OODG01 (sample SAMN06348175, study PRJEB24527) | human gut metagenome | biome: human gut; feature: ankylosing spondylitis patient; material: feces | host: Homo sapiens | place: China | collected 2015-10 | reverse complement strand
CAAGAAGAAGTTCAGTAACATGAGCGAGAAAATCAGTTGGGAAACCGTGATGGTCTATAACATCCTCAAAAACCTTGTTTACACCGGAACACTGGTCAGCCGCAAAATGAAGTCCTGCGGTGTCGGCTCAAAAAAGCGTGTTGTCAATGAGCCGATTATCGTAGAAGGAACGCATGAAGCTATTATCAGCAAGGAAGACTTTGAGCTTGCTCAGAAGGTCATTCGAGGCGGAGGACGGAATCCCACGCGCAAGCAGCATGACTATCCGCTCAAGGGACTCGTCCGCTGCGGTAACTGTAAACGTGCTATGACACGCCGAAAGAACAAGGCTGGCATTCGATACTTCCAGTGCATTCACTCGGTCAACAACGGAAACACAGACTGTCCGGTTGGCAGGAGCTTTCCGGAAATGGATATTGAGAAGGTCGTCTTCCATGCCCTTACTCAGTTTCTTGCTTTGGCACAGAAGGAAGCAATACAGAACCGCGAAGTCGGTGATCTGCGGAAATCTGCCATCAAGGAATGTGCTGATAAAATCCGCACTCTGCAAAAGCAGAACGAGCAGAACAAGGCGTCCAAGCTGAGGCTCTACGAGAAGTATGCAGCCGGAAGCATCACGAAGGAGGCGTACATTCAGCAGAAGGCGGCAGCGGATGTGAAGATTGCTGAAAACGATGGAGCAATCCAGCGCAGTCACGAGCGGATGAAGGAGCTTGACTCCGAGACCGCCTGTTCAGATGAAAAGCTGGATGCGGTCTGCGAACAGTACGCCGACTGCAAAGCTCTGACCTATGAGCTGACCCACGCATTCATTTCTGCGGTCTACATTTACGATCTTGACAACATAGAAATCGTCTGGAAGTTCAAGGACTTCCTCACTACATCAGAAGGAGAAGCCAAATGAAAGTATTTCTTTATATCCGCGTTGCCTGTGCGGATCAGCTTGCGGCAGCAGACCAGCGGGAAGAGCTGGAACGCTATGCGAAGGACAAAGGCTATGAGGTGGCTGCTGCTGTGGCGGCAGACGGCATCTCCGGCGTCCATACGGAAGGTATCATGAACTTCCTGCTGAACGAAGCCAAGCGTCAGGACATCGGTACGATCCTCACCCGCGACACCTCGCGAATCAGCCGGGACACTTCCTCTTTCATGAGGTTTGAGCGAAAGTTCCGGGAGAACGGCATCCGGTTCGAGTATCTGTCCAAGCCTGACAACGAGCTTCCGGTCACTCCGATGTTGGAGGCATTTGCGGCGGCGTATAAGAAGCGTCGCACAAAGAACGGCACAAGAGCGTAGAGAAAACGCAAGCCGTTCACGGGTGGTTGTCCACCTATGAACGGCTTGTAAATTCTCAAAATTTTTTTAGTCCCTACTTGACACAAGAAGACCTCTCGCGCTTTGGTCGCAACTATCTGGAAGCAGGGTACTATATCGAAACGGTGTTTCCGTTTTTGGGTGTTCGATTGATTGCTGTTACAGATAATTTTGACAGTACGCGCACAGAGGACATGGAAAGTCTGGCTCTCCCGATTCGGAATATGGTCAACGCAATGTACGCGAAAGACATATCCAAAAAGATATGGACTTCTTTGCAGCGCAAGAAAGAAGCAGGCTATGCAGTCGGAAACGATGCTCCGTATGGCTATATTCGGAACCCCGTGACAAAGCGTAATGAAATTGACCCGGAAGCTGCATTTTATGTGCAGTTGATTTTCCAGTGGGAACTGATGGGTGTACCAATTTTTGAAATTGCTCGACGAATGACATTGCTACAGGTTCCGACTCCACGGGAGTGGCATAGAAAAATGGTTGAGGGGAAAGAAGTGCTTACCTGTAAAAAGTGGGGCGTAACCACGATCCGGCACATTCTGGAAAATCAAACCTATGTGGGCGATACCATCAACAATAAAAGTACACAGAAGTTATTCGCAGGACAGGACAAGCGCGACCTTCCGAAAGAACAGTGGTATGTGGCAAAGAACACACATCCGGCCATTATCGCAAGGGATGATTTTGAAAAGGTGCAAAAAATCTTGAACAAGAATCGAGCAGTATTCCAGACAGTAAGAGCAAAGTCGGAGCAGATTCGGGCAGAATATCAGAATGACCTTGCAGGAATGGTGTTTTGCGCAGACTGCGGCAGACAGATGGAGTTTGAACGACTGCCGCATGGAGCGGAGGAAAGTAAAAAGGTTTGCTATTACATCTGCAAGGCAAGACAGGCTGACGATAAGTGCATCGGCCATCAGATTCCGGAAAAACTGCTGAAAGCCCTGATAATGGATCAGCTGCATTTGTTCATTGTCCAGCTGAGCGATAAACGGAAGGTGCTGAAAGAATTGCAGAAATTCGAGGATGTACAGAATCCCGTCTACCGGGCGAAGGGTGAAATTATGAGCCTGACCGATAAAGTCAGCCAGATGGCCAAGAAGCGGGAACAGCTTTATGCGGACTATGTGGCTGGGGTGGTGGATTCCGAAGATTACCAACTGATTCGGGAAGATTATTCCAGACAATACGATGGCCTGCGAGCTGCGCTGCAGGAAGCAGAGAACAAAAAAGCGGAAGTGGAACGACAAATCGAAGAATACATGAATATGACTTCTCATTTGGAAGAACATCTGGACAACTTTGAATTTGACATTCAGTTGGTAAAATCCCTTGTGCAGAAAATCGAAGTGAGTGCGGACAAGCGGATTCGGATTGTTTTTGGATTTCAGGATGTGTTTACAGAACTTGGAAAGGAGAGTGCAGAAACATGATTGCAGCGTATCAGCGCATTTCAAGGGCTGATGGCGATCTGGGCAAAGATGGCAAAGATAAGAGCAACAGCATTGAGAACCAGAAAGAACTGATCCTGCGGTATATCTCCTGCAAAGAAAGCCTGCAAAATGTGCCTGTGATGGATTTTGTAGATGACGGCTACACAGGCAGCAATTTTGACAGACCTGGATTCCAGCGGATGATGGATGGTGTGCGCAATGGCAAGATTGATACCATCATCGTGAAAGACCTTTCCCGTTTTGGCCGTGATTATATCGGCGTGGGTGAGTACATGGAGCAGATCTTTCCCCTGCTGGGTGTCCGGCTCATTGCGATCAACGATAACTATGACAGCAATAATTATAAAGGTACAACGCTGGGAATGGATGTGGTCGTCAGTAATCTGGTAAATACCATGTACTGCCGGGATGCAGGAAAGAAACTGCGGACTGCCAATCAGGTTAAGTGGCGCAAGGGTATTACAACGGCATCTGCTGCACCGTTCGGCTATCAGTTTGACCCGGACAAAAAGGGCGCATTTATCATCGACCCACCAGCCGCAAAAATCGTACGGCGGATTTTCGACCTTGCGATTCTGGGGTTAGGTACAAGAGAGATAGCAATGATGCTCAATGACGAAAATGTTCCTGTGCCGAGCGTATATAACAAAGAAAATAAGGCGTATGGCAAGGAGACAACCTATACCATCGCCCCAGTGATTCTTTGGGATAGCTCTCGTGTCTGGAAAATCCTCACGGCGTATGTGTACACTGGGGCAATGGTTTTGGGCAAAACAAAAACACTGATTTCCGGCAAAAGCATTGTCAGAACAGTTCCCAAAGGACAGCAGTTTATTACGGAGGGAACCCATGAAGCAATCGTAAGTCGTGAAGAATTTGAAAAAGCGCAGCTTGTCATAAAAAGCAACAGCCATAAAGTGCTGATGGGCGGCGTGGACTTCCCGCTAAAAGGAAAAGTCCGCTGCGGAAATTGCAGGCGAGTGATGGCGCACAATTTTAAACAGGTTGTGCCGACATTCTGGTGCAGAGAGGGCTTGGAACTGGTTGGGCAGACCCAATGCACATCTGAGATATTTCAGGTCAGTGATATTGAAAGTGCTGTCTTTCAGGCACTGAAAAAGGAACTCTCTCTGCTGGATTCCCTTTATGGTGATATGCAAAAGGAAGAGCTGGCTTTGAAAGAAGCCCACAAAAAGGCAAACCGCCGCAAAACTCTGATGGAGCAGGAACTTAAAAACCTGAAAGGTGAGAAGATGCGGATGTATGAAGAATATGCAGCAGGAACACTCCCATTGGATACCTACAAGCAGAAAAAGCAGGAGTGTGACAGACGAATTTCAGAGGTGCAAGAGCAAATTGAACAATCCAAGGCGGAAGAATCCGCTGAGAGCGTTGTGCCGGGAACGGTACGCGCAGCAGCGGAGCAGGCAGAAAATTTCCTGCACGGGACGAGGCTCACAGCGGGTATGGTGTCGGCCTTTATCGAAAATGTCTTTGTGCATGATGGAGGGCGCATCGTGGTACGGTTCAAATATGAGCAGAGCATACAGGATACTGTAAAAGCATTGCACACGGACTAAACTTCAAAAAGGCTGCGTTGCCCATGTTGTAACATCAAAGAATGTGCTATAATATGGGCAACAGACCAGCCAGAAAGAGGACGTTATGAAAGCGATTCGATGGCTGTTAAAATTGATACTGGTGATGATAACCCTCCCGCTGATCCTTGCTGTATGGCTGGCAAAGTGGTTTGTGGTATTTCTGCATCACTGTTCTGCATGGATTTTCTATCTGCTGGGCAGTGTGCTACTGGCAACGGCGGTCCTTTCGTTCTTGATGCAGCAGTCGCAAGGGGTGAAAGCACTTCAAATGCTGATCGGTGGATTTGCGATTTTTATGATACCACAGGTGGTCGGCGTCGTGGTGGTACTTCTGGAACTGGCGGCAGTAATGCTTCGGCAGGCATGGTACATATAAAATAGGGAGGCGTACAGATAGTGAAATTAGTTGCGATTCATCATGTGGCAATCATCGTTTCCGACTATGAAAAAGCAAGAGATTTCTATGTGAACAAACTGGGCTTTGCAGTTGTGAGAGAAAACTTCCGCAAGGAGCGGAACGACTGGAAACTGGATTTGCGTGTCGGTGACGGAGCCAATGCGATTGAATTGGAGATTTTTGCAGAGCCGAACCCACCCAAACGTGTAAGCAGGCCGGAAGCCTGTGGTCTGCGGCATCTGGCGTTCCGGGTGGATGATGTGGAAGCTACCGTGGAAGAACTTGCACAGATGGGAATTGAATGTGAACCGATTCGGTTGGATAGCTACACCAAAAAGAAAATGACATTTTTCTTTGACCCGGATGGCCTGCCCTTGGAACTGCATGAATAATTACATGGATAATAACAAAGAAGGATGGTGAATAAATTGGCAAGATGGGAACGAGAAGGTATTCCGCATAAAGGATGGAAAGAAATGGGAATAGAAGATTTGGGTGAGGATTTAGAGTCCGGGGATGACGTAGAATACGAACAGTGTGAAATGTGTGGACAAGAGAAGATTCGCTATGTTCACATTTTGCAACATCCTAATTTTAATGGTGAACTGCGTGTGGGATGCGTATGTGCAGAACGCATGACTGATGACTATATCAACCCTCAAAAGACTGAGCGAGAACTGAAAAATCGCCTGAATCGCAAGAAAAATTTCATGCGAAGGGAATGGCAGGAACGCAATCAAGGAAAATATGTGCTACGGTATAAGGGCGAAAATATAACGATTATGAAAAGTAAGTTTGGAGCAGGCTGGGGTGTTCTTTATGGAGGACAAAGCGTGTTTCGATATAATAATCGTAGAATTGATGATTTCCATACAGCTCGGCTGATTGCATTTGATCTTTTTGATGAGCAACATGAATCCAGAGGAGAGGTTCAGCCATATTGGGATGGTATGCGGTGGCTTTATTACTAAAGCTGTACGATGATGGATAAGTAGACCAAAAGCAACACCCGTCTAGGGGAGAGGATTTGTGAATCTTCTCGGCTAGGCGGGTGTTTCATTCCGCAGGAATGGGAGGGTTAGATGTTGAGCGTTTCTACCCATGCAGATAAGTCGGCTTTACTGGAATAGGAGTTGAACACCTTACCATGCAGCAACTTTGCACCGGGGCAGCTCGGCGCAAGTTTCTCATTGGTCTTACCCATGCCGCTGCCGCCGGAGGTAGCAAAGGGTATGATGGTCTTACCCTTTAAGTTGTAGCTCTCTAAAAATGTATTGATAATGGTTGGAGCAACATACCACCAGATAGGGAAGCCGATAAAGATGATGCCATACTCATCCATGTTATCACGTTTGGCAGCAATAGCAGGGCGAGAGGTCGGGTCGCTCATTTCGATGGTACTGCGGGCCTTCTTGTCCATCCAGTTCAGATCGGCCTTGGTGTATGGAACTTCCGGCTGAATCTCAAAAATGTCTGCACCGATGGCATCCGCCAGATTTTCGGCAACTTTTGCGGTGACACCGCTGGCAGAAAAGTAGGCGACAAGTCTTTTGCTCATAGCAATGCACTCCCTCTTGATAATTTTGTATAGGGTAAGTATAGCACGGCAGGGGAGCAGCATCAAGCGGTTGCCCATGTTATAACATCAACGACAATGTTATATTATGGACAACTGTTCGTAAAAATTTAAGGATTATGAAGGAGTTGTACAGCTTGATATGAGGAGCGATTTATGGTAAGATGAAAGTACAATAAGAGCTTATACGCTCTTGTTGAATCTACTGCGAGGAAGTGAATGCCGATGGAAAAGCAGAACACGGTAGAAAATCAGCTTGCCCACACGATAACTCAGACGGAGTTTGATTCGGACTATGATAAGACTGCCAAAAAGCTGCTGGCGAACAAGCAGATCCTGGCGCAGATTATGAAGGGCTGCGTAGATGAATACAGTGAATGTTCCGTAGACGAAATTGCTGAAAAGTATATCGAGGGAACTCCAGAGGTTGGCACGGTTGGTGTTCACGTTGATGATACAAATAGACCTCCGAAGGCTCCCGAAATAATAACTGGAAGCAATAATGAGGATTCTACGCTGACGGAGGGAACGGTGCGTTATGATGTTCGCTTTGATGCGATTGCTCCGGCCACAGCGAATGATGCAGCACAGCAGGATGTGATTCGCCTTATTATCAACGTGGAAGCACAGACTGCATTCAATCCGGGATACCCGCTGACAAAACGTGCAATCTATTATTGTAGCAGAATGATCTCTGCACAGCATGGGCCGATATTCAAAAAATCGGAGTATGGAAAAATCCGAAAAGTGTATTCTATATGGGTTTGTACAAAACCATCTGATGAATTTCAGAATACGCTTACGAGATATTCGATTCGGCCAGAACGGTTGATTGGAAACGCTACTGAGAAATCAGAAAATTATGATCTGATGAGTGTGGTAACGATCTGTCTCGGAAAACCTGATGCAGAAAACTATACGGGTATTTTGAAGTTTCTGGATGTGCTGCTTTCTTCGTCAAGAGCAGCTACGGAGAAAAAGAAAATTCTCGAAGAAGAGTTTGGCGTTGCAATGAGCGAAGAACTGGAAAGAGAGGTGCTTATTATGTGCAATCTTAGTCAAGGTGTTAAGGCCGAGGGAAGAGAAGAAGGCCGGAGAGAGGGCATTAGTATTGGGGAGATAGGAATGCTTGTGCAGCTCGTCCGAGAGGGAGATTTGAAGCCAGAGCGCGCTGCAGAAAAAGCCAATATGACAGTCGAACAGTTTAAGAAGATAATGGAAAATACCCCGTTGCAGGCTGTATAAAACGTAGAGATAAAAAGCCCCACAAAACTCAATTTGGTTCAAAAGTGATTGAGTTCTTGTGGGGCTTATATATAACTGGATAAAAATAATATCGAGGAGCATGGAATGAATAACAGTCAGGAAATTATTTTGGCTCAAATAAGCGCAATATATGATAAACCACCATTTGTGAAAGTGAAAACGGGTCAAATGGAAATGATTTTGAAGTGTGTTGGATTAGGAAAATACTATGATGAGTATGCAAAATATCTTGAACCATACTGGTATAATCGGGGATTTCAAAATGATATTGAGTCATATAGAATTTTTGTTGGTTTGAATTCGATATTTGAGGATTTGTTAAATGCGCATAAAGGTGAAGAAATTATTTCGTTGCTAACGGAGTTGGGTAATCACATTCAAGGAAATATTTTGTGTGATGGTGGAGATTTTGTCAATGATTTTAACAGGCTGTGCCAGTTATATAATTTGATGGGCTTGCAGATAGTTTCGACAGAAATTGATGAATATTCTTCTAAGTTTGAGGTTAAGCCATATTTGAACGAAGGAAATCATATTATTCAATCTTTTGGAATGGAGCAGTGGTTAAAAAACAAATATCAGGATGTATATGCTTCCTATGAGAGTGCATTAAATTCATTTGAACGTGGTGACATGGGAGCTGCAATTGAATCATGTAGAACAGCATTGACAGGGATATTTTCTAAATATAAAGGAGTGCCTTTTCAAAATGCAAGATGGATGCTTGGAATGGCAACAATAACTGGGGATTTTACAGGAACACAGCCTGCAGATGCTTCCGAGATGACTCCAATAAAAAATGCGATTGAGGCAATGGGAAAAAGAGACATAGCAGATTTTTTTGATGAAAATTTAGAGGGGTCTTATAAAAAAACAAAGGCTATCTACAGTATATATTCTATGTTGTCAGATTACGGAACACATCGATTAGAGGGAACGGTAGAAGTGGCCAGGAACGAAGACGCACTAATGATGATTAGAATGACCACAGACATTCTTGTTTGGATTTACCAAAAGCATGGCATGAATGAATAACTTTATTGTAGCGTGTTAAAGTGGTTATGAATACACTGCTGGATATTCCAAAGGGCGCGGAGGTGATTGATGTGTGCAAAGCTGTTGAGGAAATGATGAACGAAAGCGAAGAACGAGGCGAACTCAGGATGCTCATGCAGTTTGTTCGAGATGGAGATTTGAAGCTGGAACGTGCTGCTGAAAAAGCAAAAATGACTGTCGAACAGTTTGAAAAGGTAATGGAGAATACTCCTTTGCAGGCGGTATAAGATAAACAGAATATAGAAAACAGATAAGCCCTACAAGGCTCAAATTGGTTCAAAACCGATTGAAAGTCTTGTGGGGCTTATTTTTTGCGTTTTTTCAAATTTATTTGTGAAAAAAGTTGTCCAAGACTTGACATCGGGCGGCATTGATTGGCAGCGCGAGAAATGGCAATCAGGACTTGGTTCTAAGTTTATCCACCAAGGCGAAAAAAATGCTGCGAAATATGCGGACGAGGTCATTGTTCTGAGCAAAGGAGTGCAGGACTATTTTAAGGAAACTTATGGAAGAGAAGCGCACTTTATCCCTAATGGCGTGAATAGGCCGCAGACTCGGGAAGCAAGTCTGATTACAGATAAGTTCGGGTTGAAAAAAGACTCCTACATATTGTTCCTTGGGCGTCTTGTGCCGGAAAAGGGAATTCGATATCTGGTCGAGGCCTTCAAGAATGTCAAGACAGATAAAAAACTGGTCATTGCAGGCGGATCCAGTGATACGGATTCCTTTATGGAGGAATTGAAAGAACTGGCGAAGGGTGACGATCGGATTCTCTTTACCGGGTTTGTGCAGGGAGCAATGTTGGATGAACTATACAGCAACGCTTACATCTACACGCTGCCGTCTGATCTGGAAGGAATGCCATTAAGTCTTCTGGAGGCAATGAGCTATGGCAATTGCTGTCTGGTTTCCGATATTCCAGAGTGCGCAGAGGTTGTGGAAGATAAAGCAATCATATTCCGAAAATCCAATATCAAGGACTTGACAGAAAAACTGCAGGACGCATGCGATGATATTCGGAAGGTAGGAAAGTTAAAAGAACAGGCAGCTGACTTCATCTGTGATAAATATAACTGGGATGAAGTGGTGGATAAAACACTTGCATTGTATGGGGAGAAGAGTCGATGAGAGTATTAATAATAAATAAATTTTTACACAGAAATGGTGGCTCGGAAACCTACATTTTCAAGCTGGGTGAAGCACTGGAGCAGCACGGTCACGAGGTACAGTACTTCGGTATGGAGCATGAAGGCCGCTGCGTGGGCAACCGGGTCAATGCTTACACGTCCGATATGGACTTCCACGGCGGCAGCAAGTTGTCCAAGCTGACCTACCCGATCAAGACGATTTACAGCAGTGAGGCTCGGAAGAAGCTGCGGTTGGTGCTGGACGACTTCCAGCCGGATGTCTGTCATCTGAACAACTTCAACTATCAGCTGACTCCTTCCATGATCATGGAAATCGTGAAGTGGAGAAAAGTGACTGGGCATAAGTGCAAGATCGTCTTTACCGCACATGACTACCAGCTGGTCTGCCCGAACCACATGCTAAACAACCCGAACACCCATGAGAACTGTGAGAAGTGCATCGGCGGTCACTTCATGAACTGCATGAAAGGCAAGTGCATCCACGGTTCCACGGCGAAGTCGGCCATCGGTATGATGGAAGCCGAGTTCTGGAAGTGGAAGGGCACTTATAAGTACATCGACACGATGATCTGCTGTTCTGAGTTCATGAAGAGCAAGATGGACAGCAATCCGCTGTTTGCGAAGAAGACCGTGGCAATGCACAACTTCATCGACAAGGTGGAGTGGAAAGAAACGGAGAAGAAGGATTACGTCCTCTACTTCGGCCGCTTCTCGGAGGAGAAGGGTATCGGTACGCTCATCAAGGTATGTAAAGAACTGCCGGATGTGCAGTTCATCTTCGCCGGTACTGGCCCGCTGGAAGAGACAGTAAATGGTATTAAGAACATCAAGAATGTTGGCTTCCAGAAAGGCGAGGCACTGGAGAAGCTGATCCGTGAGGCACGGTTCTCCATTTACCCGTCTGAATGGTATGAGAACTGTCCGTTCTCCGTGATGGAATCCCAGATGTACGGCACGCCGGTGTTGGGAGCTGAGATAGGTGGTATCCCGGAGCTGATTCAGGTCGGTAAGACCGGCGAGCTGTTTAAGAGTGGTAATGCGGAAGAGCTGAATAGCAAGATCCAGAAGCTCTGGGGCGATAAGGAACTGTGCGAGGAGTATAGCAAGAACTGCAAAGGCATCAGCTTCGATACCATCGATGAGTATTACGAGAAAGTTATGAGAGTTTATCAGTGATAAGCCGCCGGGAGAAAGAGATGAGTAAAGAGAATGTGATTTTAATTGACTATGATGCTCCTGATGACTGGGAGTTTCATAAGGCAATTGAAAAAACAACAGGGACAAAATGGACTGTATATAAGGCGGTAAGCAATGAAAATCATGGTGGTATTTTGCAGAAGCTTATTCGCTATGCAAAGTATTTTCTGACACCGATGAAAATAGCTAAAAACCGAAATAATTACGGCAAGGTTTTAGCGTGGCAACAGTTTTATGGCTTAATTTTGGCATTTTATTTTAGACTGATGCACGTCAAAGAATCACCCGAAATTGTTGTACTTACTTTTATCTATAAGCCAAAGAAATCTCTGATTGGAAAAATTTACGATAAATTCATGAGGTACATTGTGACTTCTGGATATATCAAATATTTTGTCGTTTTTTCTGAGAGCGAAAAAAGGCGGTATGCAGACTACTTTGATATTCCAGAGTCACAATTTATTTTTGAGACACTTGGATATGAAGATAAAACGAAGGACGTTCCAAGACTTGGATCAGAAGATTTTTACCTCGCAGCAGGACGAAGCAATCGTGACTATAAGTTCCTGACAGAAGCTTGGAGCAAGAGAAAAGAAAAGCTAGAGATTATTTGTGACACATTGAATTTGAAAAGTGCAATAGAGAATATAAAAATTCTCACAAATTGTCACGATGATGACTATTTCAGGGAATTAGCAAAATGCAGAGCTGTGATTGTGCCCCTAGAGGATACACACATTTCGTCTGGTCAGTTGGTTATTATTCAGGCGATGATGTACGGAAAACCTGTTATAGTCACGGAAAATGACACTGTCACAGACTATATTGATTCTGGAAAAACTGGATTAGTGATAAAAAAAACTAAAAAAAACCTGTCAGATGCTATTAGTGCTCTGTCAGATGAAAAATATTATGAGGAAATATCAGCTGCCGAACGGAGTCAGTACGAAAGCAAGTTTAGTGTTTATGCAATGGGTACTGCAATTGGAAAGCTGTTGAGTTAAAGGAGAGTTAATCATGTCTGAAGAAAAGAAGTTAAATGGTACGGTCATCGTCACTTACCGATGCAACGCTCGTTGCTCTATGTGCAACCGTTATAAAGCACCTTCCAAGCCGGAAGAAGAAATCAGCATCGAAACTATCAAGAAGCTGCCAAAGATGTATTTCACGAACATCACTGGCGGTGAGCCGTTCATCCGTACTGACCTGAAGGATATCGTGCGCGAACTGTACAAGAAGTCTGATCGTATCGTTATCTCTACCAACGGTTTCTTCACAGATCGTATCGTTGATCTGTGCAAGGAGTTCCCGCAGATCGGTATCCGTATTTCCATCGAGGGTCTGGAGCAGACCAACAACGAAATCCGTGGCCTGCAGAACGGCTACCAGCGTGGTTACGGCACGCTGAAGAAGCTGCGTGAGATGGGCATGAAGGATGTCGGCTTCGGCATGACCGTTCAGGACAAAAACGCTCCTGACCTCGTTCCTCTGTACAAGATTTCCAACGAGATGGGCATGGAGTTTGCAACCGCTTCCCTGCACAACAGCTTCTATTTCGTTGAGGCGAAGAACATCATTCATGACCGTCCGATGGTTGCAAAGAACTTCGAGAATCTGGTCAACGAACTGCTCCGTAGCAACAGCCCGAAGAAGTGGTTCCGTGCTTACTTTAACCACGGCCTGATCAACTACATCTATGGCCAGAAGCGTCTGCTGCCTTGCGACATGAGCTTCGATACCTTCTTCATCGATCCGTATGGCGATGTTATGCCTTGCAATGGTACTAAGGATAAGGAAGTCATGGGCAATCTGAATAATCAGACTTGGGACGAGTTATGGAACAGCCCGGAGGCTGAGAAGGTTCGTGCAAAGGTTCGTTGCTGTGACCGTGACTGCTGGATGATCGGTTCTGTTTCTCCGGCTATGCACAAGTACATCTGGAAGCCGGCTACTTGGGTTCTGGTACATAAATTCAAGGCACTGTTCACCAAACATCCGTATTCCATGTACGAGCTGAAGATATGCCGGGACTACCGTGACGGCAAAGTTACCAAAGAGGAACTCGACAAGTGCAGCACCTGCGATATGAATTGTGTGATTAACAATGGTCTGAGTGAAGCATCCAAAGAACAGCTGAAGCATAAGACCGGCGAGGAAATCGTGGATGCTGATATTGCACAGCAGATGGAGACGAAGTAATGAGTGAACAGGCAGCGGTAAGGACGAGAGAAAAATGGGTCGATGATGTAAAAGTCATTGCCTGCATACTGGTCGTATTGGGTCATTTCTTTCAGAGTATGACGAAGGCAAATATTCTGCCGGAGAACAACTTGTATAAGTGGTTCAATATGACAATCTATCACTTCCATGTGCCGCTGTTCTTTATCTGTAGCGGGTACCTTTATCAGAAATACAGCAAGGTGAATGATTTCAAGAGCTGGAAAAAGAATGTGTCGAAGAAAGAACTGGCACTTGGTGTGCCGTATGTGACTTTCTCGACAGCCACATGGGTATTGAAAACAGTATTCTCTGGTAGCGTAAATAAGCAGGCAGATAGCTTATTTAGTACGTTAGTGCTTAGTCCATCTGCTCCGTATTGGTATCTGTATGCACTGTTCTTTATTTTCCTTGTTACACCGACTTTTTCTACGGTGAAGATGACTGTTATAGGTTTAGCAGTGGCAGTAGTAGCGAAAGTCTATATTTTAACGGGGGGGGGTACAGGAATATATGCTGTATCAACCATCCTCTCAAACGAAATTTGGTTTGTGCTTGGAATGAGCATCTGTGTATTTGATGTGCAGATACGAGGAAAGAAATTGCAGGGAACAGTAATTGGTTTATTGTTCTTAGGACTAAGCGTAGCTGTGTATATGGCTGACATTCAAAACACGGCTATGTCTTTTGTACTTGGCTTGCTGGCTTGCGCGGCGGTGATTCTGTTAGTTGCTGGTTTTGAAGAAAAATCTGGGAAAATGATGAGCTTCTTTGCAAAATACACAATGCCGATTTTCCTGATGCACACGCTGTTTGCGGCACCATTGCGATCCGCGTTGTTGAAAATTGGAATTACAAATGCTGTGATTCATGTACTGCTGGGACTTGGAATCAGTTTTGCGGGGCCGATAATTGCAGCATGGATTATGAAGAAAACAAAGTTGTTAGAGTTTTTCCTGTATCCGAATAAGTTTTTTGGAAGGGCGAAATCGAGATGAGTGTTAAAGATAAAGTAAAAGGAATATTTGGACGGCTGCAAGCGAAAAGGTTTGGTGTGGCAGCAGGACAAGGTGTCTATATTGGAAAGCATTGTGCCTTAAAAGGAAAGCATAATATTACTCTGGAAGATTCTGTAACAGTACGCCCTTATGCCCAAATTTGGTCGGGGGGGGGGTACAGTAAGAATTGGGCGAGGCTCTGAAATTGGAGAGCGTTGCAGGATTTCTATTGCAAACTCCTTAAATATAGGGGAAAAGGTGCTACTGTCACCTAACATTTATATAACGGACTGTGACCATGAGTACCGAAATCTTAGGGTTCCGGTAATTGACCAAGGAATTGTTCAAAAGGGGCAAACTGTGTCCATTGGAGACGGATCATATGTTGGAATCAACACTGTGATTGTAGGTAATGTAAAGATTGGTAAGCATTGCGTGATTGGAGCCAATTCAGTGGTTACTAAAGATGTCCCTGACTATTGTGTAGCAGTTGGGAGCCCGGCAAAGGTGATAAAGCGAATAGAGGAAACTTAAAATGAATATTAAAAGACTGGTAAAAAGGCTTCTGTGTCCATTACAATGCCTGAGATTTGGAATAAAGAATCAAGAAGGAAATTTGTATATAGGAAAGGCATGTAAAATCGTTAATGCCAAAGCGATGAGGTTTGGGAAGAATGTAAGTATTATGCCGTATACCATGCTTTTGTGCCATGAAGGCGGGCATCTGGAGATTGGTGAAGGCGCGGAAATTGGAATGTTTTCCAGGGTGGCCTCGCAAGGAGAAGTGATCATTGGGAAGAACGTATTTTCGGGTCCGCATATTTTTATTGCGGATTATAATCACGAGTATCGAGATGTTGAAAGACCAATCAAAAACCAAGGAAACCTTGTGAAGCCATCAGTCCGTTTTAATCGGGGGGGGGTATCGATTGGCGATGATACATGGATTGGCACAAATGTTGTAATAGCAGGTACAGTAGAAATAGGAAAGCACTGTGTGATTGGCGCAAACAGTGTGGTTACGCATGACATCCCCGATTATAGTGTTGTAGCTGGATGCCCGGCAAAAGTAATTAAGCAAATCAAATAATATGCAGGAGAATAGAAGATGAAAATACTGATGCTTGTTAACTGGAAAATTGAATATTGTAAGGAAAAGCCAGCAGACAAGCAGCCTCCTGATTACAAGGTTGAAGGAAAGGACTACTGGTTTTACAGATACTTTAAAAATAAGCCAGAGGTTGATGTAATAGATATACGGTCGTTCTCTTGGCTAGAGGATTTTGAAAGAAATAAGTTGCATTTTTATATCTGGCAGGCTATTAGGGCTATTCCTAAACTAAATCAATACGATCTGATTGTCTCGCATGGGATGCCAAGTGCAGTTGTGATTTGCTTATGGAGAAAATTCTTTAAGACTAAAGCAAAGCACATTGTGTTTGATATTGGTTCGTTTGCAAGTGCTTCGGAATCTGGATTTTCTCTAAAACTGATGCAGTTTGCAAGTAAATCATTAGATGGCCTCATTTATCATATGAGTGCTCAAAAATCATACTATGAGAAGTTTTTTCCTTGGATTGTAGGGAAATCAAAATTTATAAGATATGGCGCAGATTTTGATTTCTTTGGCGATGACAGAATGATAAATTCAATTGGCAGATCGTATATAGTATGTGCAGGCAAAAACAAGTGCGATTGGAATACAGTTGTTAAGGCATATAAAGAAAGCAAGATTGATTTAGATTTGCATCTGATAGGCGGAAGAGAGGAACAATTCGAAAATATTAATGGAGTAGTTCAAATTCCATATTTGCCAGTAAATGACTTTATAAAGCAAGTTCAAGGAGCAGAATTCTGTATTTTACCATTAGAGCCGGTGCCATTTTCCTTTGGACAAATGCGGTTATTACAACAGATGGCTTTAAGAAAGTGCGTGATTGTTTCTGATGCACCGAGTATCATGGACTATGTAGAAGATGGAAGAACAGCTTTAGTTTATCGCTCCGCTGACATTGAGGACCTATGCAATAGAATAACAACATTGAATGCGGACGATGAAGAAAGAGAAAAAATAGAGACGAATGCCTTCGAATTCGTAAAGCAGATTTGTAATGAAAGAAAAATGGCCGAAGAAATAGAATTATTTTTTGTTTCGCTATAATAAGGTTAGAGGAGAAAAAATGGAAAACGGGTTAGTGAGTGTTGTTGTTCCAATCTATAATGTTGAAAAATACTTGGATAGGTGCATTAATAGTATTGTTAATCAGACATACAAAGATTTGGAAATAATTCTCGTTGATGATGGATCGCCAGATAGGTGTCCAGAAATGTGTGATCTGTGGGGAAAAAAAGATAAGAGAATTAAAGTAATACATAAGGATAATGCTGGTCTAGGAATGGCTAGAAATACAGGGATCGAAAATGCAAGAGGGGAGTATATATGCTTTTTCGATAGCGATGATTATGTGGATTTACAAACAATAGAAGTTACCTTAGAAAAAGCTAAGCAGACCGGTGCGGATGTAATTGTATTTGGAATATCGGACACAGATCAGAATGGAAAAATTATGCATTCGGTTGCGCCAAATCCCCCTAAAGATTTTTATTATGGCAAAGAAGTGCAGGAGATTTTACTCCCCAATATGGTTTCATCGACAGAATTCAACGTTATGCTAAGCGCGTGCGTAATGTTGTTTTCAATGAAAATGATAAAGAACAGAAACTGGAGATTTGTATCAGAACGAGCAATCATTGCTGAAGACGTCTACTCTTTAATGAATTTGTTTTCAAGTGTTAAAAGCGTTTGTTTTATATCGAAAGCCTTATATTATTATTGTAGGAATGAAGAATCTTTGACGCATACATATAGAGAAGATCGATATGATAAGATTAAATTCTATTATGATGAAAGCATTAAAATGTGCCAAGAAAATGGATATAATGAAAATGTTCAATCTCGTGTTGGAGTGACTTATTTCTCGTTTACAATAGCAGCTATGAAACAAATAGTGAAATCTAAAATGGAATTTAAAGATAAATACAGGGCAATAAAAAATATTGTTTGCGATAATCATATGCATAAAGTTATAGTAAATACTGATGTGAGTATGCAGTCTAAAGCGTGGAAAATACTGATAAGTTCAATGAAGCATAGGTGGTGTGTAGTTAGTTATGCCCTTATATTGGCAGTATGCGTAAAGAAGGGATGATAGCGATGAATGGAAGGGCATTTAAGATAAAATATAAAGATTGTTTATACTGGATATTGTGGATCTGCCTCTTTCAGGGAGTAATTTCTTCATATTTTGGATTGAATCAAATAAACTATGTATGTGATTTCCTTTTGATAATTTTACTTGTGACAAGACTTTCTTCGGAGAGGTTGAGACACTTCAGAATTAATAAATCGATAGAATTTATCCCGATTATAGGGTTTGCGATAATTATATTGATAGGCTGGATTTTTAATTCAACTTCTTTGCCAATGGCTATATGGGGTATGCGAAATTATGGACGTTTTTTTGTCTATTTCATTTTTTGCATAGCACTTTTTGATGCAAAGGATGTCTACAAGATGGAAGATATGTTTGTTCGTGTCTTTCCGGTGCATATACTGCTTATTGCATATCAGTATATAGTTGAGGGGTTGAATCAAGATAGATTGAGCGGAATTTTTGGGAATTCTGCAGGCGGAAACGGTGGATTGATGATCTATTTACTCATTATGCTATGTATTATTATGGCAAGATATGAGTATAAAAAACTGTCACTTGTGAAGTTTATTATTTACTTAATGGTTATATTGGTTAACGCTGCTTTGTCTGAATTGAAGTTTTTATTTGTTGTAGCAGTAATTTTGCTAATTTGGTACTTACTTATGTCAAAGAGAAAAGGACAAGGCATGATAATGGCATTAGCATTTGTATTATTATTTTACATAAGTGCTCAAATTTTATATGCGATATTCCCAGAATATGCCAACTTCTTGGACATTGATAATATTTTGAATCAGGTTTCTGCACAAGAAGTTTATGCATCGCAGTTTGACGTTGGAAGAACATCTGTTTTCACAAAGCTTACTCCAATAATAGCTAGATGGGCAGGAAAAGATGCGATTTGGATTGGAATTGGATTGGGGAATGGAGATTATTCCTCGGCAATGGCATTCTTGAATAGTGCCTTTTTTAACGTATACGAGTATATTCATTATACATGGTTATCCTTAGGATATTTGTTTGTTGAAACGGGATACCTTGGAACAATAGCATATACATCTTTTTTTGTTGTTTTGGAAATTTGTGCGATATTGCGCTATCAGAAAAGAACGACATATATGAATTTAATAGGAACATTTTTTCCGTTAGTATGCTTAATTCTGTTAGTATATAATTCCACACTGAGATCAAACTATGCCTATATGATTTTTGCCGTAATATCATGGAATGCTATTTGTTCAAAAAAGCAAAATGAGTACGCGGGATTAGAGGAAAGTGAAAATGCTAAAGGAATATATTAAAAAAATAGTATATGGGGATAAGGCATCCTCGGAAGCTTATATTAAATATCTTCGTAATATTGGTATGAAGATTGGCGACGAATCAACAATTTATGTTCCGACAAAAACACAAATTGATACTACACGTCCTTGGTTGATTGATATTGGAAAGAATGTAAAGATAACAGAGGGCGTAACGATTTTGACGCATGGATTTGATTGGTCCGTTTTGAAAGGTGTCTATGGTGACATTCTTGGATCATCGGGGGGGTCAAAATCGGAGACAATGTTTTTATCGGTATGCAGACGACGGTTTTAAAGGGAGTGCATATCGGAAACAATGTGATTATCGGTGCCAATTCGTTGGTTAACAAAGACATTCCTGATAACTGTGTCGCAGCTGGTAATCCATGTAAGGTTATAATGGGTCTTGAGGAATACCATGAAAAGAGAAAAGCGGCTCAAGTTGATGAAGCAAAGGAATTAGTAAAGCTATATAGGGAACGCTATGGAAAAGAGCCAGATGAACATGCATTGCATGAATTCTTTTGGTTATTCACAAATGGAGAGGATGAACTTCCAGAGTGCTGGGATAGCATGATGAGACTCGGAGGAAATTACGAGTATTCCAAAGGAAAACTCAGAAAAAATCAAAAGAAGTTCTCGAATATGAAAGAGTTCTTGAAGAATGTTTAGAATATAAAAGCGTGTAGGAACGAAGGAGGAACGTAAAAGTGAAAGTATGTATTTTGTCGATGCAACGGGTTGGTAATATGGGGTCCTTACTTCAATCGTATGCGCTGAAGACAACAATTGAAAGACTTGGTCATCAAGTGGAATTTATAGACATAGAAAAAAGAGAAGATGACTATAAACTGTTGGGTGATTATAAGCAGAAGTATGATAAAGAAAAAGAAACGACAGGCTTAATTGGGAAAATAAAGAAAACGGATAGATATGCGTTGAACCGTCTGAGAATAAAAAAGAAAAGCATCGACCAGGAAAACGTCTTTGAGGAATTTCGTCAAAAAGAACTCTATATTGATAGAAAAAGCTCGAAATATGATGTTTGCGTTATTGGTAGTGATGAGGTATTTAATTGCTTGAATTCTGGCGCATGGGGATTTACTTCACAGTTGTTTGGCAATGTTCCCAATGCGGATAAGGTTATTACATACGCTGCCTCATGCGGATCAACAAAATACCAGGAACTTTCGCAAGGTGTAGCAGATAAAATAAGAAGTTCCTTTGAAAAGGTTTCAGCATTTTCTGTGCGGGATAACAACACACATGGATTTGTTGGAAACTTAACTGAAAAAACGATAGTTGATAGTCTGGACCCTGTTTTAATTTATAACTTTGATAAAGAAGTAGAAGCGGCAATACTTCCTGAACTTCCGGCACATTATTGTGTGGTATATTCCTATTATAATCGAATTCACACAAAAGAAGAAATTGATGCAATTGAAACTTTCTGCAAAGAGCACAATTTAACACCTGTTGCAATTGGAGCACCGCAGTTTTGGGTGAAGAATTATGTTGTTTGTGATCCGTTCCAGTGTTTAAAAATTTTCCAGCAGGCAGATTTTGTGATTACAGATACATTCCATGGAACAATTTTCTCAGCAAAATATGCAAAGAGATTTGCAGTATTAGCAAGAGATAGTAATAAAAACAAGTTGCTGGATCTGGTTGATAAAATCTGTATGAAAGCACATTTGATGGATAGCATCGAAGAATTGGATACTAAATATGGTATTGCAAAGAACAAAGCGCACTTCAATGATTGCATAAAAAAAGAACAAGAAAAGTCGCTGCAATATTTGCAGAATAATATATAAAAGAAAATAGTAGGTGGATAAATGAAGAAATTTTTATTTGTCGGAGGTACAAACGGAAATACTGGACCGGCAAACGTAAATAAAGGTATTGTAGCTAACTTGTCAGACGCTTTTTGCATTGCGGATAGTGTAAATAAGGTCAAAAAATATATAGATGCATTCATAGGTGTAGTATGCTGCAAAGTGATAGTCGTTTCAGGAATGTCTAAAGTAGGGGTGTATGCTATTAAGTTGGCTAAGCTGTTAAATAAAAAAACAGTTTACATTATGCACGGCTGTTATGAAATGGAATGCGTATTAAATGAATCAGCGGTAGACGAGAACAGCCTGCAGATGGAGCAATATATTCTTCGTTCTGTCGATTTGCTACTGCCAGTATCGGAACGATATAGCAAAATGATCCAAGAGAAATATCCGTTCTGCAAAGGGAAAACAGCCTACTTACATAACGGTGTGGAAAAAATAAATTTAGAACACGGGGAAGTGCAGCGAGAAAAAGGAAGAATAATAGCGGTAGGTGGAGATAGAAAGCTCAAGAACAATATTACCGTAGCCAAGGCGATGGCAAAATTGGGGGCGGATAGAGTTCTAACAGTCTATGGACACTTATATCATCCGAACAATTTACCTCAAGGAAAAAATATTGAGTTCAAGGGACTGGTTCCACAAACACAGCTGTATGAAGAAATGCAGAAAAGTGAGTTGTATATTTTG
>OODG01000882.1_pt1 | contig 21329 bp, 20 predicted proteins | sample 1671621 | NCBI WGS metagenome assembly OODG01 (sample SAMN06348175, study PRJEB24527) | human gut metagenome | biome: human gut; feature: ankylosing spondylitis patient; material: feces | host: Homo sapiens | place: China | collected 2015-10 | reverse complement strand
ACAGCTCGTCCACCACGTTCTGGTAGCCGCCGTTGGTGTGACGGCGCATGACCATACGCTCATACAGACGCGCCAGATCGCGCAGTGCTTCCTCCTTGTCCTCTGTCTCCAGGGGCTTGGTGAAGTTCAGGGACTCCATCTCCACCAGGATGTTGATGCCCCAGCAGTTGGCCAGCCAGTTGGAGAAGTTGGCGTAGTAGTGGGCGGGGCAGCTCCACACGATGCCGCGGTAGCGCATCTTGCCCACCCACGCCTCGTCGCGGCGCTGGTAGGACTGCATCAGCAGGTCGTTGACCTTGCGGCAGGTCTTCATGACGCGCGGGTCGATACCGCCGTCCATTTCGTAGTTCCACTTGCGGAACAGCTCGTAGCTGGGGCCGATGATCTGGGGATAGGCGGTCTTGTTGACCTCCCATTTCTCCAGCTCATACCGCGTCTCCTCGTTAAAGCGCTTCATGGCGGAGAAATAGGCGTCCCAACTCCACTTGGCGCCGGTCTGCTCCTCAATGAACTTGATGCACGCCCGGATATCCTCGGCGCCCATCTGCACCGTCTCCTCGTCCTCATACCGAACCGGGAAGCACAGGTGGAACACGGGCAGGTCGGGGAAGCGGCGGGACATATAGCTGGAGGCCATAGTGGAGCCGTCGCAGGGCATGGAGGAGGAGATAAAGCACTTGCCCATGTGGGGCAGGGCATCGATGACCAGCGCGCCGCACTCGGAGGACGGCACGGGGCAGCAGTCCGCCGGCAGGCCGAAGGACTCCACGGCGTCGATGTAGGGCACGCAGGTGAGCTGGTCGATTTCGGACACCAGGAACACCGGCATCAGCTGATAGGGGATACCCAGCAGGTCGGGGAAGCCGGCCATGATCTGGCCCATGGTCATCTCATCGAACAGAACGACCTTCTTGTTCAGCTCGGAGCTGTTGCCGTTCTTCTTATCGCACTTGGCCAGGAACACCAGATTTTCCGCCACATAGCGGAAAATGTCGTAGGTCATCAGGTGGCTCATTTTCAGGGCGTTGCCCCGCTGACCCATGGTGTTCTTATCCATGAAGCTCACGCAGCACATATAGGAGATCATCCAGCGATACCAGAACGTGGTGTTCAGGGCGGGTATCAGATCCTTGGAGAAGGTGGCCAGCAGCATGCCCCAGACCTTCAGCCAGCCGGAGAAGTCGACGAGGGTGCTCTCCACGCCGCGCCACTCCCGGCGGACAGTGGCCATGTCACCCTTACGGTACAGGGCACCCAGATGCTTTTCGCCGTTGAGCAGCAGGTCCTTGCGCTCCGCGCAGGTCATGGCGGCAACGGTCTTGGCCTCCCGTGCTACACGGTTCATATTGTCAAGGAAATGCTCCTTCTGTTTCCTGCCAAAGGCTTTCCAGTCCGTCTCCTTGATGAGATCGAGAGCGATGGAGCCAAACTCCTTCAGGTTGGCGGCCTGCGCCTTCCAGTCCATCTCAGTCTTGGCGCGGAAGAATTCGGGATTGGGAAATTTCTTCTTGTCAGCCATCAGTTGGCACCTCCGTTCTGCTTGTGGAGCTTCTTGATCTCCAGCGACTCCACAAAGGCCTGCACGCGGGTCCGCAGCTGGCCGGAGTTGCCGTTGTTGTACAGACGGTCGATGCTCAGCACCGGCCAGTCATACTCCTCATGCATGATGTGGCTCACCAGCGCGCGCTCAAAGCCCCAGTAGTCGCAGTATTTCATCTGCTCATAGATGATGCCGTCAGCGTGATACTCCCGTGCCAGGCGGTCCGCCGTCTCGCGGCGCTGCTGCACCTTCTCATCGGCGATGTAGCGGGCGCATTCGGAGTGCTGCATGATGTGCATGCAGATCTGGGGAAGGGCGTCCTCATCGTCCTTCAGCTCGATGATCTCCCGTCCGGGAGTGGAGCCGAAGCAGTATCGGTCAGACACCACCAGTGCGCCGCAGCCCTCGATGAGCTTCGTCAGTTGAGGGTCGTCGATCTCGCTGCCCACGATGGCCACGCGGGCACGGAAGGCGGGCTTGGGATCCGGCTTGCGTTTTTTCAGCTCCGTCAGCGTCTCTCGCAGGTAAGGCAGGATCAGGTACTTGGGACAGGTAAAGCTCACCAGGTTCAGCACGTGGAACTCATAGCCGGTGATGACCGGGTTTTCCTCCTTGCGCAGCTCGCCGATCTCGCTGATGATGGAACAGACCTCGTTGTGCTCCTTCACCGCCTGACGGATAGCGGCATCTGAGGTATCCACGCCGTACTTTTCCGTCAGGGGATCCAGCACCCGGCGGCGCATCTGCTTGACGTAAGAGTCCAGCGTGTAGTCGGTGATCTTGTAGGGGATGTCGCAGTGGGTGACAAAGAAGTTGGGCTTGTCATTCATCTGCAGAATTTCAAAGTGCTCCATGGCGCGGTTCATCATGGAACAGGCGTCCACGCCGGCCAGCGCGTCCAGGAACTGGTAGCCGCCCTCCATGCCGCGCTCCACCAGGGCGCGCGCATATTCACAGGTGTAGTTGGACATATAGTAGGTAGCGATGTCCAGTGAACCGGTGCGGGGGGCGCGGAGCCGGACGGAGAAGCAGCCGGGCAGGTTCAGCAGCGGCTCAGGCATATGGTAGCAGGTATAGCCGATGGCCAGCTTCCCCTCCGCCTGTGCCTGCTTTACCAGATCGTTGTCGGCATTCTCCAGCAGGCTCTCGAAGTAGATCAGATGCTTCAGGTCTCTCAAGAATTACACCTCTCTCCTAATGTATTTCAATTATAAGATCTCCAGCTTGGTCAGGGCTTCGCGTGCGCCGCGGATGACAGGGGCATCCTCCGGCAGATCAAAAACACTAAGACCCTGGATATCATTGGCGGCGTGCTGTGGGTCGCTGCCGATGGTGGCCAGTATCTCCGTGCCGTTGATATGGATGTAGGGAATCAGCGCCGGGTCCGTGACCCGATTGACGATAGCGCCGCAGCGGTCGTACATCACCAGCTCGTCGGCCACCCGCTTGATGGTGTCGATGACCTGTGTACCCTTGCGGCTGGGATCGGTGATGAGCACCAGATGCGTCACCTTCTCCATCACCCGGCGGTTGATCTGCTCGATGCCGGCCTCACCGTCGATGACCACGTAGTCAAAGTCGTTGGCCAGCAGGTTGATGACCTCCTTCAGATAGGCGTTCACCTTGCAGTAGCAGCCCGCTGTTTCCGGCCGGCCGATGGCGAGAAACGAGAACCGCTGCTGCTCCACCATGGTGTCGAAAATGCGGTATCGTGCCTCGCTCAGCAGCTCGATGGCCTCCCGGGGCGCACCGTCCTCCACCGAGGCCACGATGCTCTTGCGGATGTCGTCCAGCGTCTCTTTCACCTCAACGCCCAGCGCGGTGGACAGTCCCACCGCCGGGTCGGCGTCGATGGCCAGAATACGCTTGTCGGGGTACGCCTCGGTCAGCAGCCGCACAAAGGCGGCGGAGATGGAGGTCTTGCCCACGCCGCCCTTACCGGCGACGGCGATGATCTTGGGGGAGTGCTCCAACAAGTCTCACGTCCTTTCGTGTTACCCGCCGCCGTCATTTCTGACCGAAATGGCGGCTATGCCACAGAAGTACGCGGGTTTGTGCAGTATTGTTAAATTCCTAACATCATACTACCATAAATACCAGCAAATTGCAATGAAAGTTTCGGCATTTTGTTGCATTTTTTGGTAGTATTGCGCCACGGGCCGGGGGAAAGGGGCGTGTATATTTTGCGGCGTTTTTACGCCTTTGCCCCTTTGACGCGGCGGCCATACCGTGCTATAATACGGGATAAAGTATTACCCCCTCTTGAAAGGAGAGGCTTTATGCGTATCATCGATCTGGAGACCATTAACCAGGCCATGAACAACGAGACGCAGTTCGTCCTGCGCTGCGAGGAGGTATTCCACGACAAGGTGTCCTCCGCCGCGGCAGCTGTCCTGTCCGCCGGGCGTGAGCGCCGCATCGTGGCGCTGACCGGCCCCTCCGGCAGCGGCAAGACCACCACCGCCATGCGCCTGCGCGACTACCTGGAAAATCTGGGCGTCAAGGTCTGCCTGCTGAGCATGGACAACTTTTTCCTGCCCCTGGACCAGCGCCCGCCGGAGGCTACCGACTGGGAGTCCCCTTACTGCGTCAACGTGGACCTGCTGGTCAGCTGCATCGGCCGCCTGCTGGACGGCGAGCAGGTGGATATTCCCTGGTACGATTTCAAGACTGGCACTACCGGCGGCTATAAGCCCATGCAGGGAGACAAGGACTGCATCGTCATTGCCGAGGGGATCCATATGCTCAACCCCCTGATTTTCGATAAGATCCGCGGCGCGGCCACCGGCATCTATGTGGCGCCCCGCACCCGTATCCTCACCAATAAGGACCGCGTGGTTCGTCCCGAGCAGCTGCGCGTGGCCCGCCGGCTCATCCGGGACTACAACACCCGGGGCCACTCCCTGCGGGAGACGGTCGAGCGTGCCGAGAGCGTCAACGCCGGCGAGGTCAACTATATCCGGCCCTTTAAGAGCAACGCCGCCATTCACATCGACTCCTTCCACGACTATGAGCCCTGTATCCTGGCCAAGTGCCTGGCCAACATCCCCAATTTCCGGCAGGAACTGACGCCGGAGTATATGCAGGAGCACGACCTCACCGACCTGGTAGAGGTGGTGGAGAGCGTCCCGCCTTTGCACACGCCTTATGTGCCGCTGAATTCCATCGTCCGCGAGTTCGTGGGCGGCAGCAGCTATGAATATTGAGCAATAAGGGAGGTATCCTAATTATGAGCAGAATCATTACCATCAGCCGTGAGTTCGGTTCCGGCGGCCGTGAGCTGGGCAAGCGTCTGGCCAAGGCCCTGGGCATTCCGTGCTACGACCACGAGATCATCGAGATGATCGCTAAGGAAAACGGCTTCAACGAGGACTATGTGGCCAACGTGGGCGAAAAGAGCATCGAAGCCGCCTATCCGCTGACCATCGGGCACCGCTTTGGCATGCAGCCCTTCCAGATCATGGAGCAGCCCATCCGCGTGGCAGTGGCCCAGCGCCAGATCATCGAGAACTTCGCCAAGCAAGGCGACTGCGTCATCGTGGGCCGGGCCGCCGATGTTATCCTCAAGGACTACGACCCGCTGAACATCTTTGTCTATGCGGATAAGGACTCCAAGATCGAGCGCTGCCAGCGCCGTGCCCCGCAGGGTGAGCATCTGACGCCCCGGGAGATCGAGTCCCATATGAAGCAGATCGACCGCAACCGTGCCCAGCACCACCAGATGTACAGCGACAGCAAGTGGGGCGACAAGGGCTCCTACGACCTGTGCATCAACACCACTAAGCGCTTTGTCAAGGATATCGTTCCGTCCATCGCCAAGTTCTGCGAGGACTGGTTCAATTCCCACGGTTAATACATAAAAGGCCCGCGCTGCGGGCCTTTTACCGCAGAGAGGAAGGAGGCTGTTCTGTGAAAGTCCGTCTCAATGACGATCCCGAGATCGTGAAAACCATCCGCGAGGGCCTGAAACGCACCGGCGGCTACTGTCCCTGCCGTCTGGCCCGCACCGAGGAGAACAGGTGTATGTGCAAGGAGTTCAAGGACCAGATCGCCGACCCGAACTTCGAGGGCTACTGCCACTGCCGTTTGTACTACAAGGAGAAATAAAAAACCGGGCCGATGGCCCGGTTTTTTATTTCTTGATAAGCTCCTTCACCAGTCCGGCCACGGTCAGCACCACGCCGCCGATAAGCATGAAGTCCGCCAGGTTCCACACCAGCGCCCGTTTTTTGGCCTTTCGGTGGGGGAATTGCAGATAGTCCGTCACGCTGCCCCGCCGCAGCCGGTCCCATTGGTTGCTGATGCCGCCCAGCAGCACCGACAGAATGCCCAGCTGTGCCGCGAAGGCCCGCTTGCCCAGCTCCGGCAGCAGACACGCTGCCGCCGCCAGCCATACGCCCAGCGGCAGCCAGCGCAGCAGCTTCTCGTGCTTCTGTCCCAGCCCCAGAAAGAACCCCCGGTTCTCCAGATGGGTCAGGCGCACATACCGACGCTCCCATTTCAGCTTCCCCGTCCGGGACAGATATTTCAATATCCGGTCGGCGGCAAACAGCGCCGCCGCAATGCCGATGGCTATGTACATCCGTTACCTCCGTCCCCGCCGCACGGTAAAGCCGAACACCAGGCCGCACAGGCCGCCTACGATGTGGGCGATCTGGGAGACGTTGTCCTGCTTGAACAGTCCGTCCATGATCTCGCCGCCCAGGTAGAAGATGACCACCAGAATCAGCGTCACGGGGATCTCGCCCTTCCGCGCCGCCGTAAAGGAGGACAGCACGATCATCATGAACACTACGCCGCTGGCGCCCAGCAGCGCCGTGTGGGGAAAGAAGATAAAATTCACCAGGCCGGTGACCAGCGCCGTCAGCGCGATCATCCACACCATGGTGCCGCTGCCGTATTTCTCCTCCAGACCGGGGCCCACCAGCAGCAGGAGCAGCATATTGCCCATGTAGTGGTCATAGCCGGAGTGCCCCAGCACATGGCCGAAAAAGCGTACGTATGTCAGAGGGTCGGCCAGAGAGGACCGGTACACGGAGAAATACTGCGTTGTGGCGGCACCGTTGGTCCAGTTGCCCAGCAGCAGGGCGATCAGGCTCAGCAGGGCGAAGGATAATATCACCGGCGCGTTGAAGCGAATAATGATCTTTTTCAAGCAGGATACCTCTTTTCAAATACGTTTGAAAAGAGTATACTATACATTCAGAAAAAAGTAAACCAAGGAGGGCCTGTGCCGTGAAAAAATGGGTGAAGATCATTCTCTGCGTTCTGCTGGCGTTGTTGCTGCTGGCGGGCGGTTATGTGGCCTATGTGTTTATCGACTATCACCGTATCGGCGACCAGATGCTGACGCCGGTGCAGTCCACCGATGCCGCCCGGTCCGTCGATACGAATACGGCCTATACGGTCGTTTCCTGGAACATCGGCTTCGGCGCTTACGAGGACGACTACGGCTTTTTCATGGATGGCGGCACGGAGTCCCGCGCCTGGTCAAAAGAACGCCTGACGGCCAACCTGGACGCCATCGCCGGGTACCTGAAGCAGCAGAACGCCGACTTCTGTCTGCTGCAGGAGGTGGATATCGGCTCCACCCGTACCTACCATGTGGACGAGCGCGAGCCGCTGTATGCTGCCCTCTTCAACAAGAGCAGCGTTTTCTGCCAGAATTACGACTCGCCCTATCTTCTGTATCCCCTGACCGCTCCCCACGGAGCCTCCCGGTCCGGCCTGCTGACCTTCTCTCCGGCGAATATCACCGCAGCTGACCGCGTGGAGCTGCCGGTGGAGTCCGGCTTTATGAAGCTTCTGGACCTGGACCGCTGCTACTCTGTCAGCCGTGTCCCCGTCTCCGGCGGCGGTGAGCTGGTGCTCTACGACCTGCACCTCTCTGCCTACACCAGTGACGGTACCATCGCCACGGAGCAGCTGGCGCTGTTGCTGGCGGATATGCAGGCGGAGTACGAAGAGGGCAGCTGGTGCGTGGCCGGCGGCGACTTCAACAAGGACCTGCTGGGGGACTCCTCCGCCTATTTCGGCGCGGCGGAGCAGGAATATTCCTGGGCGCAGCCCATACCGGAGGGCGTGTTCGACGGCTATGACGTGCAGATGGTGGCGCCACTGGACGAGAACGATCCGGTGCCCTCCTGCCGCAACGCCGACGGTCCATACCACGACGGCCAGTATGTCCTCACCGTGGATGGCTTCCTGGTCACCCCCAATGTTGCCGTGGACAGTGCCGCTGTTTTGGATACGGGCTTTGCCTACTCCGATCACAACCCGGTGAAAATGACATTCACGCTGAACTGAACAAAAAAGAACCGCCCCGGGCGGTTCTTTTTGCGTGCAGGGAAAGCTCGTTACTACACGATCTCAAAGGCTCCCCGCGCATCACGCCCTTGCGAATACGCCCAGCGCGTCCGTCAGGCGATGCTCCCCGTCGTAGCCGATGCGCCAGACTGTCTTGCCGCTTTGCAGCACCAGCATTTGCCCACCGTAGGGAACGGCGTCTGCGGCGTACCATGCGCACTCCCAGCCGGGGACGGTGATCGCCTCCGCGCCGGCATCCTGCGCCTGCTCTTGGGCATAGCCCTTCGCCAGCCATGTCCACGCGATCTGGTACACATCAGCATCATAGTACCAGCTGCTGCGATACTGGCCGATTTCCGGGTCGATCATATACGCGCCGCGCTGCCGCACATAGCGCAGCCGGTATAGCAGCGACGGGGACTCCGACGCCCACGAGTTTTCGTTGTGCGGGCTGCCCGGATGCCGGCTGGGAGCGGGGGAGACGCCGGGGAATACCTCCGACACGGTGGGTACGGACACATCGCTGACCGGGATATCTCTGCTGCGGTCGAGGGTGATCCACAGAACGGCAATGATCACCAGCGCCAGCGCCAGCATGAGATTTGTTGCCCGATGAAGGCGCAGGCTCCGACGCACCGTTGCGGTGCAGTGATAGTCCCGCGTCAGCAGGATGCGCTGCTGTGTCGTCTCCGCGGCGCGTATGGCGGCGACGAGCCGCACCAGCCAGAAGCCGCCCAGCAGCACCCAGCACAGCGCCAACAGCGCGTAGCCGCTCAGCAGAGAGCTGTACAGTCCACCATCGATGCGCAGCGCTTCATACAGATTCCACGCGCACCAGACAACGGCAAACAGGATACCCGCGTAGCCCCGCCGGATATCCGACCGCAGCCGCCTGTCCAGTACCTGATGGAGCGTCTCCTCATCGGTGTTCAGCTCCAGGGCGGCGGGGTCGTCGCAGCGGTAGATGTCCAGATACGGCGTCAGGTCGCAGACATACTCCCAGCCCAGCTCCCGGTAGGCGGCGATGCGCGCTTTTTCATCGGTGTACCCGATGTTCCGCTTTACGTCGATGCGGTAGCGCACGGCGCGGGGCGTGTCCTTCCGGAAGGACATGGCGGTGCCGAAGCGTGTTTCCAGCGGGAAAAGCCCCTTCTGCGCCTGTTCGTCCAGCCAGCTCTCAATGGCGTCCACCTGATAGAAGTAGTAGGGGATGGTTTTCAGCATGGCGGCTCCTCCTCTCCGCGTACCGCATCCGCGTCCCGCAGGCAGCGGCGCAGACGCTCTATCTCATTGCTGTACAGCCTGTTTCCGGCCTCCGTTGTCTCGTAGGTGCGGCGGCGTCCCTCCACCGCCGTTTCCCGGATCATCTGCTCGTCCGTCAGCTTGCCTAATATGGTGTACAGTGTGCCGGGACCCAGTATGATGCGCTTCTCCGTCCGCTCGGACACCCACTGGGCGATATCCGCCCCGCACAGGGGCCGCCTTTGCAGCGCCATCAGCACATAGAACATGGGTTCCGACAGGGTGTCCAGTGTTTTCCGCGGCATGGCTGTCACCACCTTATATATCGTTCTACGATATTTATAACATCGTTTTACGATATTGTCAAGAGGTTCATGGACACAGCGGCCAATAAAATTTCAAAAAGGGGGTTGCAAAGATGTCCGTTATGTGGTAACATACGTCCATCAATTAGATACAGCCCGATGAACCGCCCGGAATGGAAAGACCGGATGGGGAGGGAACTCTGGAGAATCCCATTCAGTTGGGTGCCGAAGGTGCAAGGCGCGCGAGCGCCGAATCTCTCAGGCAAAAGGACGGAGCAGACGAGTTTTTCGCTTGACCAGACTTCTCCAGAGTTGCCGTTTTCCGGCAGCTCTATTTTTTATGCAAGGAGAGAAATTGTATGTTAGAAAGTGTATTGTTCCCCATCGTATCCAAGATCAACGAGTACCTCAGCAACTATATCCTCATCTTCCTGCTGGTGGGTGTGGGCCTGTGGTACTCTATCAAGACCCGCTTTGTCCAGGTCCGCTGCTTCGGCGAGGGCATGAAAAAGTTTTTCGGTGAGATGAACCTCCGCGGCGGCGCCCAGAAAAGCGGTATGACCTCCTTCCAGGCGCTGGCCACCGCCATCGCCGCCCAGGTGGGCACCGGCAACATCGTGGGTGCCTCCGGCGCCATCCTCACCGGCGGCCCCGGCGCCATCTTCTGGATGTGGATCATCGCCTTCTTCGGCATGGCCACCATCTATGCCGAAGCCACCCTGGCCCAGAAGACCCGTATCGTTGAGCCTGACGGCAATATCAAGGGCGGCCCGGTCTACTACATCACCACGGCGTTCAAGGGAGGCTTCGGAAAGTTCCTGGCGGGCTTCTTCGCTGTCTCCATCATCCTGGCCCTTGGCTTCATGGGCTGCATGGTCCAGTCCAACTCTATCGGCTCCACCATTCAGACCGCCTTCGGGGTTCCCTCCTGGGTCATGGGCATCATCCTGGTCATCATCTGCGCCATCATCTTCCTGGGCGGTGTGCAGCGTCTTGCCGCCGTCACCGAGAAGCTGGTCCCTATTATGGCAGCTATCTTCCTGCTGGGCGGTCTGGTGATCCTCTGCGCCCGCATCAAGTACGTCCCTTCCACCTTCGGCATGATCTTCAAGTATGCCTTCCTGCCCCAGGCCATCGTCGGCGGCGGCTTCGGCTATGCCCTCAAGACCGCGATCTCCCAGGGTGCCAAGCGCGGCCTGTTCTCCAATGAGGCCGGTATGGGCTCCACGCCTCACGCCCACGCACAGGCCAACGTGGCCCACGCCCACGATCAGGGTGTCGTGGCCATGATCGGTGTGTTTATCGACACCTTCATCGTCCTGACCTTGAATGCTCTGGTCATCATCTGCACCCTGTACACCGCTGACGGCCCTCTGGCCAACGGCTACTTCGGCGATATCACCGCCACCCTTGGCAAGACCAACCTGGCCCAGACGGCTTTCGGCTCCGTATTCGGCGACAGCCTGGGCGCCAAGTTCGTGGCCATCTGCCTGTTGTTCTTCGCCTTCTCCACCATCCTCAGCTGGAACCTGTTTGGCAAGATCAACGCCAACTACCTTTTCGGCCGCAAGAACAGCAAGCTCTGCAACGTGATCTACACCGTTATCGCCTTGGTATTCATCTTCCTGGGCACCGTCTCCGGCAGTGACTTCGTCTGGGAGGTCACCGATATGTTCAATAACTTTATCGTTCTGCCCAACGTTATCGCTCTCTTCGCCCTCACCGGCATGGTCATGGCCAGCCTCAACGAGGTCAACAAGGGTAAGCAGCTGAAGGTCTGAGTAAGCAGGGGAGAGGCGTAGGCCTCTCCCCGTTTTCCCCTTTTGCAAAACGCGAAAAAAACAAAAATTAGGGGTTGACATTTTCGAAAATCCCTGCTATATTATACAAGTCGGCAGCGCCGACCACCCGATGTGGGGGTATAGCTCAGCTGGGAGAGCGCTTGAATGGCATTCAAGAGGTCAGCGGTTCGATCCCGCTTATCTCCACCACAAAAAGGAAACCACGACATCCGTCGTGGTTTTCTTTTTGCCTCTATCCGGAAACCCGTCTCAATTTGAGACGGGTTTCGGCAGCTTATTCACTTTCCTCTGTTCCCTCCGGGAGAGCCTCTGTACCCTCCGGCAGCTCCGCTGCGCGCTCCTCCTCGGTGATGGTGGGGATAAACGCCTTCGCCAGCTTGCCCTTGCCGCGCTGCTTGATATAGAAGTACCCTATGGTACTGAACACCACCGCGCCGATGAAGTTCACGAACAGATCCCCCATGGTGTCGTACAGCCCGATGTCCAGGTATCCGCCGAGCCCCAGCTCTTGCCCATTTATCGTCACCGAGGTGATGCCGTCGATGGTCACGGGGATGTTGCTGTTGGTGGGATCCAGCATCACCGAGGTGATGGCGTTCATCACCGTGTCCTTCTGCATATCCATCATGAACAGCCGATCCATGCCGAACTCGAAGAACTCCCACAGTACGCCCACGGTCATGGAGAAGCAGAACGCCGCCACAGCCACATAGATAGGGGACAGCTGAAACTTGATCTTGCTGTTGCGGTTGAGAATGTCGATGAGCGCGAACCCCGTGGCGGCGCACAGAAATCCCGTGGTGGTGTGCAGCATGGAGTCCCAGTGCGGATAGGTGATGAAGTAGCACTTCAGCTCGCCCAGTATCTCCGATGCGAAAATAAACAGCAGTATGATGATCTCCAGCGTGGACGGCAGCTCAATGCCGAAGTTCTGCTGGATAAAAAACGGCAGGACAAACAGTCCCAGTACCAGCAGGCAGATAAACGCGCTCTCATATTCGCCGCGGATGATGGAGGACACCAGCGTAGCCAGTACGATCAGCCGCAGTACGGTGTATACGGCGAACACGGTGGGCTGCCGCCTGATGACGGCCTTCAGTTGCGGGCCCAGGTGCCGCGGGGCCTTTTTCTTACGTTCCATAGTGTATCCCTTTCTGCGTGTCATTTCCATTTTCCGGTATTATACCGCAAAATACGAAGAAATACAATAAAAATGACAGCGCGGCAGGACCGAGCCGACCTTCGTCAAGCGTCTCGCACGCCCAGTAGGATAGAAACAGCGCCCCGCCATCTGGCGGGGCGCTGCTGTATGCGCTTGTTACTTTGTGCCGAAAATGCGGTCGCCGGCGTCGCCCAGACCGGGCACGATGTAGCCGTGCTCATTCAGGTGATCGTCCAGCGCACCGGCATAGATGTCCACGTCCGGGTACAGCTTCTGGATGTGCTCAATGCCCTCCGGGGCCGCCACCAGCACCATCAGCTTGATGTGCTTGCAGCCGCGCTTCTTCATCTCGCCGATGGCCTCCGCGGCGGAGCCGCCGGTGGCCAGCATGGGGTCCACGATCAGCACGTCGCGCTCGGCCACATCCTTGGGCATTTTGCAGAAGTAGGGGTGCGGCTCCAGCGTCTCCTCGTCGCGGTACATACCGATGTGCCCCACACGGGCGGAGGGCACCATCCGCAGCACGCCGTCCACCAGACCCAGGCCCGCACGGAGGATAGGCACCACCACGAACTTACGGCCCGCCAGCGTGGGCGCGTCCATCCCGCAGATGGGAGTCTCGATGTGCTTGGTGGTCAGGGGCAGGTCACGGGTGGCCTCATAGGTGATGAGCATACCGATCTCGGATACCAGCTCCCGGAAATCCTTGACGCTGGTGTTCTTGTCCCGCATGATGGTCAGCTTGTGCGCCACCAGGGGATGGTTCATGATGTGGACCTTCTCGCTGTACATGATGTTATCCTCCGTGTATATGAAATTTTAAGGGTATACGTTTTATTCCGCCGTCAGGGACAGCCCCCTGGCCAGCCGTTCGCGCTCCGCCTGGCTCAGCCGCAGATACACCGGCTGCAATTCCTGGGCGGAACACGTCAGCCCCTGTGCGGCAAGATGCTCCGCCGCCAGCGCCACGCCTGCGGCGCTCTGCTGCCGGTGCAGGGGAGAGGCCAGCCGGCACCCGATCCCCGCCTTCTGCAAAAAGTCGTACAGCAGCACCGCGCCGTCGCCCACGATCAGCTTTGGCTCCGGTATGGCGGCCAATTCCTCCGCCACCAGCTCCATAGCCACGGCCCTGTCCGCGCAGAGTCTCGTAACGCGGCCGTTTTCTGTCCGGAACAGCGCGTTGTACACCTGCTGCCGCCGTGCGTCCATAGCGCCCACAACGATGCCCTCGAAGTCCGTGACGCCATAGGCCATGGCCTCCAGCGTGGATACGCCGCAGCAGGGCAGCGCCTTGGCCCACGCCAGCCCCTTGGCCGCCGACACACCGATGCGTATCCCGGTAAAGCTCCCCGGCCCATGGGCCACGGCGATGATGTCCATATCGTCCAATGTCAGTCCCGCGGTCTTCAGCATTCCGTCCAGCAGCGGCATCAGCGTCACGCTGTGGGTCAGCCCCCGGTCCTGATACGCCTGGGCCAGCAGTGTGCCGTTTTCCGTCACGGCCAAGGATATACTCTTGGCGGAGGTCTCCAATGCCAGTATTCTCACTGTCACTCGCCTCCCGTGATGGTGATGATGCGGTCACTCTCGTCTGTGCCCCGGGCGATGTCCACCCACAGGGTGTCAGCCGGCATAGCGTCGTCCACGCGCTCGGACCACTCCACGGCGCACACGCCGCCCCGTGTCAGATAGTCCTCCCAGCCGATGTCGAACAGCTCGTCAGAGCTGCCCAGCCGGTACATATCAAAGTGAAACAGCGGTGTTGCGCCGTCGTATTCGTTGACAATGGTAAACGTGGGGCTGGTGACCCGTCCGGCGCAGCCCAGACCTCGGGCCAGCCCACGGGTAAAGGCGGTCTTGCCCATGCCCAGTCCGCCGCGGTAGGCCACCACTGTACCGGGGTGCAGCCGCCTGCCCAGCATTTCGCCGATATGCTCTGTCTCCTCCGGACTGTGGGACAAATATTCCATCGGCGCGGCCTCCTTTACCTCAAATCGACTTATTATAGCACATCCACGCCGAAAAAGAAAGAGCGAAACCACTCAAGTCGAATAAAATGTTCCGCCGCGGGGCGGTCATGTTGGCACAGCAAGAGTGCCGCGCACAAAAAGAAGAGGTACACGTTTGTGTACCTCTTCTTTTTGGCAAATAACCCTAACTTTAATAGAATTTCAAGGGGGTGCATTTTCGGCGCAAAAGGGGGTGCAGTAGTTTTCAGAAATGCACCCTCTCTGTGGGAAAATTTCTCATGACTGATCTATTCCTTCAAAAACGTGGCCAGAAGCATCCAGGTTTGTTATCAGAAAATTCGTGACTGCTCCACGAAACTCCGCTTCTGCGCCCTTATTTTTCCAAAATGCCCGGTTTGCGTCCTCGATTTTCGGCTGCATCTGCTCGATCTGGTTATCGTCCAACGGAAAACGGACATCACCAAAATCGTCATTCATAATTTTGAGAAGCAAATCGTGATACTTATGTGCACCGATTGTTTGTAAAGCGGCTATGATTTCAAAAAGATGTTCTGAAGCAAGGACCTCCTGCAAATCGTCCATGGCGGACATCCAAAACTCCACGCTAAGGGCGAGCAGCCTTTCACTCTGAGACATAGATTGCTGCAGTTCAAAGAGCTTTTCCCAGTGGAAAGACGGCAGTTGCTCCAAGACGTTACCTTTCTCCATGTAAAACTCGTTGTATGATTCCGTGCGCCACCCTCCGGCTCGCTTTATTACAACGCTATATTCGGATAGCCCATTATCATATATCACAGCGTTTCGCGAAGACAGAATATCATCCTCAATATAATAAACGCCTGCTTTGGGAACGTTTGCATCCAGTGATTTTCCGTTGCGTATTGTTCCGATGTACTGACCGTTAATGTACATTCGATACGGCAAAAGAGCTCCCGCAAATGTGGATTTCCGATGAATATGGAATCGCACCTCACGCATGAGATCGCACTCCTGTATGTGGATTCAATTATTTACATTGCTAAAAAAGTCCACCGTAATTCTATCAAAATTACGGTGGACTTATGGTCGGAGTGGGGGGACTTGAACCCCCGGCCTCTTGGTCCCGAACCAAGCGCGCTACCAGCTGCGCTACACCCCGTCAGCCCTCCTATTATATTTCCTGACGGCGCGGCTGTCAAGTATAATTTCCCAACTTTCACTTGTATGTCTAACACCTTCATCCGTTGCATATAGTGCTCTGGAAAAGAAGGGGGTGTTCCGCCATGTCCCAGCGTCCTGTGTCCTACGCCGGTAAACGCATAGCCCCGTCCCGCCGCAGTGCCCCGCCCCGCAAAGCCCCGTCTCGCCCCGCGCCCCGCCCGGACCGGGCGAAGTCCGCGGAGGCCTCCGTCCCCGGTGCCCGTCGCCGTATGGTCCAGTTGGTGATCTCCGCCGCGCTGCTGTTGGCGGTCATCGCCATGAAATTTCTCTTTCCGGCGGCGCTGGATCGCTGCCGCGCCACGCTGCTGGATCTGCTGGGTGCCGATACCGACTTCGTAGAGGTGTTCTCCGCTGCCGGCCGGGCCCTTGCGGACGGATCCACCGTCTCTGACGCCCTCAACGACGCGTACACCGCTGTCTTCGGCACGTCGGAGATACCCGCTGCCCCCGCTGTCTCCCGGTCGGAGACGCTGCCGGACAATGTGGATATGCTCCAGCGGGTCCTGGATTTTGACTACGTTGACCCGGTTGCGGCGGGCCAGATCACCTCGCTGTTCGGCTGCCGCAGCGACCCCTTGGAGGGCGGCGGCCGTTTCCACTATGGTCTGGATATCGCAGGGGAGGAGGGCGCGGTCATCCGCGCCTTTGCCGACGGAACGGTGACGGCTATTGGCAGCAGCACCGACTTGGGCAGCTACGTTACCGTTACCCACGCCGGCGGCTTTTCCACTCTCTACGCCCACTGCCGTAAGATCACCGCCTCCGACGGCCAGCAGGTGAGGGCCGGCGACCCCATCGCCGAGATGGGGGATACCGGCCGCGCCACCGGCTATCACCTGCATTTTGAACTTCACCACGACGACACCTATCTGAACCCCATTTATTATGTTACATTTGCGTAAGCCATCCGCCGCCCTCACCGTATCGCCCTCTGCGCTGGTGCTGCTGGCGGCGTTTCTGCTGCTCTCCCGAGGGTTGACCCTGCCTGCCGCGCTCCTATCCGCCGCCCTGTGCCACGAGCTGGCCCACGTCCTGACCCTCCATGCGCTCCACACGCCGCCCCGCCGCCTGACCCTCTCCGCCTCCGGCGCGGAGCTGTACGTGCCGGACCTCCACCGCCTGTCCTACGGCGGCGAGCTGCTGGCCGTGGCCGCCGGCCCCGGCTGCAACCTCCTGCTCTGGGCGCTGCTGTCCCTGACCGGCTGGCCGCCCTTGGCCCCCTTCGCCGGCGCCCACCTGATCCTGGGGGCGCTGAATTTGCTGCCGGTCCGGCCGATGGACGGCGGCCGCCTCCTCTGGCTGCTGACGGCGCTCTGCACCGAGCCCTACACCGCCGACCGCGTGGCCTATGCGGTGGGCGCCGTTGCCTCCGCCGCCCTGCTGGTCCTGTGCCTGTACCTGACGCTGACCACCGGCGCGGGGCTGTTCCTGCTGCCCGGCGTCCTCTGGTTGGCCGTAAAAGGGGTCTTGCCAAACGGCACAAAACCGGATAAAATAAACTGTTACAAGAAATAGCTCCCCGCCCACGCTCCGTCGGGCAGGGGAGGGGAGAGGACTACACCATGGATAAACGACTGGAACGCATCCTGCCCCGGGTGCAAAAGCCCGCCCGCTACGTGGGCGGCGAATACAATGCCATCCTCAAGGACAAGGCGGCGGTAGACACCCGCATCGCCTTCTGTTTCCCGGATACCTATGAGATCGGTATGTCCAACCTGGGTATGCGTATCCTCTACGGCGTAATGAACAATATCCCCGGCGTCTGGTGCGAGCGCGTGTTCGCTCCCTGGGGCGACATGGAGGCCGAGCTGCGTCAGGCGGAAATGCCCCTTTTTGCCCTGGAATCCGGCGATCCCATCACCGACTATGACATCGTGGCCTTCTCCGTTGGCTACGAGATGGCCTTTCCCGCCATCCTCAATATGCTGGACCTGGCCCACATCCCCCTCCACGCCGCGGACCGCACCGGCCTGACCCCGTTGGTCATCGCCGGCGGCACCGCCATGTACAACGCCGAGCCCCTGGCCGACTTCATCGATCTGGTCAGCCTGGGCGAGGGCGAGGACGTCACCGTGGAGCTGGTGGAGCTCCACCGCCGCGCCCGCCGCGATGGCTGGAGCAAGGCCGATTTTCTCCGCGCCGCCGCCCGACTGGACGGTATCTATGTCCCGTCCCTTTACGATGTGACCTATCACGACGACGGCACCGTGGCGTCCATCACGCCCCGCGACGGCGCACCTGCCGTGGTGACAAAGCGCATCGTCCACGACATGGACAAGTCCTATTTCCCGGTAAATACCATCGTCCCCTCCACCGAGATCGTCCAGGACCGCGTCACCCTGGAGCTGTTCCGGGGCTGCATCCGCGGCTGCCGCTTCTGTCAGGCGTACAGACCGCCGTTGAAGCTGAACGCGGCGTAGGCGCTGGGGTAGAATTGGTCGAGGACTTCCTGCAAATCATCGAACTGCGTCAAATCCTCCACCGCGTGGCGAAGCGCGTAGTTGACGGGGTTCCAGCTGTCGGTTGAAATGACGACATCCGGGCCGTTGCCTGCGACGACGGCGTTCAGCAGCGCGTTCGGGTCAACCAGCATGACGTTGACGGGAATGCCGGTAGACGGTGTGAAGGTGTCATCAACCATGGTTTTGAGGACGGTTGACTGGTCGCGGCCGGTCAGAATCCACACTTCCAGCACGTCCTCGCTGGCATCGTACACATCGCCCAAGGCATTGTAATCCACGAAATACGACGTGACGCAGGATTTCAGCTCATGCAGCGCGCGGTCGAGGAAATTTTCCGACGGCTGCGGTACGGTCACGCCGTCCGCAGTGATGGCAATCAGGTCAATATCCAGCTTGACCTGCCGCATGTTCTGCATCGACGTGCCGAGGGAGGTGATGTTGTCCTTGAAATTCGTGAAGGCTTCGGTAATCTTCGCCGGATCTTCGACGAAGGATTCCAGCTGCACCGCCAGCGTCTGCGCGACGGCAATGCGGTCGGATTTCTGTCCGGTGATGGCAACGGTCTCATCGACGAGCTTATAGAGCAGGCGGCTTTCCTGCGCCATCGCTTCGATGACCTCCGGATACACCTGCTCCAAGTGGTAATCGCGGTAGCGGTCGGGGTTCACGCCTGTCAGCACCAGCACACGGCGGTACATCTGGTTCAGGCGGTAGATGCTTTCCTCCATGTCGGAGAGAATCTGCCCCATGTCGCCCAGCGTCGCTTCCAGACGAAGCGTGTGATGCCCAGCGGAAAGGTAGAAGCGGTAGGGCGTGCCGGAATCATCCGACAATGTGTTCATTTCCCATGCCGTGGTGTAGGGGAAGGAGACGTTCTCCATACCGGAGAAGGGAATTTTGCCGTCAACCCCAAGATGGCGCTGTTTATTCCGTTGATTGGAGGAACAGGTGGAAATGTCGGCATCCAGTCTTCCGCCATCGTGGTACAAGGCCTGGCCAACAACAGCTTGAAGGAAGGGAACATTCTGCCTCAGATCTTGAAAGAGTCTGTCGTTTCACTGATTAACGCCAGCATCATCAGTTTAGTCGTATTTATCTATAATTTCTTTATGCTAGGCGACAGAGGCATCACCGCTTCGGTTTCCTTAAGCCTGTTTGCAGTTGTCATGTTCGCCAGTATCTTCGGGACACTGGTCCCCATGACTCTCGATAAACTGAAGATCGATCCAGCTCTGGCCACCGGACCGTTTATCACGATCACAAACGATATTATAGGTATGATGATCTACATGTTCATTACGTCTGCACTGGCTGGATAAGCAAAAAAACAATCTGTCACACAAAAGTATGTTTCAAAATAAAATCCGCTTTACTAATAAACATTATTTGACCATGGAATTTACAGCTTAACACGGAATGAAAGTATATTCATTCCGTGTTAAGCTGTAAATTCCATACCCAAAAGATCGTCATAAATGTTATGACACTCTACATTTCAAATTCCAATCACCAGCCTGTAGGTTGTTTTATATTGGAATTAGCCGTTTCCTCTTGTTGTGGTAATGGCCAAGAGTCATATTTCGGAAACACACAAGCACGGGTTTCTATCAATACGAAAGCCTCATCATTCGGATTCCAAGCTCCATAAATCGGACCACTCATTGTTTCCGTCCCAATTCCCCAACGACGAATATCATCATAACGTTTGTTTTCAAAACAAAGTTCCACACGACGTTCACGACGATACAGTTCGCGCACCTTCTCCTGTGTATTATAAACAGACTTGTCCATAGCCGGTAATCCTGCACGATGACGGATCATATTGATATAAGTCTCAACATCCGGATTTTGCCAATCCCCCGTTTCAACCAAACATTCTACATAATCTAACAGCACTTCGGCATAGCGATACAGAGGAAAATCTAACGATCCATAGCCTGTAGAACGGTCATTTTCATCAATAAACTTCTTCAACATATACCCAGAACGCGAAGCACCAGTCTTGCCCACATAGTCACTACTTCCAGGATCAAACGGCGTATAGGTATAATTAGAGATAGAAGAGTTATCTCCAGGAAGTATATAAGTAGCAGCCAAACGAGGATCACGTGGTTTATACAACGGATTCTTTTCGTATTGTTGACGTTCGGATGCAGGTAAAGATTGGATCGTCTTACCATCTATTGTTTCATATGTATCCAACAGTGATTTTAAAGGAGCAGCACAACCTTGTCCTCCCAATGGCGTCCCCATATTACGGAACCATATATCGTTTGCACCATCTTTGGTAAAGAAGATACGTTCTTTATTCTGCTCTCCTTTATAGGTAAATAAGTTGCGATAATTAGCTGACAAATCCGAAGGTTCAGATTCCGTATCATAGTACAGTTCAAATGCTCTCGAATCTATTAAGCGCTTTGCTGCCGCTTTTGCCAAATCATATTTCTTAAACTGCAAGTTAATGTCCATCTTCATAGCCAAGACCACTGCCTGGCAGATACGGTCACGGCGTCCTTCGTCCCACAAGAAAGGAAAAGCCTTTTCATCTTGAACATTTAGGATCTCATCAAACTCCCGATTTAAGAAATCAAGACACTCTTCCACCGTATTACGCCCGATATACACTTCCGTAGGATCTAAAGAATTATCAACAATAGGTATACCATCATTCCGGCCATACCACCGCAACAAATTCAAATGGTACCAAGCCCGCCATGTCCGCGCTTCCACTTTCATACGTGTTCGTTCAGATTCATCCGAAAAATAGGCTGCATCCACGTGTTCCAAGAAACGGCAGCAGCGACGGATTTTCTGATAATAATAACGCCAAGTCCAAAAAGTCGATTCCCAAGAAGAAGGTGAATTATTAGATGTAGGAGGAACCAAAGAACCATTTCCCATCATGACAATACGCTGTTCAAAATTGGACAAAAAATACATATTATCTGTCATTCCTTCCATACATACAAAACTTAAATCATCCCCACCATGTCCGGCTTTCGGCCATGAACGGCATTGCCCTAATGCGTTTTCACACTCATTCATCGTCTTCCAAAATTTATCGTCTGTTGTTGCCGTTGGATGGTCTTTTGTCAAAAAATCTTCACATCCAGTAGTTCCAATCAACAATATAGACGAAAGTACAGCTATTTTAAAAAAATTATATTGTTTCATAATCAAACCTTTTTATTATTAGAAATTCAAACTAAGTCCCAAAGAATAAGTTTTCACTAATGGATAAGATCCTCGTTGCCCACGGCTTTCTGGATCAACCAATTTTTCCTTAGGCCGCGGCCCTCGCCGTAGGCCTTCAGGTCGGCGCGCAGGGCGTCAAAGGGCG
>OODG01000880.1_pt1 | contig 21415 bp, 20 predicted proteins | sample 1671621 | NCBI WGS metagenome assembly OODG01 (sample SAMN06348175, study PRJEB24527) | human gut metagenome | biome: human gut; feature: ankylosing spondylitis patient; material: feces | host: Homo sapiens | place: China | collected 2015-10 | reverse complement strand
TTTTGCATTCCAAAGAAGCAATAATTTTTGACTTTGCTTACGGTTTTTAAATTTATAAATGAAAAAGGTCTTACCGATCCCAAAATCGGTAAGACCTTTTATTCAAAAAAGCTTTTCAGTACTTAAAAGAAGTCTTTACTCCCATTCAATGGTTGCCGGGGGCTTACTGGTGATGTCGTAGACAATGCGGTTGATACCCTTGACCTCGTTGACAATGCGGGTGGATATCCGGTCCAGCACGTCATACGGAATCCTTGCCCAGTCGGCTGTCATAAAATCGCTGGTGGTCACCGCGCGCAGAGCCAGGGTATAGTCGTAGGTACGTCCGTCGCCCATGACGCCCACGCTGCGGGTATTGGTCAGCACAGCGAAATACTGGTTGATGTTCTTATCCTCACCGGCAGCGGCAATCTCCTCACGGTAAATCGCATCTGCCTCCCGGAGAATATCCAGCTTCTCCTTGGTAAGATCCCCAATGACGCGGATCGCAAGGCCAGGTCCCGGGAACGGCTGGCGGCTCACCAAATATTCCGGCAGGCCCAGCTCCCGGCCCAACTGCCGCACCTCGTCCTTAAACAGCAGCCGCAGGGGTTCAATGATCTCCTTGAAGTCCACATAGTCCGGCAGGCCGCCTACGTTGTGATGGCTTTTGATCACAGCGGCATCTCCGGCACCGGACTCAATCACATCCGGATAGATCGTTCCCTGCGCCAAAAAGTCCACTGTTCCGATCTTCTTTGCCTCTTCCTCAAATACCCGGATGAACTCCTCGCCGATGATCTTCCGCTTCCGCTCCGGCTCCGCCTCTCCGGCCAGCTTCAGAAGGAACCGCGCCTCTGCATCTACCCGGACAAAGTTGATATCCCAGGGTCGGAAGGCAGCCTCCACCTCGTCCCCTTCATCCTTGCGCATAAGGCCATGGTCCACAAACACGCAAGTCAACTGACGGCCCACCGCCTCTGCCAGCAGTGCAGCACAGACAGAGGAATCCACTCCGCCGGAGAGAGCCAGCAGCACTTTACCGTTTCCTACCTTCTCCCGGATGGCAGCGATAGCGGTGTTCTTGTAGTCCCCCATGGTCCACTCGCCTCTGGCGCCGCAGACCTCATAGAGGAAATTGCGGATCATATCCACCCCGTGCTCCGTGTGGTTCACCTCCGGGTGGTACTGAACTCCATAAAAGCCCCGGCTCTCGTCGGCAATGGCCACATTGGGGCAGGCCGCAGTATGAGCCACCAGAGCAAAGCCTTCCGGCACCTTTGCCATGTAATCTCCGTGGCTCATCCAGGACACGCCTGTCTCAGGCAGGCCTTTGAACAGGCGGCAGTCCGTATGATAGAAGGTCTCCGTCTTGCCGTACTCACGGGCGGTATCCTCCTGGGCAGCAGTGACCTGCCCGCCCAGTGTGTGTGCCATCAGCTGGCAGCCATAGCAAATGCCCAGGATGGGCACTCCCAGCCGGAAGATCTCCGGATCCACATGGGGGGCCTTCTCATCGTAGACACTGTTGGGTCCGCCGGTGAAAATAATACCCATGGGGTCAAACGCCCGGATCTCCTCCAAAGAGATGGTATAGGGCTTTACCTCACAGTAGACATGACATTCCCGGACACGGCGGGCAATCAGCTGATTATACTGACCGCCAAAGTCCAGCACAAGTACAGATTGACGGGGCAAAAAGGTCACTCCTTCATGTTTGTTTATGGTATTGGGTCACGTTTTCTTTACAGTAAAGGCTGGAGGAAGAAACGATCACTGGCTCCGGCTTTACTCATCATCCCGGAAGATGATGCCGTCCTCGTCAGCCTTTTCAATGACCGCCAGGGCGTGATAATTGAAACCGGCCTCCCGCAGACGGTCACCGCCGCCCTGGAAGCCCTTCTCCACTGCCACGCCGATGCCCATAAGCTCCGCACCCGCCTGATTCACCAGGTCGCACAGACCGCGGATCGCCTCACCGTTAGCCATAAAGTCGTCGATGATCAGCACCTTATCATTGGACGTGAGCCACTCCTTGCTGAGGATCTGGGTCACTTTCTTTTTATATGTATAGGAGAAGATCTCGCTCTGGTACAGGCCACCCTCGATGTTGTCACTCTTGGCTTTCTTGGCAAATACCATCGGGACATTATACTTTTGGGCGCAGATCGTAGCCAGAGCAATGCCGCTGGCCTCGGCGGTAAGAACCATGGTGATATTGTCTATATCAAAGTATTTGGCAAATTCGTCGGCAATATCCCCCATCAGACGGGTATCCACCCGGTGATTCAAAAAGCCGTCCACCTTGATGATGTTGCCGGGCAGTACCTTGCCCTCCTTGCGAATACGGTCTTTGAGCTGCTGCATCGAATCGTCACATCCTCTCATTTGATCGTCATAAATCGATTTTACGCGCTGGGCGTTCTTACGTCCTATTATGCCAAGAATCCTTTTCTCTTTCAACAGTTGTTTTGGACAAAAATAGACAAATTTCCCTTATACGACTCAGCAGGCCACTTTTTGCGGCCGCTGGTGTCCCACAAAATCCTCACACCGCCTGGGAAGTGTGTCAAAAGCGCCGGCGTCCCATAGGGCCGCCGGCGCTTTTTCCATAATTCCGCAGCTTCTGCCTCTTGGAAAAAACTTACATATCGCTGAGGCAGTCCTTATTCTTGACGAAATACTCCACACCGGACCAGATGGTAGTAGCCACGATCACCGCGATGCAGGCCCAGTTCAGAGGCGCAGGGATGGGCAGGAACATAATGACGATACACACCATGGTAGAGGCGGTCTTTACCTTGCCGGACCAACCGGCGGCAATGACCCGCCCCTTATCGCTGGCCACCATCCGCAGACCGCTGACAGCAAATTCCCGCAGGATCACGATCAGCAGGGCCCAGCCGGGCATCTGACCGCTCTCCACGAACCAGATCATAGCAGCGGTCACCAGCATTTTGTCTGCCAGAGGGTCGGCAAATTTGCCGAAATCGGTGATCAGATTGTGCTTGCGGGCAATCTTTCCATCCAGCATATCGGTCAGGCTGGCCAGGATAAAGATGGCCAAGGCAATATAGGCCGCTCCCGGCACATCCAGGTACAGCACCAGCAGGAACGGCAGGATCATAATGATCCGCAGCAGGGTCAGCTTATTGGGCAGGTTCATAGCATCTGTTCTCCTTCTATTTCTCTGTCAGAATCGGCCGGCAGGGCCCAGCAGGCGGCTGTCCGGCTGAGGGCCGTCCAGGGAAGCCGCCGCCAAGCTCTCCCCAAATCCGGCGCTGGCTGAAAATTGTTCCCCCAGCCGCCGGTAAAAATCCAGATAAAAGCCGATCCGCTCCCGCCACAGCTCTGTGGCGGCGGCGGTGGCAAAGGGCATATCCCGGTACTCCTCCAGCCGCTGGCGGGTCCGCTCCACATGGGCCGTTTTCTCCGCCAGAGAGAGCTTGCTGAAGGACATGCTCTCCAATGTCTCATAGAGGCGGTAGGCATCAAAACGGTCAATGTTGTCAGCGTCCTGGATCGTCACAGCGAAGGCTGTCCGCTCCCCAGGAAAATCTGCCGCATCATCCACATGGATGGCAATGCCGTAGCACATCTCCCCTACCGCCGCAGGCTCCAGGCCCAAGCTCTCCAGGAAGGGTCGGGCGATTCGGGCAGAGGCCCGGCCATGCTCCTTCCAGCTGTCCTGATCCAGCATCGCCCGGCAGTAGCTCACATCGTGGAGAAGGCAGGCAATGGTCATCAACTCCTCGTCCATGCCCTCCTTCCGGGCAATAGCCGCCCCGATCCGGGCCACCCGGAAGCTGTGCTCCAGGCGGTAAGCTCCCGCCTCGGGATGCTCCACAAAATAGGGACTCTCCTTCAGCTTCTCCCGGAGGAAAACCTCCGTCCTTGCGATCCGTTCCGTCATGATTGCTCCTCCTCGGCCGCCAAGGCCCAGCTCTCCGGATAGATCTCCCGCATATACCGGGCAAACGGGGTATCCGCATGGAGAAGCCCCTTCTCCACAATGGTGTCCCGCTCCGCCCGGAGGATCCACTCTCTGGTCTCCGTTTTCACCTCCGGCCAGCGGATGATCCGCAGGGCTCCCATCCGCTCCTGCTCCAGCAGAGCTTCCCACACGTCAGGCACCACCATCTCCTCCGCCACCGGCACCGACAGGGCCGTGATCAACTCGTTGGGAATGTCGGTCTCCTCCATGTCCGGCCGCCGGATACAGCGGTACAGGCTGGCGGTCTTCCCGCGGTAGAGCTTCTCCAGGGCATTGGGAAAATACTCCATATAGTAGATAGCGCCCTCTCGGGTGTAGCCGTAGGTATACTCAAAGTGCTTTATCCCATAAAACAGCGCCATGGGCAGGGAGACCGTCAGGCATACCTGCCGGGGCTTTCCAAAATATTTTGTCACGTTAGGCTCCAGCACCCGGATTCCGGCTGTGGGAGAGCAGTGATATACCAGCTTCTCCCCGCTCATTCCTCCACCAGTTCCCCGGTAAGCTCGCCGTCCATGACGCCGGTGATCCGCACCGGCACAAAGGTACCGGCCTCCACCTCACCCTCAGCGGTGAAGTAGAGCTTGCCGTCCACATCCGGGCTCTCGGCATAGCTGCGGCCGGTGTAACACATAGCCTGGCTGTCAAAGCCCTCGCAGAGAACGGTAATGACGTCCCCCTGCCGCTCCCCGTTCCACTCGTCCATGATCCGGGACTGGATATCTACCACCAGCTCCGCCCGGCGGGCTGCCTCCTCGGAGTCCACCCGCTCCATCTTGGCCGCCGGGGTCCCATCCTCGGGAGAGTAGGGGAATACGCCTGCCCGCAGCATCCGCTGGTCCCACAGGAACTGGCACAGCTCGTCAAACTCCGCCTCTCCCTCGCCGGGAAGGCCGGTGATAAGGCTGGTACGCAGCACCAAGCCGGGAATCCGCTCCCGGAGCTTATCCAGCAGGGCCTCGATATAGGCCTTGTCTCCCCTACGGTTCATCCGCCGGAGGATCTCATCGTTGCAGTGCTGGAGGGGAATATCAAGGTATTTAAGGATCTTGGGCTCCCGGGCAATGACATCGATCAGATGGTGGTCAATACGCTCGGGATAGAGGTAGTGGAGGCGGATCCAGGGGAAGGGCAGCTTTACCAGCTCCTCCAACAGCTCCGCCAGGTGGCTCTCTCCATCCCAGTCGGTACCGTAGCGGGTGATGTCCTGGGCAATGACGATGAGTTCCTTCACGCCACGGTCCGCCAGCGCCTTTGCCTCCTCCAGCACCTTGTCCATGGGGCGGCTGCGGTAGCGGCCCCGGAGCTTGGGAATGATGCAGAAGGCACACCAGTTGTCACAGCCCTCAGCGATCCGCAGGTAGGCATACCAGGGGGGCGTGGTGACCACCCGGCCAAACTCGTCCACCGGGGCGTTGATATCATCAAAACACCGGGGACTGCCGCCGGCCATGACCTCCTCAACAGCGGAAACGATGTCCTTGTAACTACCGGTACCCAGGATGCCATCCACTTCCGGCAGTTCCTTGGGGACCTCCTCCTGGTAACGCTGGGTCATGCAGCCGGTGACCAGGATCTTCTTCAGCTGTCCCGCCTTCTTCAGCTCAGCCATCCGCAGAATGTTCTCGATGGCCTCCTCGCTGGCGCTGGAAAGGAAGCCGCAGGTGTTGATGACTGCTACATCGCAGCCTACCGGGTCCTCCCGCAGTTCATAGCCCGCCTCACGGCACAGCTCCATCATCTGCTCACAGTTGACCACATTCTTGGCACAGCCAAGGGATATAAAATGGATCGTTATGGCCAATGGGGCCACCTCCTTTTTCCCGCCCCTGCCACAGGGGCGCTGCATACAGTTATCCGCCCCAGGGCGAAAGTGCTCCGGGGCGGTATCCGTTTTTATCTTACAAAATCCGCCTTACAGGGGCAAAGCGGCCTTCGCTAATCCTCTGTGGGAAGCTCCGTGTAACGGCTGAGCGCCTCTTTTACCTGGCTCCAGGAGAATCCCCGGCGCAGCAGGCCGTCGCTCAGGCGTTTGACCTCCCGGGGGTCGGAGAGATCTCCCCGGCAGCGCTTGCGGATCAAATCATCCAGAATATCTTCGCTGTCAGGCAGTTCCTCCAGAGCCACTTCCCAAAGTTCCCGGGGCACCCCCCGGCGGCGCAGCTCCTCCCGGATCCTGGCCGGACCATATCCCCGGCGACCATAGTCCCGGACCACCGCGGCGGCATAGGCCGGATCATCCACAGCGCCGATATCCTCCAGCCAATCCGCTGCCGCCTGGGCGTCAGCCTCCGCTGCCCCACCACGGATCAGGCGGCGTTGAAGTTCCGATTTGGAGAGCGCCCGCCGGCCAATCATCCCGGCAGCCTGCGCTTTCACCTGGGAGGTCTTGGCACTGCTCCGGAGCGCCTCCAGCGTCTCCTCCCCCAGTTCCTCACCGGAGCGAAGGCCGAAGCGCAGCAGCTCCTCCTCCGTGATCCGCAGGATATCGCCATCCTCCAGAATCACCAGAAACCGACCCTTTTTCCGCTGGGACGGCTTGACCTCCTTGATACGCATAGCGCCTCCTACAGCATAACCATAATCTGTTGGGCGCCGCCCAAACCTGCCAGGGCACTGCCCTGGACCCGCCGCCTTTTGTCGTTGGCACAAGCTTTGCATCCCTCCGCCTACCGCAGGCGGCAGGCGTCGGTCGCTCCGCTGCGCCTCCTCTGCCCACCGGCCCCACTTCGCCAGGCTCCGGCAGAGGTCCCAGAAAGTCGGCCGAAAACTTCACTCACGCGAAACAACGTTTCGCGCAAAAGTTCTTTTTGCCTCTTTTTCTTTCAAGAAAAAGAGGGGAAACTCCCATGTCAATCGGCGTCGTCGAAGTCGTCGGCGGACACGTCCACGGCCCGGCCAGCAGCCTTGGCGGCGATCTGGGACTGATTGCCCATGAGTTTGAAGAAGTCCCGACGGATAGCGGCCTCCAGGCTGTCAGCCACCTGAGGATTATCCTTCAGGTATTGCTTGGCAGCATCCCGGCCCTGTCCCAAACGGGTCTCGCCCATGGCAAACCAGGAGCCGGACTTCTGCACCAGATCCAGCTTCACACCCAGATCCAGCAGCTCGCCCAGAAGGCTGATGCCCTCGCCGTACATGATGTCAAACTCCGCTTCCCGGAAGGGAGGCGCCATCTTGTTCTTTACCACCTTGGCCCGGGTGCGGTTGCCGATGATCTCGCCGCCGGCCTTCAGGGTCTCCACACGGCGCACATCGATACGGACGCTGGCATAGAACTTCAGAGCCCGGCCACCGGTGGTGACTTCGGGGTTGCCGTACATGACGCCCACTTTCTCACGGAGCTGGTTGATGAACACCACGATACAATTGGTCTTGTTGATGGCGCCGGCCAGCTTCCGCAGGGCCTGGCTCATGAGCCGGGCGTGGAGGCCCACATAGCTGTCGCCCATCTCGCCCTCGATCTCAGCCCGAGGCACCAGGGCAGCCACGGAGTCCACCACAACCACATCCACCGCACCGGAGCGAACCAGCGCCTCGGTGATCTCCAGGGCCTGCTCACCGGTATCCGGCTGGGAAATGAGCATATCCTCGATATTCACACCCAACGCTCTGGCATAAGAGGGGTCCAGCGCATGCTCAGCATCCACAAACGCCACCTCGCCGCCCTGCTTCTGAGCCTGAGCCAGAATATGGAGGGCCAGGGTGGTTTTACCGGAGGACTCGGGACCATAGATCTCCACAATACGGCCCCGGGGCACACCGCCGATCCCCAGCGCCAGGTCCAGCGCCAGAGAGCCGGTAGAGATGGTCTCAATATTCATCTGCTCCATCTGATCGCCCAGGCGCATAATGGAGCCCTTTCCGTACATCTTCTCAATTTGGTTCATGGCACTTTGAATGGCCAATTTCTTGTCATTGGCCGGAGCGGCGGTCTTGGGAGCCGCCGATTTTTTCTCTGCCATCTCTCTTCTCTCCTTCTTATCTTCAAATATCTTGATTCAGCACATCATAGCGGGCGCATCGCTCCGTCTGACAGCGGAGGCCGCCTCAGATCTCATCCATCAGCGTACCGTAGACGACACGGGGGATTTTCTGATCATCCTGGACCACATTGATATCCCCGAATCCCTCAGCCCGCATCATCCGCAGCACGGTATCCGCCTGTCCGATACCCACCTCAAAATAGAGGCGGCCGCCGGTGACCAGAACTTCCTTCCACTGGCGGATGATGGCGGTATAAAAGTCATAGCCGTCCTCACCGCCACACAGCGCCAGATGGGGCTCAAAATCCTTCACGGAATGATCCAGCGTCTCCATATCTGCCCGGGGAATATAGGGGGGATTACTGACAATGCACTGAAATTCTCCCAGGGCCTTGGGCGGCGGGGACAGTGCATCCATCGTCATCACGGATACCTGTCCGGTAAGATTGCTGCGCCGGATATTCTGCCGGCAGATCCGTATGGCCGGCTCGGAGATCTCTCCCAGCAGCACCCGGGCTTCCGGAACATTGGCCGCAATGGCCAACCCTATGCAGCCGCTTCCGGCACACAGATCCAGCACCCGGCATTTCCCTAAAAAGCGCAGATAGTCGATGGCTTCCCGGGCCAGTACTTCCGTATCCACTCGCGGGATCAGCACCGCCTCACTGACATCCAGGGGCATGCCGTAAAACTCCCACTCCCCGATCAGATAGGCTACCGGCTCGCCATTGAGATGGCGTTCCACCAGGCTGAGGATCTTCTCCTCCACTTCCGGCGTCACATACAGCTGTGCATCCCGGAAGAATTCCTCCTTGCTCTTGCCGCTGCCGCAGCAGACCAACTCCCGGGCCTCCAGATTGGCGCCGGTGTAGCCCGCTTGCTTGAGCTGCCGGCGAATGTCCATATATAAGTTATTATAGGTTGTCGCCATACTTCCTCGCTCCACAGCGCCCACACAAGCGCTGGTATTGATCATATTATGTAATATTCCAGCAGAATATTACATATTGTAGCAGAATTTGCCGTTACCAGGCGTCCTTCCCCTTCTCCTCCGGGATCACGCGCTTCATTGCTTCTATCGCCACCTCGATCATACTGTCGTCAGGCTCGTAGGTGGTAAAGTTCTGCATCCAGAGGCCCGGCTTCGCCAGAAAGTTAGTCACCGGATTGTCATGGCCGCCCACATAGCGGTTGAATTCATAGGTAATGCCCACAACCAGCGGCAGCAGAAGCAGCTGGATCAGCATCCGCAGGAACACATTGGACACCGGGAAAAGGGCAAAGACGATCGTATTGATCAGAATGGCCACGATGATCACCACCAGCAAAAAGCTGGTACCGCAGCGGGGATGGTGCTTAGGCTGCGGCCGTACATTTTCCACCGTCAGCTCCAGACCCTTCTCATAGCAGAAAATCGTCTTATGCTCTGCTCCGTGGTAGGAGAATACCCGGCGGATGTCCTTCATACGGGACACCAGGATCAGATATCCCATAAAGAGTCCGATCCGCAGCAGGGCGTCCACCAGGTTCCGCAGCAGGATACTGCCTGTCCAAAGCTCTACAAAGCTGGCCAAAAAGGTGGGCAGCAGCATAAACAGCCCCACAGAAAAAGCTACCGCGATCACAACGGAAAACGCGATCACCAGCTTTTCCACCTTCTCGTTGCCCAGCTTCCGGTCCAGCCACTGCTCAAATTTAGAGGGCTCCTCCGTCCCCGCTTCCTCGGGATAGAAATCGGCGGAGAACATCAGGGCCTTGACGCCTTTGACCATACTGTCCAGGAACGTAACACTGCCCCGGATCAGAGGCAGGCCCAGGATGGGGTACTTGTCCCGGATCAACTTGAGCTCTTCTTCGCGGATCACTAGGCCCTCGGGCCCCCGCACCACAATGGCCTGTTTTTCCGGCCCTCGCATCAAAATCCCTTCGATCAGCGCCTGTCCGCCGATGGTCGTGCGGAAAGCGCAGGATTGCTTATCTGCCATAGTATAAATGAAACCTTTCTCTTTCAATTGTCACCGCGTTCCGCCGACAACAGGCCGGAACGCGCAAAGAGCAGGCCGGGACGTGGTCTGCCGCTATCTTACCACATCCACGCCCGACCCGCAACATATGTTCGAAAAAAATGTATATCGCTACGCCCGGGGCAATGTCATCGTCACCACGCAGCCGCCGCCCTCGGCATTGCCGATATCGAAGGTACCGCCATGCAGCCGGACGATCTCATCGCACACTGCCAGACCAATGCCGCTGCCTCTGGCTTTGGACGAACCCTTGTAAAATTTCTGTTTGACAAAGGGCAGCTCATCCTCGGGGATACCGGGGCCATAATCCCGGACCGTGATCACAATGCTCTCCTCCGTCCCATGGACGGCGGCGTCGATCCGTTTGCCCGCACCGCCATGCTTGGCAGCGTTGTCCAGCACATTGCAGAACACCTGCTTGAGCCGCTCGGGATCGCCGGGGATCGGATCAAATACATCTTCCCCGCCGTCATAGTTGAGCTCAATGGCCTCCTGTTTGAACAGCTCCCGATAGGTGTAGATGGCATCCTCAAACTCCGCCTGGAGGTCCACTTGCTCAATGCTCAGCGTAAACCGGCCATCCTCCATTTTGGAGAAATCCAACAGCTCCTCCACCATGGAGGTAAGCCGCCGGGACTCTTTCAGAATGATCCCCACGCCCCGGCGCAGCTGCTCCGGATCGCCTCCGGTGTCCGCCATCAGCGTCTCGCCCCAGCCGTTGATAGCGGTGAGCGGCGTCCGCAGCTCATGAGATACCGACGAGATAAATTCCGACTTGATCTTTTCTCCCTTGCTGATTTGAGAGGACATGTCGTTGATAGCGTCGATCAATTGCCCGATCTCATCCCGGTAGTGGTTCTCCATCTGGGTGCCGTAGCTGCCTCCGGCGATCCGTTTTGCCGTCTCCGTCACCTCTGCCACCGGCTCCACCACGTTGTTGATGAATACCATGTTGGATACATACACCATCACCAGACACAGCAGCAAAAGCCCCACCGCCACACCGGCAGTGATCAGGATCTCCTTCTGTACGGCAGACATGGACGTCACATACCGCATAGCACCCACCGGCCGCCCGTTAAACAGCAGCGGGGCACATACGGACATGATATGCTCACCGGTAAGGGGGTCCACCCCCCGGTAATCCCGGATTTCTCCCGTCTGCAGTGCTTCGCTGATCTCCGGTGTACCTGGCGACAGGCCCGACGTTAGGCCGTAGGAGCTGATGATAATCTTGCCGCTGGTTCCTATGAACTGCAGCTCCAGATAATCCTTCTCCGCAAATTCCTCTGTGTAGGTAGCTGCCGCCTGATAGAAGGAGGCATAGCTATTCATACTGTAGCTGTTGAAATAGTCGCTGGCATGGGTCGCCCGTGTTTTCAGGCCATCCAGCATCATGTTGTAGTAATAGTTTGCCATGCCCGCACAGAAGGTGCCCGCTACCAACAGCAGCACCACCAGGATCGGGCTCAGAGAACTGATCAGCCAGCGCTTGCGGAGGCCGGTGATCTCTATTTTCTTTGTTTTCAAATGATGGCCTCCTTTCTTCTTAACGGCTCTATACCGTTACCTGATTCATGCCCAGTGAGCACAAGCAGGGGTCCTTTTCTCAGAACCCCCACTTATATCCATAACCCCATACGGTATTGATATACGTCGGATTCTGGGCGTTGTTCCCCACCGGACCTTTTGTCCGGCGGGGGCCCCATTATTTCACCAAGACCGTCGGGAGTGAATCCCGCCGGTCCCAAGCTTTGCCTGCGGCAAAGGCTTGCACGCCTTATCGGCGGGGAGGACAACGCTTTTCAGCTGGGCTTAAAATCCCCACTTATACCCATAACCCCATACGGTATTGATATATGTCGGATTCTGGGCGTTGTCCTCGATCTTCAGGCGGAGACGGCGGATATTCACATCCACGATCTTCAGCTCGCCAAAGTAATCCCGGCCCCACACCATATCCAGGATCTCCTCCCGGCTGAGGGCCTTCCCGGGATTCTCCATAAACATCTTCATAATGGAGTATTCTACCTGGGTCAGCTTCACCCGCTGCCCATTCTTCTCCAGGGTCCGGTTCCGGGTGTTGAGCAGGAACGGCTCCTGATAGATCTCTCCCACCTGCTCTGTCACCACGCCGCCAGCCCGGCGGAACAGGGCGTCTACCCGGGCGGTAAGCTCTGCCGGAGAGAACGGCTTGGTCACATAGTCATCTGCTCCCGTCATCAGTCCCGTTACCTTATCCATTTCCTGGCTCCGGGCAGTAAGCATGATGATCCCGATCCTGGTATTGGTGGCCCGAATCCGACGGCAAACTTCAAAACCATCGATGCCGGGCAGCATGATATCCAAAAGGGCCACCCGGATGTCCGTGTGCTCCTTCAGCTTCTCCAGTGCCTCCTCACCAGTCTCGGCCTCGATTACTTCATATCCGGCACGAGTCAAATTGATGACAATAAAACTGCGGATGCTGGACTCATCCTCCAGTACCAATACCTTTCTGGCCATTTGTCGAACCTCCCTTTTTCGTGTGTCCCCCGTCTCATCCGTCAGGGACACAACCCTTTCAGTTATCTTCCCCCAGGTTCCACTGGGTCACAATCGCACTGAACCGCTCAATAAAGCTGCTCTCATCAATGGCATACCGCCACTGGTCATACCCAGACGCAAACCGCACCGCATAAACCGTGGTGGGCTGGCGGCGCAGGATGGCCCGTCCATCTTTTACTGCCTGCGTCTCTCTGTCGGACCCTGTCAACGTGTAAATGGTCAGCAGCTCACTCTCGATCCGATCTCCGGACACACTATAAAATGTGGTGGCGTGCTCCATCGTACTGGTGTTGTCCTGACGGACAGTAAAGTGTCCGTCCCACTCCTCCGGAACCAGGAGATACCAGCTGTCTGTCAGGTTGTGATAGGTGATGGCCTGGTGCTCCGGTTCCCCCGCAGCGTCATAGCTGCGCCAGTATATCTTCCAATAGGCCTCTCCGCCGGTATCTCCAGGAAGCGCCGCCGGCATAGGGACCTCCGTCACCCCATCGTTATTGATGTCTGTGGGCTGCAAATTCAAAAATCGGAAAATTTCTGTAGATACGCCGGTAGAACTGCTCAAAACGATATTGGTCAGATCCGGCTCCCGGTAGACCAGGATATCCGTTACCGCCCGGGATGTCTCCTCCACGCCGGTGACCCGCCCGGTGACGAACACAGCTGTCTCGCCGCCTCGCAGCGTACCGGCCTGAATCCACTGCAGTTCCGCTACAGACATAGAGAGCTTTGCCGTAGATTTCAGCAGAAGGCTCCGGCCGTCCCAATCATAATAATCCGCCAGGGTGGCACCGCTCTCCGCCTCGTCGCTGTGCACGATCAGCAGTTCCTGCACATTATCCCCATCCAGATCCATCACCTCATAGCTGGCATAGGGAGAGGACAGCAGCTGCACAGGCTTAAGATCTGCCATGGAATAGACACACATCGTCTGCACTTCCGCGCTGACACGCCAGACCACCAGGATCTCCTGTATCCCGTTGCCGTCCATATCCACATACTGGATACTGTGGATCGAGGTGCCGCTGCCATCTATGATCGCCGCCTGCTCGTAGGTATCCCCCTCGCTGCGGAAAATATAGATCTTCAGAGGACTTTCCTCACTGGCCGTGCGGAAAAACGCCAGTGCCTCTTCATTGCCATCGCCGTCCAGGTCCACCAATTGTACGGACTGCAGGTTGGTCCCGGCTGCCGGTGAAGTGTATTCCGCTCCATCAGCCAGGATCGCGTCGATCTGCGCGCTCAGGTCCTTATATTCCACCGGGAGCTGAGGCAATACATACAAGCTCTCTACCGACGCGGAGAGCATGCAGCCGCTGAGCAATAGCGGCAGCGCTGCCATCATCAGCAGCGTACACCATTTTTTTCTCGCTTTCTCCACTGACTGCACCTCCATTTCCGTTTTCAGGGCAGAGTGCCCCTATTTTTCTAGGTTATAATGTAACACAATTCTTCTCCGTTGGGTAGTCCCTCTTTGGTGGTTTACAAAAGATTTACAAACCCTATCTGTCGGCAGGAATGAAATTTTCTCTTGCATTTCCGTTGTGTCTGTCTTATAATGACAAAGTATTCTGTCCGCCGGTGTGATGGAATGGTAGACGTAGCGGATTCAAAATCCGCCGGGGGCGACTCCGTGTGGGTTCGAGTCCCACCACCGGCACCACGTCGGAGCAAGCTTTGTATCGCTTGCTCCGACTTTTTTATAAAAGTCAGAGCGCGCTCACGCCGCTGCTCCTCCTTCCCAAATCGAACCCGCTGTGCTGGGCTTCGATTTGGTGCTGGGGACAGTCGGCCACTCTGTATTCTCCAGGGGCAGCTTTCGCCGCCACAAATGACAAGGAGGTTCTCTTCATGCCGGCTCCTATCGGCGTCATCCATGGACGCTTCCAGATGCTTCACCTGGGACACATGGAATATCTTCTGGCTGGGAAGGCCCGGTGCCAGCGGCTTATTGTCGGCATCTCCAACCCTGACGCCACCGTCACCCGTTTCAGCAGCGCCAGCCCCCACCGCTCTCAGGCAGAGGCTAACCCTCTGACCTATTTTGAACGCTATGAGATGATCCGGGGGGCCCTGCTGGAAAGCGGCGTACCACGGGAGGAATTTGACATCGTCCCCTTTCCCGTCAACTGCCCGGAGCTGCTGTTCAATTATGTGCCCAGGGATGCCAAGTTCTACATGACCCTCTATGACCAGTGGAGTCTGGAAAAGAAGGCGATGCTGGAGGGTCTGGGCTGCGATGTGGAGGTCATGTGGCAGCGCACCGACGCCCAGCGGCTCACCAGCGGCACCGAGGTCCGGGACCTGATTCGCGCCAGCCAGCCCTGGGCCCACCTGGTGCCCCCCTTCGTTTACAAATATATGACCAGCCACGGTATTGACCTCCGGCTCCGTAGCGAAGCGTGACTCCATCCCCGTTCTGCCGTGCGGTATGCAGGACGGAACGGCGGTACAAGCTCTGCTGTCATGCCGCTGCTCACGGATACGCAGGTATTTTCAGCCATCTGCGTGGAGCACAGAACATTGAAGAATTACGGAAAGAGGCGGCAGCACTTTGTGCTGCCGCCTCTTTCTCATCTGCCGGGGAAACAAAGGAAATGTCCCGCGGTGCCCTGATGACACCGCTCCTTTTGATCGTCTGCCGCCATGGACGACTGGGCTGCGCCGTTTCTTAAACGATAGATGCTCCCAAACGCTCTGCTTCTCTCAGCTGATCCGGCTTGCTCAGAATCTCACCGGCATCCATATTGCCGCCGGCATACACAATACCAAGGTTGTTCCAGCCCAGGTGGGTCGTAAGACCCTCATAAAACGCCCGGACAGGCGCAAAATTGCTCTCCGTATCGCCTTCAGCTGCCATCAGCAAAATACAATCTTTCTTAGGATTCTGATAGTCAGGCGTCAATTCCGCTACTGCAAAAAGGCGGTCAAAGGCGCACTTCAACTGTCCGCTGATGCCCCAGTAGTACATGGGAGAGGCCAAAACCACCACATCAGCCGCCTCATATACAGGGTAGATCTGCGCCATATCATCCTTCTGAACACACGGACAGGCCACATCTTTTCCGCCTTTACAGCAACCCAGACAGCCATGGATATTCATTTTCTGCAAATCAAAGCAGGTCACCTGGTGCCCTGCCTCTTCCGCGCCTTTCACAAAATGCTTTATCAGTTCTTTTGTGTTGCCATTCAGGCGGGGACTGCCATTCAAAATGCAAATTTTCTTGCTCATACGTTGTACACCTCCCAAGATTATGCTATCATAATAGCAGTACATGTATCTAAAATAAAGTACGCACATTTTTGTTAGATACTATCCCAAAGGAGAGTGTAACATTATGTTCAAAGATTATATTGCCACCGCAAACTTTGAGGAAACGGGCTTTAGTTACACCCTATCTCTGATCAGTGGGAAATATAAGATGGTCATTCTCTACTGCCTGATGGAATTCAAGGTGGTCCGATACAATGAATTAAAGCGATACATCAAATCCATTTCTCACAAGACCCTCAGCAGTTCTTTGAAAGAGCTGGAGAAAGATGGCCTGATCATCCGCAAAGAATATCCGCAGATCCCACCTAAAGTGGAGTACAGCCTCTCCGAAAAAGGGCAGTCTCTTATGGTGATCCTGGACCAGCTGTGCGTGTGGGGAGAAGCCCACAAAAATCAGGCGGAGTAGCTCTCTTCTTCTGCCAGATATCTGCACCGTCCCATGGGGCAGGCACATCCCCACCGGCACAAGCTGTTCCCCTTTATACAACAACACAGGCGGAGGCCCAATGGCCTCCGCCTGTATTGTTGTATACGCTCACCACACCACAGTGGCGAAATAATCCTCCGGCGTCTCTGCCCGGCGGATCAGCGTCACAGAGCCGTCCTCCCGGAGCAGCAGCTCCGCCGAGCGGAGCTTGCCGTTGTAGTTGTAGCCCATGGAGTGGCCGTGGGCACCGGTGTCATGGATCACCAGCAGATCCCCCATATCGATCTTCGGCAGCATCCGGTCCACAGCGAACTTGTCGCAGTTCTCGCAGAGGGAACCGGTAACGTCGTACTTGTGATCGCAGGGGACATTTTCCTTACCCATGACGGTAATGTGATGGTAGGCCCCGTAAATGGCAGGCCGCATCAGATCTGCCGCACAGGCATCTACCCCGATATATTCTTTATAAATGTGCTTCTCGTGGATAGCCCGGGTCACCAGGCAGCCGTAGGGGCCCATCATGAACCGGCCCAGCTCGCTGCACAGCTGCACATCGCCCATACCGGCGGGTACCAGGATTTCCTCGAACTTCCGCCGCACACCCTCGCCGATGACGGCAATATCATTTTCCGTCTGCTCCGGCCGGTAGGGGATGCCGATGCCGCCGGAGAGGTTGATATACCGGATATGGCAGCCCGTTTCCTGCTTCAGTTCCACTGCCAGCTGGAACAGGATGCCCGCCAGAGTGGGATAGTACTCGTTGGAGATGGTGTTGGAAGCCAGGAAGGAGTGGATGCCAAAATACTTGACACCCTTGGCCTTCAGCTTCCGGAAGGCCTCCGCCAGCTGCTCCCGGGTCATGCCGTACTTGGCGTCGCCGGGGGTATCCATTACCTGGAAGCCCTCCTTGCTCTCCCCCAGGGTGAACACCCCGCCGGGGTTGTAGCGGCAGAGCACCGTCTCCGGCACCCGGCCCCCCAGGGACTCCTCCAGGAAGTCCACGTGGGTAAGATCATCCAGGTTGATAATGGCACCCAGCTGATCCGCCAGCTGGAACTCCTCCGCCAGGGTATTGTTGGAGGAGAACATGATCTCATGGCCCCGGAAGCCGCACTTCTCCGCCATCATCAGCTCAGTGAGGCTGGAGCAGTCCGCCCCGCAGCCCTCCTGCCGCAAAATCTTCAGCAGGGCCGGGGTGGGCGTGGCCTTTACCGCAAAATACTCCTTAAAGCCGGGATTCCAGGAAAAGGCGGCGTTGACCCGCCGGGCATTTTCCCGCATCCCCTTCTCATCATAGAGGTGGAAGGGGGTGGGGTACTGCTTGACAATATCCTCCAGCTGCTCTTTTGTCACAAAAGGCTTTTTCATCTTCTGTTGTTCCTCTGTTGTTGCCTCTTAGAAGTCCGCGTTGCCCACGGTACGGGGATGGGGCAGTACGTCACGGATGTTGCTCACGCCGGTGAGGTACATGACCATCCGCTCAAAGCCCAGGCCGAAGCCCGCATGGCGGCAGGAGCCGTAGCGCCGCAGATCGCAGTACCACCAGTAGTCCTCGGGCTTCATGCCCAGCTCCTTGATCCGGTTCTCCAGCACATCCAGCCGCTCCTCACGCTGGCTGCCGCCGATGATCTCGCCGATGCCGGGCACCAGGCAGTCGGCAGCGGCCACGGTCTTGCCGTCGTCGTTGAGGCGCATATAGAAGGCCTTGATCTCCTTGGGGTAGTCGGTGACGAACACAGGCTTCTTGAACACCTGCTCGGTGAGGTAGCGCTCGTGCTCCGTCTGGAGGTCGCAGCCCCAGTCCACCTTGTAGTCGAACTTATCGTTGTTCTTCTTGAGGATCTCCACAGCCTCGGTGTAGCTCACCCGGCCGAAGTCGGAGGAGGCCACATGCTCCAGCCGCTCAATGAGGCCCTTATCCACAAAGGAGTTGAAGAAGGCCATCTCCTGGGGGCACTTCTCCATGACGGTACGGATGATGTGCTTGATCATGGCCTCCGCCACATCCATGTCGCCCTTCAGGTCACAGAAGGCCATCTCCGGCTCGATCATCCAGAACTCAGCGGCGTGGCGCTGGGTGTTGGAGTTCTCCGCCCGGAAAGTGGGGCCGAAGGTATACACATCGCCGAAAGCCATGGCAAAGTTCTCGGCGTTGAGCTGGCCGGACACCGTGAGGTTGGCGTGCTTGCCGAAGAAGTCCTGGCTGAAATCCACAGCACCGTCCTCGGTCTTGGGAATATTGTCCAGATCCAGAGTAGTCACCTGGAACATCTCACCGGCGCCCTCACAGTCGCTGGCGGTAATGATGGGGGTATGGACGTAGACGAAGCCACGGTCCTGGAAGAAGGTGTGGATCGCATGGGCCGCCACGCTGCGCACCCGGAACACTGCGGAGAACAGGTTGGTGCGGGGCCGCAGATGGGCGATGGTCCGCAGATACTCCACGCTGTGGCGCTTCTTCTGAAGGGGATAGTCGGGAGTGGAAGTTCCCTCCACGGTAATGGTAGCTGCCTTCACTTCCAGAGGCTGCTTGGCCTCGGGGGTCAGCACCAGAGTACCGGTGACGATCAGGGCCGCGCCCACGTTCTGTCCGGCGATCTCCTTATAATTATCCAGCACATTGGCGTCCATCACCACCTGGAGGTTCCTGAAACAGGAACCGTCGTTGAGCTCGATGAACCCAAAGGTCTTCATGTCCCGAATGGTGCGGGCCCAGCCGCACACTGTCACCGTCTGGCCGCTCAGCTGCTGGCTGTCGGCGTAGATGGCCGCGATTTTGATCCTTTCCATATGTCTTCACCTACATTTTCAATAGTATTAGGGTGCAATAATCCAGAATAGGTGTATTATACCTCCCTGCCCGGCATTTTACAAGTAGTTTCCCACGCACCCTTGCCCTCTCCTGCCCGGCATTTCCGCCAAAATTTTGGATCAGGCACCATTTCCTCTTGACATTTCTCTTCTCCATAGCCATAATATAAGCGTAAGCTTATTTTATAAACTTTTATTTAGGAGTGACGGCCATGACCCAAAGAGAACGCCAGATCCTCCGGTGGATCGAGGAGAACCCCATGATCTCCCAGCAGGAACTGGCGGACAAGGCGGGGATCACCCGGTCCTCGGCTGCGGTCCACATTTCCAATCTCATGAAAAAGGGCCACATTGCCGGCAAGGGCTACATCGTCCGTACCGCCCCCTACGCGGTGGTGGTTGGCGGGGTAAATATGGACATCGGAGGCCGGGCCTACGCCCCCCTGGTGCCCCATGACTCCAACCCGGGCCAGGTCCGCATGAGCCTGGGAGGCGTAGGGCGGAACATTGCCCACAACCTGTGCCTGCTGGGCACGGAGGTAAAGCTCCTTACCGCCTTCGGCGACGACGTATCCGCCCAGAAACTGGCGGCCTCCTGCGGAGAGCTGGGCATCGACATCAGCCACGCCCTGCAGGTCCCCGGCGGAGCCACCTCCACCTATCTCTTTATCTCCGGGCCGGAGGGGGATATGGAGCTGGCCCTCAGTGATATGGACATCTACCGCTATGTGACCCCAGCATTTCTCTCTGCCCGGGCCAGTTTGCTCCACAGCGCCCAGCTCATTATTCTGGACACCAACATTCCCGAGGAGTCCATCCGGTGGCTGGCGGAGAACGCCAGAGTACCTCTCTTTGCCGATCCGGTATCCACCGCCAAGGCGGAGAAGCTCCGTGGCGTGCTGGGAAAGCTTCACACCCTCAAGCCCAACCGGATCGAGGCGGAGCTGCTCAGCGGTGTGGCCATCACCGACGAGGACAGCCTCCGGCGCTGCGCCGACACTCTGCTGAATACCGGCCTACGGCGGGTGTTTATCAGCCTGGGAGGCGACGGCGTCTTTGCCGCCGACCACAACGGCAGCTGCCATATTCCCTGCCTGCCGGGCAACATGGTAAACACCACCGGCTGCGGCGACGCTTTCATGGCAGCCATTGCCTGGGCCTACCTGGAAGGGACTGATCTGGAGGATACCGCCCGGGCGGGCCTCGCTGCCTCCGCCATCGCTATGGAGAGTGAGGAGACCATCAACCCCGCCATGAGTGTGGAAAATCTTCGGCAGAGGCAAACATCCTTTTAAATACAACAAATCATTTTAGAAGAAACAATCACTTTACTATAATAAATATAGGAGGAACACCATGAACAAGTATCTTGATATCGCCCCCGAGGTAGCTGCTGCCCTGGCGGAGGGTAAGCCCGTTGTGGCTCTGGAGTCCACCATCATCTCCCACGGCATGCCCTATCCCCAGAATGTGGAAACCGCTCTCGCCGTAGAGAAGATCGTCCGGGACAACGGCGCTGTCCCCGCCACCATCGCCATCATCGGCGGCCGTCTGAAGGCCGGCCTCACCCCGGAGGAGATCGAATACTTCGGCAAGAAAGGCCCGGAGATCGCCAAGGCCAGCCGCCGGGACCTGCCGGTCCTCATCGCCAAGGGCCAGGACGGCGCCTGCACCGTCACCACCACCATGATGATCGCCCACATGGCGGGCATCTCTGTATTTGCCACCGGCGGCATTGGCGGTGTCCATCGCGGCGCTGAGACCACCATGGATATCTCCGCCGACCTGGAGGAGCTGGGCCAGACCCCTGTGATGGTCATCTGCGCCGGCGCCAAGTCCATTCTGGATCTGGGGCTGACTCTGGAGTACCTGGAGACCAAGGGCGTACCTGTTATCGGCTACGGCACCGACGAGTTGCCCGCCTTCTACACCCGGAAGTCCGGTTTTGGTGTGGACTACCGTCTGGACACCCCGGCAGAGCTGGCGGCCGCCTTCCACGCCCAGCGGGAAATGGGCCTCAAGGGCGGTATGCTGGTGACCAACCCCATTCCCGAGGAGTACTCCATGGATGCCGATGTCATCAACGCCGCCATTGACAAGGCGGTGGCGGAGTGCAAGGCCCAGGGCATCCACGGCAAGGCTACCACCCCCTTCCTGCTGGCCCGGATCAAGGACATCACCGGCGGCGACAGCCTGGACAGCAACATCCAGCTGGTATTCAACAACGCCCGTGTAGCCGCCAAGACCGCAGCGGAGCTGAGCAAGCTGGCCTGATATGGATACCTTCCTCCCGGAGGCCGTCAACACCTGGGGCTTTACTGTGGTGGGCTCCCCCGTATCTCTCATTGCGGCCTATCTGGTGATCGTCAACCTGAT
>OODG01000877.1_pt1 | contig 21484 bp, 18 predicted proteins | sample 1671621 | NCBI WGS metagenome assembly OODG01 (sample SAMN06348175, study PRJEB24527) | human gut metagenome | biome: human gut; feature: ankylosing spondylitis patient; material: feces | host: Homo sapiens | place: China | collected 2015-10 | reverse complement strand
AGGAGGAGCAGGTGACGGGGAATTTGGAGTGGTTGGATTACGGGGCGAGGATGTACGATAGCGGGCTAGGGAGATGGTTCGGGGTGGATCCTTTTCAAGAGAGTTTCATTTCATTATCGCCATATAATTATTGTTCCGGAAACCCGATGGTATTTATAGATCCCAGTGGAGCTTTGGTGACTCATTACGTGGACAAAGATTATAATGTTCTTCTAAACACGGATGATGGTAGTGATGACGTGGTTGTCGTTCCTGACGAGTATGTCGGTGATTTTAAAAAATTTGCAAGTTTTTATTCCGACCCGGGGTTGGCTCCCGTTTACGATAGCAAAGGTTGGAATTCTTACTGGAAGAATAAATTCGGACTTGCCGAGCGTCAATTGAGTGAGCTAGAGTTGGCTGTCAGTGACCTATACTCGGGTAAAGATGGCAAGAACAAGGCTATAGCCTATTTCTTGAGCCACCAGGGAAGTGATTTACTGGCGGCAGCTTGGAGTGAGACTTGGTATCACTTGAGAAGTATAGAATCATGGGTGGATGGGCTTTCGATGACATTTGTTATGAAAGGGATGTTCAAAAATCTTGTTAAGAATGGAACTAACGTGGTTTATCAAGGAATAGATAAAGCGGGAACGGTTAGATATATAGGAATTACAGAACGGGAATCGGCTGTTAGATTTGCAGAACACTTGAAGTCGGGAACGGCAAAGTCTCTTTTACAATATTATGTAATAAATGGCGCAACCGGCTTGTCAAGAACTGAAGCTAGAGTCTTGGAACAAACTTTAATTAATCGATACGGCTTGCCCAAAAATGGAGGTTTATTATTGAATAAAATAAATTCAATTGCGCCTAAAAACTGGTGGCAATACGGTATTAAATAGTGAAAGAACAAAAAATAATGAAAAGAGCAAACACGAGAATAGGAGATGTCTTTTCGGTTAAGATGGACAATAATAAGAAGAAGTATTTACAATATGTAATTAGCGATCTTACCCAATTAAACAGCGATGTTATTAGGGTTTTCAAGACGGAGTATCCAGACGATAAAAATCCCAATCTGTTGGAAATCGTGAATGGAGAAGTTGAGTTTTATGCTCATTGTATAACAAAACTTGGGCTTAAGATGGGATATTGGGAATATGTTGGGAATATTGCTAATGTGGGGAAAACTGATCATGTTTTGTTTAGAAATACTAATGATTACGGTTCTAAACCGGGAGAACAAATAAAAATATCTAATAACTGGCATGTTTGGAAGATCAATGATAATGATTTTACCTGGGTTGGAAAACTGAAAGGAGAAAATAGAAAGGCAGAAATTGGAATTGTGATAAGTCCCGATAGTATAGTCCACCGGATGCAAACAGGAAAATATGATTTCGTTTATCCTGATTTTGAGTGATGTATTATCCTGAAAAAAGTTTACTCTAAAGTTACTTTAGATATTAATTTAAAATGTAAAAATCATCGAGGAGGAAAAATGAAGAACCTCCTCGATTTTCATTTTATGACGGGTTTGGTGACGAGCCTGAGGATGAGGGGCTGGGCACGGGTAACCGGTTGACGGGCTTGACGGAGAACGTTTCCTCCACGCTGGCGGGAGATGTTTATTCCCGTGGTGGTACAGCATCTGGCACTTACGCTTATGACAAGAACGGGAACATGACGAATGATAGCCGTCGAGCATTGGATTTCGGTTATAATGTCTTAAATTTGTTGAGTGAAGTCAAGACTGTTGGCGGCGAGTTGAAGGCAAAGTACGATTACCTTGCCGATGGCACGAAGTTACGGGTGAGGGACAAGGGTGAGGTGAACGGTTTTGACTACCTTGGTTCTTTGACATACAGGAAGAGTGGAGCGGGGTTGCTACTTGAATCGGCGAGTTTCAGGGACGGGGTGATCAGGCCGGGAGATTCAAACGGGGGTCAAGGAGAGGTGAATTACTTCTTGACGGATCACCTGGGTAGCGTTCGGGTAAACGTGGATGCCGACGGTATGGATTACTGGAGCACGAGTGACCCGGTTCAAATAGCGGCGTTCTTGAAAGCTTTTTCTTCTAGTGGAGGGGATTACTTTCATTCTTTTGAACCCACGACTTGGACTCATTTTACCGATCTGGAATTTTTATCGGGTTTGACTTACGACGATGAACGTAAAATATTTTCTTACGAATACGGGGATGTTATCAACGGCGAGGCAACGCGAGTAGTTCGTCGTTTGCTGGGTTATGACATGCTATTATTGGACAATACTTTTATTGATATTCGCACTCGTCACGGTAAGGATTATTATCATTGGTGGGAACGCGCCTCGGGGGCAATAGAGCAAGATTACACGATAGATGCAATGTATATTCCTGTTGGGAAAGGGATAGGTGTATTATACGGGAAAAAGTTGACTAGACTTTATAATTAACTTGGTTGGTGCAGACACATGTCACGTTGTCTGTACCAACCGAAATTTGTTTATGAAAATCCCACGAGGATTAATTTTTAATATATTTGAGAATGTTCTTTCAAGAATTGTTTTAAGATAGGTTCAAATAGTGGTGAAAAAGAGGAGGATTACTTGCAATTAGCGGCGAACCGGTTCAAGTATAATGGTAAGGAGGAGCAGGTGACGGGGAATTTGGAGTGGTTGGATTACGGGGCGAGGATGTATGATAGCGGGCTCGGGAGATGGTTTTCGGGGGATCCATTGCAGGAACGTTATTATCCTTTATCGTCTTACAGTTTTTCCAGTATAAAGAATCCAATATAACGTTTAGTTTGCATAGTCATCCTTGGGGGAGGATGAAACACAGAAAGCTTCAGGTTTTTATAAAAATGGATATTTGGGAGATATGGCCACGATCGCTAGAAGGTATAATGAATTTAAGACAATTGGTAAGAGATATCCGGAAGATTTTCCTCGGCATTATATATATCACAAGGAAAGTCAGAATTTGTACAATTACACACCTTGGAATCCTAGTATATTAATTATAAAAGTTGATTCTGGGAAAACGTTGAAAAATAAGATAAAAAAAATAGTAAAATGAGAAAATACGTATTTTACATGTTATTCACGACATTGTGTTGTTTCGCTTGTAAACGGCATTCAGGTCTTGATGAAAATAATCGAGGATCAGAAGCGTTTGCTTTTGTATTAAGAGATAGAATAGAGGATTTTATTTCTTATGTAGACTCAATTTCTCCTTATAAAAATAAGAATGAATTTTTTTATGTTTTTTTTGAAGAAGAAAATGACAAAATGTTTGTGTTTGTGGGAACAGATTTCTTTTATCGAAAAAACAAAATTAAAGGTTATGCTTTCGTGAATGGAAGACTTATTGTGTATAATGGTAATGATAGCGATCGAAAGCAATATCTCGTGGATACAACTAAGTTAATCCAATTTGTAGATACAATTCCAGGGTTTTGGAGTGATGATACTGATATCCACATGGATTACGAAGTGTTAAGGCGAGAGTTCGTGATACATGGTAAGGATAGTTTAACCTTGACGAATCTCGGATATTAATATGTTTTGTTGAGAGTGTCTTATTCGGAAAATTGACTCTCAATTAGTGTGTTATTCTAAAAAAGATTTACTCTAAAGTTACTTTAGATATTAACTTGAAATGTAAAAATTATCGAGGAGGAAAAAATGAAGAACCTCCTCGATTTTTATTTTGTGACGTGCTTGGTGATAAGTAGTTTTTTTGTAGATTTAAAGAATGTTTTTTGAAAAGGATCAAATTGAATAAATTGGCGAGGATATTTTTGGCCGATTGGGAGCATCAGCGTATACACGATATGGAATAAAAATTGGTCGTGTATATTTGGTGATGGAATTATTATTTATCAAATTTATCAGGCTTACTCCTTAGGGGCTGATACCCAAATGTACCTGAAATAAGTACCAAATAATACCCCTTATTCAGAGCTCATTCGAGGATCAAACGTTGCTCATCCATGCTCATATGGAGAAGCTCTGAATAATCTTCGAGTGATTGACGAAAAAGGGGTAGTTTCTCGAGAGTATCTCCATTTCTCTTGGGTTGAAATAAATTGATTTCAATCCCTCGTTTTGATATATTTTAACAAAAAATAGATACAAATTTGCTACAAATTCTCCTAAAATTATTGTATAGATTTAGACCCTGACTTTATAACGAGAAAGTGTGGGGTGTGTTTATAAAGATCAGCCGAGGAATATATTTTTTAGAATTGTATTTTTTTAACTTCTGATTGCAATATGAAAACAATTCAAAAATTATTGAAACGGAAAAGGCGTGATCTGAAAAGTAAATCTTTTGCTGCTTTTTCTTTGCCGGAATTACTGGTGGTGTTGGTGATTATCGGCATTTTGGTGTTAATCGCGTTGCCTAACCTGATGCCTTTGATCTCGAAGGCCAAGAGTACGGAAGCGCAACAGCAACTTGTGTTTCTTCACACGTTGCAGAAGAGTCATTTTTACACGAATTCCCGTTATTCCACCTCGTTGAGCGACTTGGATTTCGAGCAGGCCAAGTTGGTGACAGATGGGGGAAATGCGAATTACAAAATCGAAATTATCGAGGCGAACGAGAAAGGATTTCGGGCGAGGGCCACTGCCGTCGTTGATTTTGATGGTGACGGGGAGTATAACGTGTGGGAAATTAACCAAGACAAGGAGTTGAAGGAGATAACGAAGGACTAACCGAAAAAAGTATGGAATTGCTGGCTTTTGTCCCGCTGGCCTTTATGATCCGTTCGGATTATAAAGAGCGGGTGATTCGCATATATCCATTATTGTTTTTCGGGATTTTGACCGTGACTGGTAGTGTGTGGCGATGGGGATGGGAGGAGAGTGTGGTACGTGTCGTGGGCGGTGTGGGGGTATTGGCATTTCTGATGGGAGGGGTATTACTTTATTTGTTACTGAAATACCGAAGAAGGATAAATCCGTTTCGTGAGTATATCGGGACGGGGGACGGGGTGTTTTTGCTTTGTCTGACCCCTTCTTTTCAATTGATGGAGTTCGTTCGGTTTTTGATTATTGCCTTTGCACTAACTTTAATGACTTGGATTTTAGGCCTGTATAAAAACAAGTCCAAGCGAGGAATCCCGTTAGTGTCAACGGTGGGAGTTTGTTACGCTTGTTATCTTGTGTATTGTTTTATCTGTAATTGATCGTGTTATGAAAGAATTTGCTGTAGCCACGGAGGCCTTGGAATTACTGACGTCCAGGGAGGCTAGGGAGTACCGTTTGATTCCTTTTGAGATAAAGGGAGATCAGCTTGGGTGTTATGGCGAGAAAGGATATGATTATGAGAATATCGTGATGGAAGTGGAGGTTTTGACGGGCAAGCGTTTGAAGGTGGAGTTTTTAGCAGAAGAGGAGTTTGCTAGGTTGTTGGGACGTCATTATCGCCAAGAGCGACGAAATCGGGTGGCGGTGTCGCTCGCCGGAGGAAAAGGTTTTTTGCATGATTTAATCGAGGAGGCTTACCGGGAACACGCGAGTGATATTCACTTGGAGGCGTACGAGGATCGGTGTCGGGTGCGTTTCCGGATTGACGGTAAGTTGTTGGAACGGCACGTGATCGAGAAGGGAAATTACGCGGCTTTGGTGAATCAGGTGAAGATATTGGCGAATCTGGATATATCGGAAAAGCGTTTACCGCAGGATGGGCGTATTCTGCATGATTCGGGAGGGTGCCGATTCGACGTGCGAGTGTCTTCCTTGCCCACGATTCATGGAGAGAAGATCGTGATGCGGTTGTTAACTCGGCAAATAGAGTTGCTTGATTTGAAAAACCTGGGATTTAGTCCGGGACAATTGGAGGCTTATTTGTCGGCGATACGTCATCCGCACGGGTTGGTTTTGATTAGCGGTCCCACGGGATCGGGAAAGAGTACCACGCTGTATGCCACGCTCCGGTTGTTGAATGATGTCGTGAGTAATATACTGACGATCGAGGACCCGGTGGAATATACCTTGGAGGGGGTGAACCAAGTTCAGTTGAAAGAGGAGATCGGGTTGACCTTCACGAGTGCTTTGCGTACTTTTTTGCGGCAGGATCCGGATGTGATTATGCTGGGGGAGATCCGGGATGCCGATACGGCACAGATGGCGATACGCAGTTCTTTGACCGGGCATTTGATTTTCTCGACGATTCACACGAATAGTGCTTGGGGAAGTGTTTCCCGTTTGATAGATATGGGGGTACATCCTTATCTGATTTCCGATACGTTGATTTTATGTATGGCGCAACGTCTGGTGCGCTTGCTTTGCCCGGAGTGTAAAAGAGAGATCGAACCGGATGAACACGCGAAGAGATTACTGGGTGCGGATTTTCAATCGGGTAAATTATATCGGGCCGTGGGGTGCGAACATTGTTACTACACGGGATATAGTGGACGTAAAGCTATTTATGAAGTGATCCCGATAGACGATGAGTTAGCCGGGGCAATCCGGATGGCCGAGAATGAGGTGGGGCATTTACTGGAAGAACGTCATATACAGACATTACAACAATCGGCGATCGGGTTGTTGAAAGCGGGAATGACGTCGTTGGAGGAGGTGGTACCGTTTGTAAGTTAAAAGTTAAAAGCTAAAAACTAAAGTTGTATGATAAGGATGGTGATAAATATTAGGAGCATTGGGATGGCATGCATGCTCTTGTTTTGTTGTTTTGTCGTGAGGGGACAGGCGGGAGCACCCAAGGTGTGTCTTGATTCTGTTCGTGTGAGGTTAGAGCGGGCGGCTCGTTTGGATAGCACGTATTTTTCGGAAATAGATTTGTCAATAGGGCATTTGTCTATCGGGGAGTTGTTGCGGAATATTGCTCGGGTACATGGGGTTAATTTGTGTGTGAAGGTGGATGAGGGGCGTATGGTGACTTGTAATTTTAACCGGGCGAGATTGATTGATTTGTTATATTTCCTGTGCCGGGAGTATAATTTGGAATTGGATGTCGTGGGGAATATAATTTCTTTAAGCGAGCCGGTCCCCTTGGTTGTTGCCCCGCGGGAACCTAAAATCGAGACGGATAGTACGAAAAAGCGGTTGTATTATGATTTGCTGGATGACGGGTTGGTGGCTGTCATGAAACGGGTGACGGCGTTGACCGGGGAGCATGTGGTGATACCGAAGTCATTGTACGGGAATCGGGTATCCGGCTATTCCGCGGGATTACCGGTGCTTGAAGCCATACGAACGCTGGCCTCGGTGAACGGGTTGGAGATAGAGCGGGATAAAAATGGCGTGTGGAGGTTCGAGGCTCCACTTCCCCCGGCGGGAGGAAATCTGGCATTGGCATCTTCTTATGTCAAAAGGAGAAATTTCACGCCGGATCAAGTGAACGTGGATAGTGCGGGTAGGGTGAGCGTATCTTTGAATCGGGGAAATATTCATGACGTGGTGCTGGAAATATTCGAACGTCTGGGAATGAGCCGCCTCTTTCTTACCTCTCTGGATCAACAGACTTCGGTGTTCGTGAAGGACGTGGACGTGCCGACCCTGTTAAATGTTTTGTTCGCGGGGACACCTTTCACGTATCAGGTGGAAGGTGGTATATATATTTTCGGTTCGACAACGAAAGATAAGACTCTTGTCACCACGCGGGTCGTTCCTTTGCGTTACCGGACGGTGGATAAGGTAGTTGAATTAATTCCCGCGGCATTGAAGTCTGCCGGGACGCAAGTTCAGATGTTTGCCGAGCAGAACAGTATTATTGTTAGCGGTACGAGTCGGCAGGTTGAGCTGGTGGAGCGTTTTCTGGAGTCGATAGATCAAAGTGTCCCGCTCGTGACGATCGAGGTGTTGATCGTCGATAGTAAGAAAAGCGTGATTCACGAGGTGGGTATCGAGGCCGGAATCGGGAAAGACGGACCCGCTACAACTGCCGGGACGTTGAGTCCGGGGGTGAATATGTCTTTATCGGCAACTTCAATCAATAGGTTGATTAATAGTTTTAACGGTTTCGGGTCGATCAACTTGGGGAAGGTTACACCTAATTTTTACATGAGTTTGCAAGCGTTGGAAGCGACCGGGAATATAGAATTGCGTTCAACCCCGAAGTTATCAACCTTGAACGGGCATAGTGCCACGTTGAAGAGTGGAGAAACAAAGTATTACAAGGAGGTACAGACTAATTACTACGGGTCGCAAACACCTGTTCCCTCGGAATCCTACACGTGGAAACCGGTAGAGGCTAACCTGAAACTCGATATTACTCCTTTCGTGAGTAGGGATGGGAAAATCACGCTTCAAGTGAAAATCGAACAGAGTCAATTCACGGAACGGGAGGGAAAAATAGACGAGGAAGCCCCTCCGGGAGCGGTGACCCGTAGTTTCGAGTCGCAGGTGCAGGTTCGTGACGGGGAGATGGTTTTGTTGGGAGGTATTGATAATAATACACGGGAGAAGTCATCCAGTGGAATTCCTTTTATTGCCCGGATACCGGTGTTAAATTGGTTGTTCGGGAAGACGAAGAATAATAAAGTCGATCAGAAATTGAACGTGTTTATAAAGCCAAGTGTGATTTATTGAATTAGAAGCCCAATGAACAGGATAGGAAGATTGGAAAAAATGTTAGACCGGATCTCGGTGATCTTTGCTTTTTTGCAACAGGACGGGGCGATGAAACTGGATGTCGTCAGACTTGTCCGGGGGAAGAGTGGCGTGCGGGTAGAGGAGGTGCAAGAGGTGATCGCGGGAGATATCGGGGAGATGAAGTTAAAGGAGCCGACATTGTTAGTGGTGGCCGGGCACGGGATTATTCGTAAGGTTTTTCACGAAGAGGATGAAGACGGGATAAGAAGGGTGACGGAAAATGAGGATATAATATGGGAACGTTTTGACCGGGATGACGGGGAACGTGTGATCTGTTTTACCCGACGGGATAAAATTACCCTCTTGGAGGTGGAGTTGCGTGGGTATCAAGTTTCCGTGATAGAAACTTGTTTATGGGGAGTCCGGCCCGGTGAAGAGATTTTACCCGCGAATCGGGAAAGGGTTTGCGAATCGGCTATCGGGTTGGCAGAAAGATTTTATCATCGGGGAATAACGTGGAGAGATTTACTGAAAGGAGGGAAACGGGGCGACTCGTTAGCGGCGTTGATAGCGGGGAAAATCAAATTGGTTGCTTTGCTTTGTCTGTTGGGATTGCTGGTCGTGAATTATATGTGGAATACCTCTGTCCGGGAGAAATATGCGGGTCTGCAATTGGAAATTGCTTCTTTGGAACGGGATGTCTCGAACCGGGAAGAATTGTCGAGGGAAATGGAACGAGTGGTTCGGGAATTCGAGGGAAGCGGGACGGGGCGAGTGAGTGTCGTGTTGGATCGTGTGGCGGCTCTTGTTCCCCCGGCAGTGAATCTGGATATGCTGGTCGTGAATCCGTTGTTGAAAGGGTTGGAAGAGGGGAAGTCTGTCGTGACGAGAGAGGGATGCCTTGAATTATCCGGGGTGACGGCCGATCCGGGGCAAGTTACTTTGTTCACGGGTAGCTTGTCATCAAGTGCTTTTGCACGCCAGGTGAAATTGGTCTCTTTGGATAGGAACCGGGAAACGGGGTTGTATCATTTTAAAATATGGATCGGGTTATGAAAAAGTGGAAACAACATCAAGGAGTTTTACAACTGGTCGGGCTGATAATTATCGTGCCGTTAGTGGCTTGGGGGTTCGGATTCCGGCAAACCGTGAAACTTTGGAGAGCGTGTAACGCCCGTCAGGAAATGGTCAGTCGTTTAGCGGAAAGTCGTTCCGGGGTGGGAAACGAATTGCCGGGGAGCGTGTCCGGGAAACAGATTCTGAATAACGGGGTGTTGCTCGGACAATTGGAACGACCGATTCGGGATAACGGGGTGAAGATGGTGAAATACACGCCTTATCTTACGCGGGAAGAGGGGGAACTACAGGTACACACGGGGGAACTCGTGCTTTCCGGGGGATTTACTTCCCTGTTGAAGGTGATGCATTACATGGAAAAGGAAGGGCATCCGGGAAAAATCGTTTCTGCCGGGTTCCGTTTGTTTGACAACCGGGCCAAGAAGGAACGACAGTTAAGGATGACGCTGGTTGTTCAACAATTAACAATGGAAAATTAAATATATCATGAATATGAGAGTAGTAAGAATTATCACGGGAATGTCTTTATTGACTTTATTTTTTGTCATGGGTTGCAGGGATGTGTTCGAGAAAGATATATCGGAAAAAGAGGTGGTACTTGTCGCCCCGGCGGATAGCGTGGAAACAACTCGTGCCACGTTGACTTTTGCGTGGGAGGAGCGGGATGGTGCAACGGGCTATCGCTTGGTGGTTGTGTCGCCTTCTTTTGATAGAATCGAGTTGTACGTGCTTGACACCTTAGTAGAGGGAAATCAGTACGCGTATACGTTGGAACCGGGGAGATACGAGTGGGGCGTGAGGCCGGAGAACTCGGCATACGAGGGAATTTACCGATGGCGGGTGTTGACCGTGCTTGAGAATATGGAAGAACAACAGCCGGAGGAATTGCCATGAAAGCGTTGAAAAATAAAAAGTTGATACCCGTACTGCTTGTCGTGGCAGTTGGCGTGTGGGGTTTGATCATCTACCGGGTGGCGGTGTATAGTGGCGGGGGAAGGGTGATGACAAAAATGGCGGAGAAAAGACACGCGATCACGAACGAGGAGTCCGACACGTTGTTCCTGAATTACCGGGATCCGTTTTTGGGGACGGTTCCCCGGATGGTGAAACAACCGTCTCCCCGGGTGCGGGCAAAAGCTACCGTGGAAGAACCGGATTCTCCTCCCGGGTTTCAATTTGCCGGGAGAATACGAAAGGGAAAACGGGATTTTTGGTTGATGAAGTTGGAGGATGATACGCGGCTGGTATCCGTGAAAGAAAAAAGCGTTGACGGGTACCGGGTGGAAGGAGTCTACCGGGATTCCGTGTGTTTGCGAAAAGGAAGGAGAGTGTATACGCTTAAAATGGAGTGATTATGATCAAATTTTTCAAACATGATTTTTCTGCTTCGGTACTGGCTACCGTGTTGGTGGTGAGTACGCTCCTGTTGTTGGGGGTGTTGATGGTGATCGAACTGTGGAATTTTGATCTCGTGAGATATAATTTTTATCATCAGGGCGAACAAGCCCGGGCGAACGTGGAATCCGGCTTCCTGCTTTACTCGCGGGATAGTACCTTGTCCTACCGGTGGGAAGGAGATAGTTCCGTGCTGTTGTTCGGACAACAGGAAGATTCGAGAGTGCGCTATTCCCGACAACGTTGGGGAATGTATGAAGTCGTGGAAGTGCAAAACGGGAGACATCGTTCTGTTCGCCTTCTGGGTAAAAAGGCCGAGAGTTTTTGGCGGGCAACGTTATACGTGCCGGAGAATAACCGGGCGTTTTCGGTGACGGGAAGGACGTTCGCGGAAGGTGATGTTTATCTTCCTCGTAACGGGATTTCTTACACGCAATTGCGGTCGGAATTCTTCAAAGGAAGGGCGTTAGATAAAAAACAAATAAAAACGAGCGAGGAGCGGTTACCACCGTTGGACGAGGAGTCGCGGGATGTGGTCAACGGGTTATTGGATTATGCCGGGGAGAGAGAATGGCTGGAAAATGGTTCCGTGTTACAACGAGGGTTCCGGGAACCGGTTGTTCGGGTGGAAGTGGGGGAATATCTTTCCGACGTGCGGGTGAGCGGCCCGGTAATACTTTATGCCTCGTCGATGTTATTCGTGGAGGAGAATAATCGTTTGGAAAACGTGATTATCGTTGGGGATCGGGTTGAGTTTGCCGATGGTTTCTCGGGATGTGTTCAAGTGTTTGCCAGAGACACCATCCTTTTAGGGAATCAAGTATGTTTGAAAGCCGGGTCGGGGCTTTATGTCCGCCAAGAGGAAGAAAAGGGATTTATTCGCTTGGGGGAGGAGTGTGAGGTAAACGGATACGTGATCGCGGGAGCGAAAGTGAGCGAGGGGGAACAGAAACAGCTCTTGTACTATCAACCGGAGTCTTCCCGGGTGCGGGGATTGTTGTACGTGGACGGTATAGCGGAGGTTCACGGGTTCGTGACGGGTAGTTTGTATGCCCGGGAATGTTATTATTTCGCCCCGGAGGGGTATTACTCGGGGATATTGTATAACATCGTGTTGCCGGGTAACCCGGGAGGCGCTTATCCCTTGTGGATGCGGGGACCTTATGAAAGGAGGGAAGTGAAATGGCTGGATTGAACCGAGAGTTACAAGCTTCGTCATTGTTGGAATGTATCGTGGCGGCCGTGATCTTGCTGGCGAGTTTCATGATCGCGACGGAGACCTTAACCCGGGTTACCCTGGCGGGAGATGATCCGGCGGAGAATGTTTCCATGGAACTGGCGGCCCGGCAGTGTCGTCGGGAGTACGGGGACGGGCTTCATCTTCCGGGAAAATACACGAGAGAGTATGATTGGGGGACGGTAGAGATCGTGATTACAGATTACTCGTTCGGGATCCGGCAGTTAACCGTGACGGCTTTACCTGTACGGGGGAGAAAGTCGATGAAGTATGATTACCTGATAAAAGTAGAACCATGAAGAGGAGATTTTCATACACGTTTGCCGCTTCCTCGCTGGTCGAGATTTTGATAGTGATCATCGTGTCGGGCATCTTGTTTATCGCCTTGTTTGACGGGGTGAACCTCGTCAGACGTTACACGAATCGTTTGAACAAGATGCTTGCTGCCGGAAATTCGTTATTGGATAGTTACCAGCAACTGGATCACCTTTTCCTGTCATGTGATAGCGTAACCGCGAGTACTGGGATTTTCTGTTTTTACAAGGGTGGGGAGCGTTTGGCTTTAGTAGAGCACCGGGATTCTTTGCTGGTTTGTACCCGGTCAATCGGTGTGGATACGTTGTTCCGGGAGGTGGAAGAGATCCGGATTGTACCCGTGTGGAATATTCCCGTGCTGGTGGATAGTCTTGGGGTGCGTTTTAGAGCTCGGGGGAAACTTTACTATTTCGAGTTCGGAAGGGCTCGGGATCCCCAAAACGAGTGGAGGCAGGAGGCGTTGAGTGTTGAGAATCAATTTAAAAAGGAAGAATATGATGACATGGAATAATGAAACGAGAGATATCAAGGACGGGAAAAAAGAGTCTCTTTTCTCCGAATTGCACTCGTTGCTTTCATCGGGACTCGATTTCGGGCGTTCGTTTCGTCTGTTGATCGAGGGGGAAAACGATAAGCGATTGAAACGAGTGCTGGAAAGTATTTATGCGTCGGTCGTCAAGGGGCAAACCTTGTGGGAGAGTTTTGCTGCCGGTGAACGATTCACGGCGTTGGATTATGGGGTTTTGCGGATTGGAGAAGAGACGGGACGTGTTGACGAATCATTGCGTTTCCTGGCTGATTATTATCATAAACGGGTGGAACAGCGTCGCCTGGTGACGGGAGCTATCAGTTACCCCTTGATTATTCTGGTAACGGCAATCGTGGTACTTGTGTTCATGATCACGGTCATCGTGCCCATGTTCGAACAGGTGTATGCCCGTATGGGTGGGGAACTTCCGGGTATCACCCGTTGGATTATCGATTTCTCGAAGAATTTCCCGACTTATTTGTTGATCGTGATATCCATCGTTATCGTTCTGGTGGGATACTTTTGGTTGAACGGGAAATCGGATTCTACTCGCTCTTTTCTGTCTCGTCTGGTTTTGAAGATTCCTCTTGCGGGAGAGTTGATACGGAAAAATTATCAGGCACGTTTCTGTAAGTTACTCTACTTGCTGTGTAGTTCCGAAGTTCCTCTACTGCAGGGAATCGGGATGTTGAAGGATATTATTACTTTTTACCCGTATCAACGTTCTTTCGATATTATTTGCGAGGGATTGAAAAGAGGCGAATTTTTTGCGGATAAATTGGGCGAATTCCCTCATATCTATGACCGTAAACTCTACACGTTGGTACGGGTGGGGGAAGAGACCAATCGACTGGAAGAGATGCTGCAAAAACAAGGGGAAGATCTCACCCGTGAACTGGAACATAAACTGAAACAACTGGGAAATCTGCTGGAGCCCGTTCTTATCATGGGGGTAGGCGGGCTTGTTGCGATAGTATTAATATCGATGTACTTGCCGATGTTTAGGCTTGGAGGTGTCATCGGCTGACGGTAATTAGTGTTGAACTTTAAAATGAAATGCCTATGGGGAAGGTAGAATGTATTTAATAAGGAAAATGATTGTTTATAACCGTGAAGTCTAATTACTAATGACAAATAATTATGAAACATAGAATACTGTTGTTGTTATCCTGTATCTTTTTTTTACAGGGAATGTTAAACGCTCAAGATCTTGAACCGGGGCAGCAAGCGCAGGGATACTTGGACTCTAAAAGTATGATGGTGGATTACGCTACCGGCATATTTCACTATAAAATTCCGTTATTTACTCTCGGGTCGGGAGATTTCCAGTTACCGATCAGCTTGAATTATTCGTCCAAGGGGGTAAAGTACGAGGATGCATGCGGATTAATCGGTTATAATTGGTTACTAAATACAGGAGGTGTGGTTACTCGAACGATACGCGGAGGAATTGCCGATGAAACTTCATTTTACGGGTACTTGTGGGCGGAACGGGGAAGTAATAAAACCCCGTTGGTCGATGATACCAAGCGAGTGAACAAGCGAGAGCGAGATGGCGAGAGTGATATCTTTACTGCAGTTTTTAACGGGCAGTCCGTGAATTTCATTATTAAAATGGACGATAACGCCCGGATATATGCTGAACCTCTCGAGCGAACCAACGTTCGAATCGAATGCGAATCTACATCCGGTCGTGAGATAAACGGCTGGATTATCACGGATGAGAACGGGAACCGATTTATATACAGGCAAAAAGAGTGGTCTGCTAATATTGTCAAGGAAGATGCGATCAGTTTTAACGGTATCCGTAATAAATCGTATGTTTCTTCCTGGTATTTAAGTCGGATCGAACCCCACAACAGGAAACCGATTGTTTTCACTTATCTCGCGGAAGTTCGGGAGAACGAGAAAGATCAGAAAGGAGTTAACACGGTCCGGTTTTATTCCGGGTATAAAGCGAAATATACATACGGGAGAAATATGCGGGAACGGGTGTTTGATTTCTCGAAATACCAGAGGGATTTTAATGTGGCTATTAACGAAGCGAAAAGTTATTTGAATAGTTTTTCGCTGGAAATGCAATTGAATAATGATTTATATACTTATGTGGGTAGCGGGCAATGGATACGTAACCCGAATTTCGAAGCGGGAGCTGCGGCAATTAATGCCAATTTTAGAGTCATGGGGCAATTGGCGAACTTTTCCAGTGTAACCAATGCTTCCAACGGGTTAATAAAGACGTTGAACCAGTTGATAAGCATGTACGAGGATGTTTCTTCGCATAACGCCAGAATGGCTGCCTCGTGGTTCCGCACGGCTAAAAGTTACGTGATACAAAGTTTGGAGGAGGTGAATAATAACGTAACCACGAGAGAAGTAGGGGGAGGTACCACGTTTGATGTTAAATCCCCGATTTTACACCGTATTGCGTGTGGAGGGACAGCGGTGGAATTTGAATATTATTCCTCGTGGGGTGGAACTCGTTTAAAACGAGTCAAATTGATGGACGTGTTAAAACGGACAATTTCCCAAGTACTTTTGAACGTGGGGGATAATCTGAATTATCTAAGCTTCCTGGATAAAGAAGAGAGCGAAATTCACCGAATCAAATTAGATTATTACGCGAGACCTTCAGATGTTACCACGCTCCCTGATGTCTGGGGATATTTAAGGAGGAAGCGCGGAAATGATGATGACGGGTATCTCCCTTATCCTGATTTTGAATATTCTAAAACGGGTTCTTTAAAAACGATAACGGTTCCTAACGGGGGAACAGTGACCGTTGATTACGAACCCAACAGTTTCAGGTACCCGAATGATTTCGGGGGAATCCGGGTGAAATCTTTACTCGTGGAAGATGTTAAGAGCGAGACGTGCGATACCGTGTATTACCGGTATCCCACGCACGGTATTCCCGTTTTCACGAGTTGTTCGAACACGGAAATTGTCTCGTATAGCGGTTTTTCGGACCGAGTGTTGCTTTCCAAGGTAAAATACCAAGATATGGCTTTTATGAGTACCGGTAATAACGGTCTTTTTTACCCGTACGTGCAAGAGATAATCCGGGGAAAAGGGATGAAAGCGTACTTGTTCAGTGTTGTTCCCCCGATGATGCCCTATTTCCCTCACGTTTTTTGGTTGAGGGGTTTACCCTTGGCCGTGGCCACGTACGATAACAGTGGGAATCTCAAACAAATAGAGACCTGTAAATATTCGAGTGATTTGTTTGCGGGAGGAATGGGATCTTTTTTCGTACCGGGGGATACGGCCTTAAATTACAAAAAGGTGTTGCCACAGGTGAAGGCCTACGAGTATTACATGGACGAGGAATTTCTGGAGAATTATTATCGTAATCAAGGAAGTATATTTTTGTATAGTGATGGAAACTCTTATCATTCGTTCTCTCCTTATTATGAGACTTATTTGCCGAATATACAACCTCGAACGAGCGTGAAGATACCTCCTCAGGTCTATAATATTAAATACGGGGGCAAGACTTTGTTGAAAGAACGGAATGTATACCGTTTTGAAACACAGGTGACGGATAGTGCCACGATATCGGATTTTTCCAAGGCCACGGGAACTCCCTATCAAAAAACGGAGTTTTTCTACGATAACTTGAAAGAGTCCAGTTACCCGACCCGGGTAGTTCAAACAGACGCGAGGGGTGGAACGCGCACGGTAGTCACGAAACGGGTAACCGAGATGGAGGATGCTGCCAGCCCGGTGTTCGCGGAAATGAAACGAAAGAATATATTGGCCCCGGTGGTGAAGGAAATCCACTTGAAGGGTGACACGATACAGGTTGAAAAAGTTTCGCTTTATGAATCCGTAGAAGTGGAAAATGTATATTATAGCGGGGTGTCACGAAAGTATGCTTTTTACCCGACATCTACCCAAACGTTGGCCTTGTCCGTGCTTCCGTCTCTTGACGCCGGTTTGTTCACTCAAGGATCATCCCGTTACTTGCTGGAGCAGGCGATTGATTATGAGCAAAGTGATCGGTTGTATTTACCCGTGGGAGTGCGGAGTAATGCGGGAGATGAGGCTCTTTGTTATGATTTTAACAATGGGCAGGTCATTCTTAAAGCGAATCACGCCACTTCACGGATGGTGGCAGCAGCGGATTTGAAAAAATACGGGGAGGAGTATTCATTTCGAAATAAAGTGCGTGGCCTGGTGGCGGTTTATTCCCTCGCCTCGCAACTTTATGATGTTTGTCAAGAGCTTGATCCCTCGCAACAAACGAGCGAATTCAGGCAGTATAGCTGGAGTTCGGGCCACCGGATGATGTTGGATTTGATCGGGGGGCTTGCCTCCAAGAAATACATGACGCTTGAAGAATATAACGTTTTGATCGATAGTGCTCAAGCAAATAGAGGACGACATGTGAACGAGTTTTTCACTAAATATATGCAATTACCTCGTGAGTATCTGGAGTTAACGAATTTACCGGAATTGCTTTATAATTTGTGTCCCTTGGTGGAGCGAGATATAATACGCGATCCGGATTTTTTCAAATACAGGGATCTGGCGGGGCAGGAGGAATATTTGAATTACACGGGAACTATAAAGATAACGGTAATTCCCGAATCCAAGCATTTGAGATTGTTCGTGTTGAATAACGGGGCTGTCGGTTCCGTGTACTATAGTGTCGTTCATGCGGGAGGGAGCTCGTCGAGTAGTGTTCGTTTGACCGCTACTCCCGGGTATTCGGTCCAAAGTTTCGAGATCGACTTGAGTCCGTACGAGAACGTGACATCCGTGACGGTTAGTAAGCCGTACGAGAACGTGCAGTATGTTGCGTTGCTACCCGCTGATGTTTCTTTCGAGGCTATATCCTATAATTTAGACGGTTCTGTTTTCTGTAAATTCGATCAGAACGGACGTGCGGAGTTGAACGAGTACGATGCGGCGGGACGATTAATCCGGGTGGTGGACGAGCGTGGAAACGTGGTGAGAGATTACCAGTATAACGTGGTGAAATTGAATTGATAATCTAAAATCTGAAAAGATGAAACGAATAGAATTATTAATATGCATGCTGTTCCTGTCCTTGCTATCGATGGGACAAGCTTATCCTAGTCTGGATTTATCGGGGAATCCGGATACGATCAAGTTGGATGGAGCCTCGGGGTATTTTGAGTTGCTGTATCGTACTCAAACGGAGTTGGACCGACAGCTAGTGATGACGCAAATAAATAGTTCTTTGGAACAGCAATCGTGGACTTGGGTCAGGGTGCTCGAGATGGTGCCAACGTCATCCTTGACGGGGCGGCTCGTGGTTGGGATCAAGGAAAACACCACGGGGACACCCCGTTGGTGCGTGTTCCTGTCGTTGTTAACGGGGCGGCATCGTTTGGTTTATCAATACGGTCCGGGAGCTGTCCCTAAAAGTTACACGGTTAGTGGTAATGCCACGATATATCCCGGGAAAAGGACTTTCGTGACTTTATCGGGTTCGGAACAGGGTGTGACGTATGACTTGTATCAAGGGGCTGCCTTGCAAGCTTCCTTGCCCGGAACGGGGGGACCTTTAAATTTTTTGGTGACAACAGGTGGTAATTACACGATAAAAGCCACTCGTGGTGATGTCTCTCGCGATATGAACGGTAGCGCACGGGTTTCTTATTATGGAGTATTAGAAGGAAAGATCGTTGTTGCGGCTTCGCCCAGGGTGATGTTGTCCAAGGACGGGGAAATCAAAGCGATACCTTTCACGCTTGCACCGGATTATCCTCAAGGGAGAGCGGAACTTGAAGAGATGACGCGTTCGATTTTGGCGGGGGAATGCGTGACGTGGGATTCAACATTCTTTTTGGGATTCGTTACTCCCGAGTCTCCTCTCGAGGGGCAGGTCGTGATTGGGCGCGGACCCAATTGTAGTGACACTACGAAACAGTCTTTTCTCGTGTTAAACCTGGTAGATAGAATATTAATACAGGCCTTGCAAGCCCCCGGCGGTATCCTGGAGGTGTACAATTTAAGCGGGGGTGGCGAGATTGCGGAGGGTTCGACCGGGACGGTGACCTTGAGCGGGCAGCAGCCTTTCGTGGATTACCAGTTGTATTGTAACGACGTGCGGGTGGAGGGGGCCCGGATTTCGAACCAGCGGTTTTCGGGTTTACGCGGTTACGGTCATTACCGTGTGAAGGCTTGTCAAGACGGTCGAGAGGCCTGGATGAACGGCGAGGTGGGCATCTGGCCGGAGATCACGAGGAGCGTGGTCGGCGGGGGAGGAACGATCCGGAACAGCCAGCCCGTCTCGATAACGTTACCGGGTTCCCAATCCATCCTGACTTATCGCTTGTTAAAAGGTGGCACGGTGGTGGCTTCCCGCGCTGGCACGGGCGGGGTTCTCTCCTTTAGCGTTTCGGAAACGGGGACGTACACGATGGAGGCTGGTTTGCAGGATTATTTCGTGCCGATGACGGGTAGCGTGACCGTGGACCGGGATAACGGTATTCATTACACTTCCACGGAGCCTCACGTGGTGGAGACGATCTATCTCGACCCCACGACTTCCGGGGACGGGGCTAGGACGATCAACAACGTGACTTACCTTGACGGTTTCGGCCGAAAGTTACAGGAGATACAAGTCAACGCCTCTCCCGGGAACACGAGTGATATCGTGAAAGCGTGTCGTTACGGTGTACTGGGTCGGGTGGAAAGGGAGCATGTTCCTTACGCTCTTGAAGGTAATCACGGGGGCTTTGTTCGTGACGCTTTATCCCCGGCGAGATGGAAGATGTTCGGGGAGTCGGAATCGGGTTACATGTACACGTTGACGGGGTACGATAACAGCCCGCTTGACCGCGTGGTGAAGCGAACGGGACCGGGCAAGAACTGGCACGAGAACGGGAAGGGGGTGACGACGGATTACGGGCTGAACCGGGCCAACGAGGTTCGGCTTTACCGGGTGTCGGGTGACGGGTCGCTGGTCTTGTCCGGGTATTACGCGGCGGGTTCCTTGCAGAAGGTGACGGTGACCGACGAGGACGGTAAACGGGTGGAAACTTACACGGACAACCAGGATCGGACGGTGCTGGTTGTGAACGTGGAGGGTGATGATAACCGGCTGGAGACGTACAGCGTGCTTGATGACCGGGGTTTGTTACGGTACGTGTTGCCGCCGGAGGCGAGTGCCCGGGTGGGGACGACATCGACCCGGGAGACGGAGGCGATCCGGTTGTTCGGTTACTATTACGGGTATGATCGTTTCGGTCGGTTAATCTTGAAACAGTTGCCGGGTTGTGATCCGGTTTACCTGGTTCACGACAAGCGTGACCGTTTGGTGATGAGCCAGGACGGGAAGCAGCGGGCGGGGAACGCCGACAAGTGGAGTTACTCGTTGTACGACGGTAAGAACCGGGTGGTCGAGACGGGAGAGGTGGTGTTAACGGGAACGGACCGGTCTCACCGGGATTTACAAGATGCCGCCTCGGGTAGTGATAATTACGTCCCGGCGGGTAATCGGGTGCCCTTGCAATACACCCTGTATGATAATTACACGGCCACGGGTGATGTCCCGGTGCTTGCCTTTCAACCGACGACTGGTTACGCTTCCGGCTACCACGATCTGGTGACGGGACTGGTAACGAGCGTGAGGACGAGAGTCCTGGGAGCCAGTCCCGAGAAGTGGCTCATCACGACCACTTATTACGACGATCGTTGTCGCGTGATCCAGACAGTGAGCGATAACGTGGAGGGTTTCACGAGCCGTGTTGACGTGAAGTACGATTTCGCGGGTAACGTGGTTCAACAGCGAGAGAGTCACCAGGTGAGCGCCAGCCGGACGGACGTGCTGGAGAGCGAGAACACGTACGATGACCGTGGCCGGCTGCTGTCATCGACGACGAGGTTGAACGGGGGTAGCCCGGCAACGGTGGTTTACACTTATGACGCGGTGGGTAGGCTTGTTTCGAGGAAACTGGGAAACACAACGGAGACGCTGGCTTACAACCCGAGAGGGTGGTTGACGAGCAAAGAGAGTACCCCTTTCAAGATGAAGTTACGATACGAGAGCCCGTCGGGTGGAGGCGTGGCCTGCTGGAACGGTAACATCAGCGAGTGGGAGTGGCAGCAGGGGATGAATGTAGCGTTGATGTACGGTTTCACGTATGACGGTGTTAATCGCTTGAAGGAAACGACGCAGAAACAGAAGAGCGGGACGACGTGGTCGACGTTAGCGGGTAGTTACCTGGAGAGGGGTTTGACTTACGACCGTAACGGAAACCTCAAGACGTTGCAGCGGACTGCGGGAGGCACTCTGGTGGATAACCTGGTTTACACGTGCACGGGTAACCGGTTGACGAGTTTGACGGAGAACGTTTCCTCCACGCTGGCGGGGGATGTTTATTCCCGTGGTGGTACAGCATCTGGCACTTACGCTTATGACAAGAACG
>OODG01000873.1_pt1 | contig 21516 bp, 20 predicted proteins | sample 1671621 | NCBI WGS metagenome assembly OODG01 (sample SAMN06348175, study PRJEB24527) | human gut metagenome | biome: human gut; feature: ankylosing spondylitis patient; material: feces | host: Homo sapiens | place: China | collected 2015-10 | reverse complement strand
TATTCATAATCTGGAACCTTTCTGGGATCATTACTGGAAGAATGGTGAAAATGACAAACTGGGTTGGCGTCTGGAATATAATATGAAGCATCGGGGAGATGTATATGCCACTCATGGTCTTGGTCCTGTAGCGCAAGCGCTGGATATACATCGTGGTGACCGTATGAAGACACTCGTTGCTATGGACACCAAATCGGTAGTAGGTAAGTCGTTGGTAGAAGAAAGAACGGGACAGCCTTGTGAGAATTTCCGTAACGGTGACCATACAACTACGTTGATTCGTACGGAAAATGGAAAGGTGATTGAGATACAACATGATGTGATGACTCCGCAACCCTATAACCGCCTATATCAGTTGACCGGTACCAAGGGGTTCGCAAATAAATATCCGATAGAAGGTTATGCATTGGATGCAAAACAGCTGAATGCGTCGGGAGTTGCACCTGAGGTAGATAACTTGAATTCCCATAGTTTTATGCCTAAAAAAGATATGGAAGCTCTAGTGCAGAAATACCAGCATCCCATCCTGAAGAAATATGGTGAAATGGCAAAAGAAGTTGGTGGTCATGGTGGCATGGACTTTATTATGGATAGCCGTTTGGTGTATTGCCTGCAAAATGGACTTCCCTTAGATATGGATGTCTATGATTTGGCAGAATGGTGTTGTCTGGCCGAGTTAGGCGAATTGTCTATGGACAACAATTGTGCAGCCGTTGCTTTCCCGGACTTTACCCGTGGCGAATGGAATAAAGTGAAGGGGTATAAGCATGCTTATGCTTCCCCTGAAGATGAAAGTGTTGCCATGGAGAAAGCCAAAAAAATCACGGCAAAGCTGAAAGAAAAAGGTGCCGTAGAATGGGCGGGTGAAGCTGTGGAAAATAAAAAGTAGATGTAAGTAGAGATTAGGTAAAAGTAGACGAAAAAGGAACTTCAACGTTTGGAGTTCCTTTTTTGATTTATTGATTGTGAAAAGTGCTTATAAATGTATTAGGTAGTTTAAAAGAAGTTATAAAACGAAGCCCGGAAACTTTTGAGGATGAAAAAGTTTTTAATTTTGCACACTATGTGTAAGTATAGATACCATATATGGAACAAAAATATATATTAAGCGCAATAGATGCTGCTCTGCAAGCCGGTGCAGACATTCTTTCCATCTATAATGACCCGGCATCGGACTTTGAAATAGAAAAAAAAGCGGATAACTCCCCTTTAACCATTGCGGATCGCAAGGCACATGAAACGATTACCGGTTTTCTGTGCGATACTCCTTTTCCCATTCTGAGTGAAGAAGGGAAACATTTACCCTATGCAGAACGCTGTGGATGGGATGCTTTGTGGATTGTAGACCCTCTGGACGGTACCAAGGAGTTTATTAAACGAAATGGAGAGTTTACTGTAAATATCGCATGGGTTAATCATTCAGTACCCGTAATGGGAGTTATTTATCTTCCTGTGAAACAGGAACTTTATTTTGCAGAAGAAAGCATTGGGGCATACAAACTCTCCAATGTAACTTCTCGCGGAAATGCTTCACTGGATGAACTGATTGCATCCGCTACCCGTCTGCCTTCTGTTACCGAAAGAGGAAAATTTGTAATCGTGGCTTCCCGTTCGCATCTAACTCCGGAGACGGAGGCTTATATCGAAGAAATGAAGCGTCAACACTCGGAAGTAGAACTTATATCTAGTGGTAGTTCCATTAAAATCTGCCTTGTAGCCGAAGGAAAGGCGGATGTATATCCTCGTTTTGCACCTACCATGGAATGGGATACGGCAGCAGGACATGCTATAGCACGTGCTGCCGGATTGGAAGTTTATCAGGCTGGAAAAGAAGAGCCGCTTTGTTACAATAAAGAGAATTTACTGAATCCGTGGTTTGTGGTGGAACCTAAGCAAATGAAATAGTAACAAGATACAGTATAATGTATGACATTTGAGATAATATTTGTGCTATTGGCACTTTTGGGCATGGTGGTGGCATTGGCATTGGATAAAATGCGTCCCGGCATGGTGCTATTTTCCGTTGTGGTTTTGTTCTTATGTGCTGGCATCCTGACACCCAAAGAGATGCTGGAAGGTTTTAGTAATAAAGGAATGATTACCGTAGCTATGCTATTTTTGGTCAGTGAGGGTATTCGTCAGTCCGGAGCATTGGGACAGGTTATCAAAAAGTTGCTTCCTCAGGGCAAGACGACTGTGTTTAAAGCCCAATTTCGTATGCTTCCCACTATCTCTTTTATTTCTGCTTTTCTTAATAATACCCCTGTTGTTGTAATATTTGCTCCGATAATCAAGCGTTGGGCAGAGTCGGTAAAATTGCCTGCTACCAAGTTTTTGATACCTCTTTCTTATGTGACTATTTTGGGAGGTATATGTACTCTTATCGGAACTTCTACTAACCTGGTAGTACACGGCATGATATTAGAGGCAGGTTATGAAGGATTTACTATGTTTGAGTTAGGCAAAGTGGGTATTTTCATAGCTATAGCAGGAATTATTTATTTATTTCTATTTTCTTCTAAACTCTTGCCGGATGTGCGTACGGATGCTGTGAAGCAAGATGACGAACCGGAAGAAGATGTTGGTTTGCATCGGGTTGAGGCTGTACTTGGTCCTCGTTTTCCTGGTATTAACAAGAAGTTGGGAGAGTTTAATTTTCAGCGTCACTATGGAGCAGCTGTTAAGGAAATAAAGCGGAGCGGACAAAGTATTACTGCGAATCTGGATAATGAGGTTTTGCGTGAGGGTGATACATTAGTGGTGATGGCGGATGATTCTTCCGTGTTCGTTTTGTTGGCCAATGGCAAAGATAACGAACCGGTTCCCGGAAAGGGGAAACGTTGGTTTGCCCTTTTATTACTGATATTGATGATTACCGGGGCTACGGTAGGCGAGCTGCCGGTTGTGAAAGAGGCATTCCCGAATATCAAGTTGGATATGTTTTTCTTTGTTTCTGTGACTACTATCATTATGGCATGGACTAAAATTTTTCCGGCCCGTAAGTACACTAAATACATTTCATGGGATATTCTGATAACAATTGCGTGTGCTTTTGCTATCAGTAAAGCAATGGTTAATTCCGGTGTGGCAGATGTCGTGGCAAGTTATATCATTGGTATGACTGAACATTACGGTCCTCAGGTGTTACTGGCAGCTGTATTTATCATTACGAACTTGTTTACCGAATTGATAACCAATAATGCCGCTGCTGCATTAGCTTTCCCATTGGCGCTCTCCATTTCTTCGCAGATGGGTGTCAGCCCTATGCCTTTCTTTGTAGTGATCTGTATGGCTGCCTCTGCCAGTTTCTCTACACCTATCGGTTATCAGACAAATTTGATTGTGCAAGGTATTGGAAACTATAAGTTCACTGATTTTGTCCGTATCGGATTGCCGCTGAATATTATAGCTTTCTTGATATCCATATTCCTTATTCCATTAATTTGGCCCTTTTAATAATTAGATTATGACAGACAATAATATATATCCGATTTTTGATAGGATGTTGTCAAGAGAGGATAAAGAAGAACTTCTCGGTCAGCATAGTGTGATGATATGGTTTACCGGATTGAGCGGTTCCGGTAAAAGTACGATAGCTATTGCTCTGGAGCGCGAATTGCATAAGCGAGGTTTACTTTGCCGCATTCTGGACGGGGATAATATCCGTAGTGGTATCAATAATAATTTGGGCTTTACTGAAGCTGATCGTGTAGAAAATATCCGCCGTATTGCAGAAGTTTCCAAACTTTTTATTGATTCAGGCATTATAACTATTGCTGCTTTTATCAGTCCTAACAATGATATCCGAGAAATGGCGGCTAATATCATCGGGCAGGAGGACTTCTATGAAGTGTACGTAAGTACCCCTTTGACTGAGTGTGAGCGTAGGGATGTAAAGGGGCTGTACGCAAAGGCACGCCGGGGAGAGATTAAAAATTTTACGGGGATTTCCGCTCCGTTTGAAGCACCCCTTCATCCGGCATTGACGTTAGATACCTCAAAACTCAGTCTGGAAGAGTCAGTCAACCAACTGCTCGACCTCATTTTACCGAAAATACAGATTAAAAAGTGATTATATAAAAAATGGAAGAATATAAATTGAGCCATCTGAAAGAACTCGAAGCAGAGTCTATTCATATCATCCGTGAAGTGGCAGCGGAATTTGAAAATCCGGTGATGCTTTATAGTATTGGGAAAGACTCTTCGGTAATGGTTCGCCTTGCCGAAAAAGCCTTTTATCCGGGTAAAGTACCATTCCCGTTGATGCATATCGATTCGAAGTGGAAATTTAAGGAAATGATTCAATTCCGCGATGAGTATGCCAAAAAACATGGCTGGAATCTGATAGTAGAAAGTAATATGGAGGCTTTTCATGCAGGTGTAGGACCGTTTACTCATGGAAGTAAAGTACACACAGACTTGATGAAAACTAAGGCTCTTCTGAGTGCTTTGGATAAATATAAATTTGACGCAGCTTTTGGGGGTGCTCGTCGTGACGAAGAGAAATCACGTGCGAAAGAACGTATTTTTTCTTTTCGTGATAAGTTCCACCAATGGGACCCGAAGAACCAGCGTCCGGAATTGTGGGATATCTACAATGCCCGTGTGCATAAGGGAGAAAGCATTCGTGTGTTCCCGTTGAGTAACTGGACGGAGCTGGATATCTGGCAATACATTCGTTTGGAAAATATTCCTATTGTTCCGTTGTATTATGCCAAGGAGCGTCCGTGCGTAGAAATTGATGGTAATTTGATTATGGCAGATGATGACCGCCTGCCTGAAAAATATCGTGATCAGATAAAGATGAAAATGGTACGTTTCCGTACGTTGGGTTGTTGGCCGTTGACCGGTGCGGTAGAGAGCAATGCGGATACGATTGAGACAATTGTAGAGGAGATGATGACTACCACCAAGAGTGAGCGTACCACCCGTGTAATCGATTTTGATCAGGATGCCAGTATGGAGCAGAAAAAGCGTGAGGGATACTTTTAAGAATTAAGAATTAAAAATTAAAACCTGAGGATTGAAATCTTAAACCTGACCTTTAGAACTTTAATGCTTAGGTTTAAGAAGATAAAGGTGACAATTAAAAAGTAAAAAGTGATGGAGAATAACTCTAAACTAAATATCAAGGAGTTTCTGGATAAAGACGAACAGAAAGACTTACTCCGCTTTCTGACTGCCGGTTCGGTGGATGATGGAAAATCTACGTTGATCGGGCGTTTGTTGTTTGATAGCAAGAAATTGTATGAAGACCAGTTAGATGCATTGGAACGTGATAGTAAGCGTATGGGAAATGCCGGTGATCACATTGATTACGCATTGCTGCTGGATGGTCTGAAAGCAGAACGTGAACAAGGTATTACGATTGATGTGGCATATCGATATTTCTCTACTAATAATCGTAAATTCATCATTGCTGATACTCCGGGGCACGAGCAATATACGCGTAATATGATTACCGGCGGTTCAACGGCTAATCTGGCTATCATTCTTGTAGATGCCCGTACCGGTGTCATTACACAGACGCGTCGTCATTCTTTTCTGGTGTCTTTGCTGGGCATTAAGCACGTGGTGCTTGCTGTTAATAAAATGGACTTGGTAGGCTTCTCTGAGGAGCGCTTTAATGAAATCGTTAAAGAGTATAAACAGTTTATTGCACCATTGGGTATTCCTGATGTGACTTGTATTCCGCTCTCCGCTTTGGATGGCGATAATGTAGTGGAGAGGTCTGAACGCACTCCATGGTACAATGGCATTTCTTTGCTCGATTTCTTGGAGACTGTCCATATTGATAACGATCATAACCTGTCGGACTTCCGTTTCCCGGTACAGTATGTATTGCGCCCTAATCTTGATTTCCGTGGTTTTTGCGGTAAAGTTGCATCAGGGGTAGTACGTAAAGGGGATGAAGTGATAGCGTTACCTTCAGGCAAAAAATCACGTGTCAAGAGCATTGTTACGTATGACGGCGAACTGGATTATGCTTTTCCGCCTCAATCTGTAACTTTAACGCTGGAAGATGAGATTGACGTATCGAGAGGAGAGATGTTGGTACATCCTGATAATTTACCGGTTGTAGATCGCAATTTTGAGGCCATGCTGGTGTGGATGGATGAAGAGCCGATGGATCTCAATAAATCCTTCTTCATCAAGCAGACTACTAATTTGAGTCGTTCACGTATCAGTAACATTAAATATAAAGTAGATGTTAATACGATGGATCAGTTGTCCGTTGATAATGGACGATTGACGCCTGATGATCTGCCTATGCAGTTAAATCAGATAGCCCGTGTTGTTCTTACTACTGCCAAGGAATTATTCTTTGATCCTTATCAAAAAAATAAGGCAACAGGTGCATTCATTCTGATTGATCCGATTACCAATAATACCAGTGCTGTCGGTATGATTATCGATAGGGTAGAGGATAAGGATATGCATCTTTCTGAAGATCTTCCGGTTTTGAACTTACCGAAGTTAGAAATTGCTCCCGAACACTATGAAGCCATAGAAAAAGCGGTGAAAGATTTGAAGCGCCAAGGTATTGAAGTGAAAATAATCAAATAATGTACCATAATTATGGGTTTACTGGAATTTAACAAACTCCCTATAAATACTTTGGTGGGAGCCGATTGGAAAACATTTAATGCTATTACGAAAGGGCGGGAAATTGATGCGGCATACAAAGGCAAATACCGTTTGACTAAGGCGGTATGTCGTCTACTTTCTACACTGGCTCCTTTGCAGAACGGACGTTATGAGAAACGGTTGGCATCCCAACCGTTAGAGCATGATCCGGTATTCATTCTTGGCCATTGGCGCAGTGGGACGACCTTTGTGCATAATGTCTTCTCATGTGACAAGCATTTTGGCTATAATACTACTTACCAAACTGTATTTCCGCATCTGATGATGTGGGGACAGCCTTTCTTCAAGAAGAACATGAGCTGGCTGATGCCTGATAAGCGTCCTACAGATAACATGGAACTTGCTGTAGATCTGCCACAGGAAGAAGAGTTTGCACTTGCCAATATGATGCCTTATACCTATTATAACTTTTGGTTCCTCCCAAAGTATCAGCAGGAATATGCAGATAAATATTTGCTGTTCGATGATATAACGGAAAAGGAACTGAAGGTTTTTGAAGAAGTGTTTATCAAGCTGATTAAGATATCATTGTGGAATACTAACGGAACACAGTTCTTGAGTAAGAATCCACCCCATACGGGACGTGTGAAGGAACTGGTCAAAATGTTCCCTAATGCTAAATTTATCTATCTGATGCGTAATCCTTATACGGTGTTCGAGAGTACCCGAAGTTTCTTCACGAATACAATCCAGCCGTTGAAGTTGCAGGATATCAGTAATGACGAAATTGAAAAGAATATTCTTTCTATTTATGCCAAACTGTATCATAAATACGAGGCTGATAAATCTTGTATTCCTGCCGGTAATCTGATGGAAGTAAAGTTCGAAGACTTCGAAGCGGATGCTATGGGGATGACTGAGCAGATTTATCGTGGCTTGTCTATTCCCGGATTTGCTGAAGCACGCAATGATATAGAAAAGTATGTAGGTGGAAAGAAGGGATATAAGAAGAATAAATATAAATATGATGATCGCACCGTGCAATTGGTTCAGGATAACTGGAACTTTGCATTGGAGCAGTGGAAATATGAACTTTAATTAAAAAAAAGCTAATGAGATGATGCAGAAGAAAATTTGTATGTACGGCTTGCTATCCGCTTTTTTATGTTGCGGAACGGCACTTGCACAGCAGCAACAGCATACTGTGGAAATGATTCCGTTCGGAGACATGGATCAATGGATAGACCGTCAGATAAAAGAGTCGGGCATTATCGGTGGTGCGTTGAAGAATGTATATGCTATTGGACCGACTGCGACTATTCGTGAGAATAAGGCCTATAAGAACATGGGTGGTTCGCCATGGGCTACTTCGAATGTGATGGCGCGTGTGGCGGGTATTACTAAAACCAATACTTCAGTGTTTCCCGAGAAGCGTGGCGATGGCTACTGTGCCCGTATGGATACCCGCATGGAAAGCGTAAAAGTATTGGGTATTGTTGATATCACAGTACTTGCTGCAGGTTCTATGTTTTTGGGGGAAGTGCATGAGCCGATTAAGGGCACAAAGAATCCGCAAAAGATGCTGAATTCCGGTATTCCCTTTACCAAGAAACCTATCGCTGTGCAGTTTGACTATAAAGTTAATATGTCTGATAGGGAAAAGCGTATTCGTGCTACCGGTTTCAGCCGGATAACGGACGTAGAAGGTAAAGACTTCCCGGAGGTGAATTTGTTTTTGCAGAAGCGTTGGGAAGAGGGGGAGGGCGAGGTACATGCTGTCGTGGCGCTGGACATCCATGCGATGGAGCCACAGCCCCTCGGCGCTCATGGCTGCCAGAGAGAGGAAGAAGCCCGCCAGAGACAGCTTTTGGTTCCACCGCCTTCCGGCGGCCCCAAGCAGAAGGAACAGTGGCGCGAAGAACAGGCCATTGCGGGTATAGCCGCACAGTGTAAAAATGCCGTCGTAAAGGGTCCGAAGCAGCGGGATCTGGGAAACCAGTCCATAGTAACTGTCCCCGCCCAGACCGATGAGATAGAGTAGCGCCGCCACAGGCAGAGCCACCCGCAGGCCCAGCCGGCTGAGCCACCGGGCGATGACGATGCCCAGAATGGTCGCCGGGAAATACCACAGGTGGTAGAAGGCGCCGTCCACCAGCAGTTTCCGCAAAACATCCGCCGGACCGGTGAAGCTGCCGGCATAGAGATTCACTGGCAGATACAAAAGGATGCAGACGCCGTAGAGCAGGCAGAGCTTTTTCAGCTGCCGCCCCACACCAGCCCAGTGATTCCGGCTCAGAAAGTACCCAGTGGTCATCAGAAAGAATGGGACTGCCACCCGGGCCAGTACCCGGGTAAGCCAGAAATCAGCCATGGCAGACACATCCGCCAGGGGCGAGGTGTGGTTCATCACCACCAGCAGGACTGCCGCCAGACGAAAGAGGTCCAAAGTCGGGACGGTTTTCTTAGCCGTTCTCATGGGTATCCCCCCCACCATGTCAGGATAAATCCCTCCACATTGTCGCCGGATATCTGGCAGCAGCCCTCCGGCACTTCCACCTCTGTGACGGCTCCGGCGGCGGGCACATAGAACACCTGGGCCATGCGGCCGTTTTCCAGAGCGACGCTCCGGGGACCCTGCCGCAAAAAGTCCCGGTACTCCTCCAGACACAGCCCGTTGGTTTCCATCAGCTGGGCGTGGGGCGCCCCCACATAGCGGAAGTGCCACGGCTCAGCCGAGATCCCGGTGACTTCCTCCTTGCCCCGCTGGTAGCGTTCGATAAAGCCGTACCGGGCCGCCAGACGCCTAAATCTTCCGCAGACGCCGTCATAGGGAAAGGCAGGCCGGATGAAGTCGATGTATCCGGCAGCCTTTCCCAGGTCGATGGCGAGGCCGGTCTGATGCTCACTGCATCCTGGAAGGGCCACATACTGGCGGGTAAATGTCTCCCCATGCTCCGCCATGGAGTCGTCCCAGATCCGCTGCTGTTCCTGCTGGCTCCGCCAGCCGGACACCGGCACGATCTCCCGCTGTCCCCCCGCCTTTTGGATACAGGCAGACAGTAGCTGCCGTGCCCGGCTTTCAAGAAGAATGTCGGGGTGGTGCGGGTCCACCGAGGTCAGCGCAGATCGCTCTTTTTCATGCAGGGGATGCGCCCGGTTGACCAGGACCAGCGGCCCCTGAAAAATCTGCTCCCGGGGAATCGACACGGTTCTCATCCCGCCACCCCCAACTCGATCAGGCGGGTCACCAGCTCCCCAAAGGAAATGCCGATGCCCTGCATCATGCTGGGGTAGCGGCTGTGGGCGGTGAAGCCGGGGATGGTGTTGACCTCATTGAAGACGATCTCCCCATCCGGGGTGAGGAACAGATCCACCCGGGCGAATACCCGGCAATCCAGGGCACGGTAAATGGTTTTTGCCGCTGCCTGGATCTCTGCCGCCTTCTCCGGCGGGATGCGGGCGGGACAGTGGATGGCGGAGGTCTTTAAGGTGTACTTCTCCTCATAGTTGAAAAAGCCCTCCGACAGCGCAATCTCGTCCACCAGACCCACGGTCAGTTCCTCGTTGCCCATGACCGCGCAGCCCACCTCAAAGCCGGGGATCGTCTCCTCCAGGATCACGGCGCTGTCGTGGCGGAAGGCCTCCTCCATGGCGGCGGGCAGCTCTTCCGGCCCGGAGACTTTGGTGATACCGAAGGAGGAACCGGCCCGGACCGGCTTGACAAACACCGGGTATCCCAGTTCCTCCGCTGCCTGGGCGATCCGGCTGAAATCATCGCTGGAATGAAAGACGTGGCTCCGGGGGACCCGGATGCCGGCCAGGGCCGCCAGCTGGTGGGCCCGGTCTTTGTCCATGCACAAGGCGCTGGACAATGTCCCGCAGCCGATGACCGGGGTGTCGAGCGGAAACGAAAGGCCGTCGGCAAACAGGGTGATGTCGGCATCGGCGCGAACCAGGGCCATGGCACGGACGACCGGAGTGTCGGGCAGGGCGTCGGAACGCAGGTTGGTCAGCCAGGAGACACTGTCGGCGCCGGCGATCAGACAGGCTTCGCAGCCGTTCTGTCGCAGAAATTCAACCACCTGCCGGTATTTTTCCGTTGCCTCGACGCCGCAATAGCGGAGTTCGTGGGCAAAAACGCTGGCCGGTTCCAAATCATCGGTTTGCGCTTTGGCAACCAGTTTCAGTTTGGGCAGCAGCCGGCTGAGGGTATCGACTTCGCGAATACTCAGGCACCAAGGGTTATATTCCATTTTGGCTCTGCCGGGGAATTTTTCCCGCAGCCAGTTGGTCAGCGTTTCGTTTCTGCCGCAGAGCACTTCGGTTGTTTTCGGGTCGGTCTGGCGGGCAGCCTGTATTTCGTAACGTCCGTCGGTAAAAAGGTATGCTTTTTCTTTGGTGACGACCAGCGTGCCGGCGGAACCGGAAAAACCGGTCAGGGCGAGAATGCGGTTTTCTGTTTCAAGAACGTCCTGTCCGAGAAAATGATTGTTGCGGGTTATGAGCACCGCGTCATAGTTTTTTTCCGTCAGGTATTGTTTGATTTCGTCTAAATTCATTTGTTTTTCTCCATTAACACCGCCCGCCAGTTTTCGTTTGCTTCTTCGGCAGCCGGCCGCAGTCCCTGTTTGCGGTGGGCGTCGCTTACCCAGTCCGTCTGTTCGTCGGTAAAGCCGGACAGAACCGCGCGTCCGCCGGGCGAAAGCGAAGCGGCGAGCATCGGCGCCATGGCAATCAGCGGACGGGCCAGAATGTTGGAAAAGATCAGATCGTAAGGGGCGTTTTTGCTGACGGTTTCGTTGTCGTATCCGTCGCCGGCCGCCGCGCTCAGGCGTTGGTCAAGCCCGTTTTCGGCGGCGTTTTGCAAAGTGACGATGACGGCTTCCCGGTCAATGTCGGCGGCAACGGCCGCCGCTTCCGGCCAAAGCTTAAGGGCGGCCAGGGCGAGAATGCCGGAACCGCAGCCCATGTCGAGGATTTTGGCCGGTTTGAACCCCTGATGGTAAAGACGGCTCAGAAATTCAAGACAGAGACGGGTTGTCTGGTGCTGTCCGGAACCAAAGGCGGTGGCCGCGTATATTCGCAGCCGGTGCTTGTTTGTATCGGGAACTTCCTCTTCGTGGGTGCCGTAGATGTAAAAGTCATCGGTGGCGAGCGGCGGAAAGCGGATGACGTTTTTGGTCAGCCAGTTTGCGGCGGGGATGAATTCGCTCCGCCAGGCCGGCAGGGCGAGGCCGAAAGCCGCGGCGGCCTGCGCCATCCGCGGTTCGTCGACGGGGGCGGAAGAATAGCCGATGTAGCGGACTTTGCCGTCATCGGTGTAGTCGCAGGCGCTGGCGGCAAAAAAGTTTTCCATGAATTCGTCAAACAGCGGATCGCAGGCCTCCTGCAAAGCGAAGACGATCTGCCAGCTGTTACCTGATTGTGCGTTCATAAAAATGTCCTATAAATGATAATCTGTTATTTACTAAATAAAGTTTATAGTATATAAAAGTTAAAAATTGTAAAAATTTTTTAAAGAGAAAAACGGATGAGAGCATTAAAAGTATTAGGATTAACGCTGTGTCTGAGCGGCTGTATTTACGCCGGGGAAATTTCTTTGTGGCCCGGACGCGACGACTTTATCGCCGGGCTGAGCAGTTACAGCATCGAATATCTGGACAAGGACGGTCCGAAACTGATTAAAACCGAAACGGTGACGGAATCCGACTTTGCGCCCAATAAAATGCTGACCGCGTATAAAGGGTATTCCGTTGCGGATACGAAGTCTTATACGCGCAACTATTACACTCAGGAATCCATCGTTGCTCCGACGGACGCCGTATTGGTTTCCGGGCTGAGCCCGCTTTCGATCAAAGCCGACAAAAAATATGACATTATCGGCCGCACCGACATCGACGAGGTGGTTTATGCGCTGGTGCCCAACCCCGAGGGGAAGGACGTGTTTTTGGTCAAAAACGACGGGACCCTGCTTAACCAGGTCGGGCTGATCCGCGGCGACAAGGTCAAACTGCTTGATACCAAATACGAAATTAATCCTCCGTCCTTCCGGTTTGAACCGGTAACCACCAGCAAAATCGTTCAGAGCGAGATGACCTGGGGGTTTGAAATCAAGTATGCCGGGCTTAAGCTGAACCGGATCGTCTTTACAGTTATGGAATATGATCAGGCGGGCGGAGAGTCGGGGAACTTTGTCAACTACAGCTATCCCAACCGTCCGGGCGAGATCGACATCAGAGGATTGAAAATCAGGGTATTCGAGGCCAACGACGCCAAGATCGAATATATGATTGTCACCGATTAACGGAAAAAACATAAAGAAATATTGTAGGAGATTTTACAATGTCTGGACATTCCCAGTTTAAAAATATTATGTATCGCAAAGGGGCGCAGGACGCCAAAAAGGCCAAGGTGTTTGCAAAGCTGGCCCGTGACATTACCATTGCCGCCAAGAGCGGTTTGCCCGAACCGGACAAAAACCCGCGCCTGCGTCTGGCCATCCAGGCGGCTCGTGCCGAAAGCATGCCGAAAGACAATATTGAGCGCGCCATTGCCAAGGCCACTCAGACCGCCGGCGGCGACGATTACGTATCCATGCGTTACGAAGGCTTCGGCCCCGGCAAGGTCGCAATCATCGTCGAAGCGTTGACCGACAACCGCAACCGCACGGCCGGCAATGTCCGAACGGTTTTCGGCAAGCGCGGCGGCGCTTTGGGCGAGAGCGGCTCGGTGGCCTTTAACTTTGAAAGAATCGGCTATATCAAATACCCGGCGGCGGTGGCTGATGCCGACACCATGTTTGAAAACGCACTGGAAGCCGGTGCCAACGAAGTGGCTTCGGATGAGGAGTTTCATGAAATCGAAACCATTCCCGACGACCTCGGCACCGTAACCGAGGCTTTGGAAGCCAAGTTCGGTACGCCTTCGGCATCCCGGCTGGACTGGAAGGCCGTCGTCAAGACCGATATTGACGATGTGGAAACCGCGCAAAAGCTGATGGACTTTATTGAAGCTCTGGAAGACGATGACGATGTTCAGCAGGTTTATCACAATGCCGAATTTTCGGAAGCGGTGATGAAGGCGCTGGAAGCCTGAAAATTTGTGAAAGGGGCGGAAACGCCCCTTTCGTTTGAAGGCATTCCCGTTTGGCAGCGGGCGGACGGAATATTGTTTCTTTTTGAGGGTAAGAAAGCGGTGTTCGGGGCATAGGCGCGTGCCGGGTGTTTTATGAAAAACGGGCAGGATCGCAGCGGCAAGCGGAATATTAAAACAGGTGTCAAAACGAGGGCTGTCCGGCGGCGGACCGGTATATGTCTGAGTTTGGTAACGGAGAAAAAATGCGGATTTTGGGATTGGATCCCAGCCTTTCGTCAACCGGCTGGGGCATTATAGAAGTGGAGAGCAACCGAATGCGTTATGTGGCGGACGGGTATATCAAAACCGACGCCAAAATGAACATTGCCGACCGGCTGGCGGTTATCCACAATTGTCTGAACGAAGTGTTGGCCGCTTATCGGCCGGACGAGGCGGCGATTGAACAGGTGTTTTTGAATGACAACCCTACTTCGACGATTAAGCTGGGAATGGCGCGCGGCGTGGTGATTCTGGCGCCGTCGCTGTTTGGCATTACGGTTACCGAATATGAGCCGAACAAAATCAAAAAGGCGGTGGTCGGGGTCGGCAAGGCGGCCAAAAATCAGGTGGAAACGATGGTAAAAATCCTTTTGCCGGGGTGCAGACCGAAGAACAACGACTCGTCGGACGCTTTGGCAATTGCCATTTGCCATTTCAACAACCGGGGAATCAGAAAGCTCGGCGGCGGTTCGTAATCCGGCAAAGAAACGGTATTGACGGAAGTGGTCCTCGGTACAGCGGAAAATGCAGAAAACTCCGGGGCGAGGCCAAGTGAAAGGGGCTGCCGAAACCGGCGGAGACAAAAACAGAAGCAACGAAGCGGAGAGCCTTGGCGGAAAGGACAAAGGCAAAAGCGGGATAAGCAAAAAAACAGGTGAGTTTTGAAGAAAGAAAAAAACGGAAGAAACGGAGCCGGAAAAACGGCATTTGACAGAGCCAAAAGCGGAAGAAACAAAACAAGGATTGAAAAAAACAAGGACGGGAGAGCGGAACGAAATGGCCGATATGCAAAAAGCTTTTGAAGAAGTGAGAAATATGTTGTCCGGAGAACAAAGCGGGCACGGATTTGATCATGTGGAACGTGTGTATCGTTTGGCTCTCGAATTGGCGGAAAAAGAAGGTGCTGACAAAGAAATCGCCGGACTGGCGGCGCTTTTGCACGACTGTGACGATTATAAGCTGGCCGGCGAGGAAGCGGCGGAAAAGCTGCCCAATGCCCGGCGGATACTGACGATGGCCGGCGCGGATGACGACATGCGGGAGAAGGTGCTGAATATTGTTGCCCGGATGGGGTATTCGAAAAGTCTGAAAGGCATCAGGCCTTCAAGTTTGGAAGGGAAAGTCGTTTCCGACGCCGATATGTTGGATGCGATCGGCGTCGGCGGCATTATCCGCTGTCTTCAATATGCGGTTGTCCGCTGCAATGCTTTCGGAACGCCGCTGTTTGATCCTGACGTTTGGCCGGAACCGGGTTTGAGCGCTGAAGAATATAAACGTCCGAATCGAAAAAGCGATAACTTTATCAATCATTTTTTTGAGAAACTGTTGAAGCTTAAAGGAATGATGATGACGGCTTCCGCCCGTGAAGAGGCCGAAATCCGCCACCGGGCAATGACGGATTTTCTTTATCACTTTTTCCGGGAAAGGAAGCTGGCGGAGTGGAGCGCTTATCTTGATGCGTATTTGTCTGGCGGGCAAGCGGACGGATGCGGAGTGAAAGTGAAAAGCGCCGGCGGCTGTCGTTAAAAAATATGTTTCGGCTGGCGGTTCTTTGTTAAAAGGCCGGTTCTGAAAACATCGGCAGGCAGGGCTGCGGCGAAAAAGGAAAGCGCCGGCGGCTACCGTTAAAAACATGTTTCGGTTGGCGGTTCTTTGTCAAAGGCCGGTTCTGAAAATGCCGGCGGGCAGGGCTGCGGCGAAAAAGGAAAGTACCGCGGGGTTTAGGGAGACACGATGGTTTGACAGAGCGGTTTTGTCCGGATCCGTTGCAATCGGAGTACATCCGTTGTCAGCGGACTTTTGCCGTATTGCATGTGTCGTATTTGTTTCGTTATTGAAACACCCGTGCTTACAATGAATTGCAATTGTGAAAAAGTTTCTTTTAACAGGAGTGTTTTTGGGGGTGGCCGGTAACCGGCGGAAAAACGAACCGGCCGGGACGGAATGTAAAAATCCGCCGTTTGAAAAAACGACGGATCGGGTTTGCGGACGGCGGTTTCGACATTGTGCGAATGAGGCGGAAATCAGGGGATGATATCCAGTTCTTTCCATGCCGGCGGCAGCAGTTTGAAACTTTCCTTCCACAAATCCGCGCTGATGTCTTTGAAAAAATAGTCGACGGAAACGTTCATCAGCTGAGCGGTATACCATAGCCTGCTGGCGGAAATTCTGTTCAAGCCTTTTTCGTATTTCTGAATCTGCTGGAAAGTGATGCCCAGCAGGGAGGCCAGTTTGCTCTGGCTCCAGCCTTTGGCAATGCGAAGTTTTTGGATTCTGCTGCCGACATAAACGTCGATCGGGTTTGCCGTGCCGTCGTGCCGTTTGCCGCGAAAAGTTTTATTTTGCCCAGTCATAGGTTGTCCTTATGTCAAAAGTTCCAAAATAAAACCACCTGTTTAAGGTGGTCGGGGAGTTCAACAATCATATCAAACATGACTCCTTAAGCCTTTAAAATCCGGATGCGCGGATTTCTGAACATACACTTAAGGCTCCCCGACCACTTATCGGGGATATAAAGGCCTGCCGGGAACGGCAAGCGTGTCGGCGCTATATCCTACGCCGGTTTGATACGGGCTGTTGAAAGCCCGGCATTGTTAAAAATGCCTTGTGACCAGCGAAATTTTTTCGTGTGTCAGGCGGCAATTTAAACTAAAAGTTTTAAATATTCAATAAAAAATTGCAAAAAAATAAATATTCCCTTAATAAAGAAAGGTTCTGGTATTGTTCTTAAAATGCAAAAAAGGATTGCAGGCACGGGAATTTTCTTATAATCTGCCGCTATCGGGATTTATCGGGGAAAAACAATGATTGCAAAACTGCGGGGTATTGTTGACGGGCTGGGCGAAGACTATGCGGTGATTGATGTCAGCGGCGTCGGTTATCTGGTATTTGCTTCCAACCGCACATTGTCAAAACTGACGCGGGGAACGGAGGTTTCCCTGTGGATTGAGACGGTTGTCCGCGAAGACAGCATCAGTCTGTACGGATTTTTCCACCCTTTGGAAAAAGAGTGGTTTTTAACGCTGACAAAAGTACAGGGTGTGGGGGCAAAAGTCTGTCTCAGCATTTTGTCGGTGCTTTCGCCGTCGCAGCTGGCTCAGGCGGTTGCTGCCCAGGACAAGGGATCTTTTGCGCGGGCAAACGGGGTCGGGCCGAAGCTGGCGGCACGGATCGTCAGCGAACTGAAGGGCAAGACGGTCGGCTTGCCGCAGGCGGCCGACACCGGGGAACTGGCGGCGGCGATGGCGCCTGACGAAGCCGGAACCCCGGCGGTCGTCAGCGACGGAGAAACGCCTTCCAAGGCCGTCGAGGATGCCATTTCGGCGCTTGTCAACCTCGGTTATCAGCGGATTGAGGCGTATCGGGCGGTCAATCTGGCAGCCGCCGGCCGGCCGGAAGCGGACGTTGGTTTGCTGATCAAGCTGGCGTTGAAAGAATTTGCCAACAAGGAAGTGTAGCTTATGGAAGAAAGAATTGTCACCCCGCATCAGCTGCCGGAAGATGAGGCGGCCGCCGGCGCGCCGGTTAATTTGCGGCCGACCGCGCTGTCGGAGTTCGTCGGCCAAAGGCAGGTGTGCGAAAATCTGAAGATTTTTATCGAGGCGGCCAAAATGCGCCGGGAAGCGCTTGACCATGTGTTGCTGTTCGGCCCGCCGGGACTGGGCAAAACGACGCTGGCATCGATCATTGCCAAGGAACTGGACGTCAATTTTAAAGCAACTTCGGCACCGATGATTTCCAAATCGGGCGATCTGGCGGCGATTTTGACCAATCTTGAGGCCAACGACGTGTTGTTTATTGATGAGATTCACCGTCTGAATCCGGCGATTGAAGAGGTGCTTTATTCGGCGATGGAGGATTTTCAGCTGGATTTGATCATCGGGGAAGGGCCGTCCGCGCGGTCGGTCAAAATCGATTTGCAGCCGTTTACCCTGGTTGGGGCCACAACCCGTTCGGGGCTGCTTTCCACCCCGCTGCGCGAACGTTTCGGTATTCCGCTCCGGCTGGAGTTTTATTCTCCGGAAGATTTGCAGAAAATTGTGCTGAGAGGGGCAAAGCTGCTTAATGTGCCGATGTCGGAGGAGGGCGCGCGGGAAATCGCCTGTCGTTCGCGGGGGACGCCGCGGGTGGCCGGCCGGCTGTTGCGCCGGGTGCGCGATTTCGGCGCGATGGCGGCGGCCGGAAAGATTGACGCGGCGATTGCCGACGGCGCTTTATGCCGGCTCAATGTGGACAAATTCGGGCTGGACGCGTTTGACAAACGTTATCTCAGCTGTATTGCCCGCAATTACGGCGGCGGTCCGGTCGGAGCCGACACGCTTGCCGCGGCTTTGTCGGAAGAACGCGACACGATTGAAGAAGTGGTGGAACCGTTTTTGCTGAAGCTCGGTTTTTTGCAGCGCACGCCGCGCGGACGCGTGATTACCGACGTCGGCTGTGAATATCTGGGACTGCCGCGATTGAAGAAAAACATGTGTCAGTATAACGACCAAGACGATTTGTTTGAAAAGGAAACGGCCGGCTGAAAGAACCGGTGAGAATGAAAACAGTATGATGGCGGAAGCTGCCGCGGTACGGCGGCAGAGAAATTAGAAAAGGAGTGTTGAAATGGCAGAAGCGACGGCGCCGGCAGGCGCATGGAAAGACGGCAGGTTTTATTTTCCGGCCAGAGTGTATTACGAAGATACCGATGCCGGCGGCATCGTTTATTATGCCAACTATCTGAAATTTGCCGAGAGGGCAAGGACGGAGTTTCTCCGTGTAATTGGTTTTAACCAGCAGCCCGGGCTGGAAGCGGACGAACGGGCCGGATTTGTGGTGCGGCATTGTGAAATAGATTACAGGGCGCCAGCCGTTTTGGATGATTTGCTGGAAATTTCCTGCGAAGTGAAAGAGTTCGGCGGCGCTTCGGCCGTGATTTGTCAGGAGATTGTCCGTAACGGACAGGTGTTGGTCAGTTTGGAAGTAAAGGTTGTTTACGTGCTGTTGAAAAACAAGCGGCCGGCAAGGATTCCGGCGGAACTGGCGGAAAAAATGCGCAGCTGCCGGTAAACGGTGTCCGGGGCGGGCGTTTGGTCAGAAGAGGCGGCGAAGCGGTTGATGGGAAAAGGGCAAAGGTTCGTGGAGTTTGCCGTTTAAGGCAGATAAACCGATACAAGGACAAAGCTGCCGTCCCGAAAAATGTGTCCGTTTTTCTGGACGGTTTTGTTTTTGGGCTGACTGTTCTGCAGCGGGAAGTATGTTGTTGAGCTATGGACATGCGGGAATATTCGGGTATAGGCAAAAAGTGCCGCCGGAGGTTGCCGAAAGAAAAGAACGGGCGTTGTCGGCAAAAGGCTCCGGCCGGTCGAAGGGGGAGTATAAAAGAAAGATGAAACGGCGGAAAACGGAGAACGAAAAATGCGGCCGGCAAGTCTGCCCGGGCAGCCGCCAAAGGCAGGGCAGAAGATAAACTTCCGGCAGCGGCAGAAAAGCGGTGCCGGGAGAAACCTGTCGGACAAAGACAAAGCGGGCAGACGGAAAGAGTCGGGAGCCGCGGGTGGCGAATGCCGGCCGCCCGGAAAAAGGGAAGTATGAAAAACAGGGGAAGAAAAACGGTAGCAAAGGATCGCCTTTAAGTGAGGCGAGGCGGCAGAAGTTAACGGGGAAAAGCTTTTGTTTTCCCCGTTTCGGTTGAACTATTTCCGTTTACGTTCGATCAGTTCGATTTTTATCTGTTTACCATAAAAGTCGAGCAATTTTTGGTAAACGTTCCAGGTTTTGTCATTGCCGTGTTCCAGCGAATCTATCTGGTGCCAGTCGAGACCGCTGTCTTTTCCGGCTGCCTCTACGCCGATTTGACGGCAGCGCCGGCAACGGCGCAGAAGGCGGTTTAACTGCTTTTTGATTTCTTTTTTTAACATTGTTTGTAGCTCCGTATTTTGTTTGATTTTAAAAAAGCAACCCTGATCCTGAAAAATCAGGCTGAAGGAATTGCCGGGCAAAAATTTTGTCATATCTTTACGGGCAGGGAAAGTATAAGTGCTGACGATGAATTCGGATGTTCGGGAGAAATTGTCCGTATAAACCGTCGAAGGAAGCTTGATTAAAAATGTTTTTTTCGATTTTTTCCCGAAAAAAAACAGCTTTTCATATGGGAAAGCGAAATTTTCGTCCGTTTGTGGGGGGAACGTCAATCTTGACAAGAATGGCGGCTTGCCGGCGTGGCGGAGAGGGAAGGCTGGGAAAAATTGGGCGGACGGATTGGGCGGACTGAGAGAAGCGGTGTGTTTGGCATTTAAAGAAGCGAAAAAAGAACGGAAGAGGGGACCGGCGTGGCGGAGAGGAAGGGCTGGGAAAAATTGGGCGGACGGGCTGAGAGAAGCGGTGTGTTTGGCATTTAAGGAAGCGAAAAAAGAACGGAAGAGCTGTTTGCCGGCGTGGCGGAGAGGGGAAGTGCGAAAATATTATCCCGAAAACACGATAGTGTTTTCGGGATAATTGACACGGACGGTTATCGGGCAAACAACCGCCGGTGTTTTAATTTTTCTTCCGCAGTGGCATATGTCCAATATCCGAGCGCCATGGCGTCGGCGCTGGTGCTGGGCATTTTGACCGCGCTGGTGTTCACGCGCGGCTGCAGGCACACCGCGTCCTTCGCGCTGACGCTGGCGCTCCTGCCGATGTCGGTCGCGCTGGTGATTATGATGGTCAACGGCAGCATTGGCACGGGGCTGGCGGTCGCGGGGACGTTCGCGCTCGTGCGCTTCCGCTCCGTGCCCGGTACGGCGCGTGAAATCGCGGCGATTTTCACTGCTGTCGCGATGGGCCTTGCAATGGGCATGGGAATGCTCAGCGTGGCGGTGGTTTTCTTCCTGCTGTCCGCTGCCGCCGTGCTGGTGCTGACGAAATTGCACTTCGGCGCAATGCCGGAGAACGCGAAAGTCCTGCGCATTACCGTGCCGGAAGATGTGGACTACGAATCCGCACTCCCCGACGTTTTCCGCGCGCACCATGTGACGGCGACGCTGGAAAAGGTACGCACCGAAAGCATGGGTACGCTGTTTGAACTGACCTATCAGGTGAATCTGCCGAGCGCAGTTCCCTCGAAAGCGCTGCTGGACGACCTTCGAGAGCGCAACGGCAACCTCCCGATTCTCTTCACGAATCCGGGGGATAAGGACAGCTTATAATTTAGCAACCAAAATAAAAACCTATCGCCTACGAATTGTTACTTGTAGGGCGACGCCGAAGGAGTCCAGAGGGCGATCGCGGACTTCATCCGTTTCCATTGCCCTCTGGAACTATGCGAAAGATCAGTATATTAGAAAGCACAACTACGCAACAAGGAGGTTCTGCATCATGAAAAAGTGGCTTATTTCTACCATTGCAGCAGCCATTGCCCTGCTGGCAAGTACAGCCATCGCCGATGGCAGCATCACCCTCTCCCCTGATGGCAGCACATCCACCGACGCATCTGTCCGCATCGACGGTCAGACCGTCACCGTTACCAAAGCGGGCACATACCAAATCGCCGGGACACTTGGCGACGGCGCGCTCATTGTCGAAAGCACCGAGAACGCGAAAATCACCCTT
>OODG01000861.1_pt1 | contig 21731 bp, 19 predicted proteins | sample 1671621 | NCBI WGS metagenome assembly OODG01 (sample SAMN06348175, study PRJEB24527) | human gut metagenome | biome: human gut; feature: ankylosing spondylitis patient; material: feces | host: Homo sapiens | place: China | collected 2015-10 | reverse complement strand
GCAAAAAGACCACCTATGTGGTGGCGGGTGAGAACGCCGGCAGCAAGCTGCGGAAAGCCGGAGAGCTGGGAATCCCGGTGCTGACGGAGGAGGAGTTTGCTGCTATGCTGGGCGGCGAGTCCTCTGGAGAGCGTACGGCTGAGGGTGCTCCCACGGTGTCTTCTTCCGACGAACCGGAACAGATATCCCTCCTGTAAGAGAGCTTCGCTCACGGCTAAAAATCTGATGAAAACGCCAGGGAATTTTTTCCCTGGCGTTTTATTTTTCTATGGATAAATGGAACTAGGCTTACAGGCACAAATCCCGGCGGGTAAATACCCAGATCCCAGCGCAGTATAGCAGCAGTGCAGCGCCGGCCAGTCCCAGTGCCGGCCATAGAGAGCCGCCGCCAGAGGACAGGGATGCTGTATCAAAGGCCGTCAAGGGAGTCAGATATTTCAGCCATTCCCACTTTTCGCCAGACTGTGCCAGCATCTGTAGCAAAATAAATACCACGCATAGGCCGCCGCCCAAGGAGAGGCCCCGGCGGCTGTCGGGAAGAGCGCATACTCCCAGAAAGCAGATGCTTCCCAAGAGGCATAGGAGGGCCGCCAGAGTCAGGTTCAGCCGGAAAAATGGACCGGCTGCAAGCTCTCCAGGGTACATGGCCACAGACAGAAGAGAGCAGAGTCCACCGGCATAGACGGCGGTCAAAACGGCACTGCCGGCCAGAAACAGAGCCTGGGTACCGGCGATTTTCCGCCTGGGATTGGGAGTGGAGAGGAGCCAGGCCATGGTGCCTCGATCCAGGTAGCTCACCATCAAACGATTTGCCAGCAAAATCAGCATGACCAGAGGCAGAACCAGAAAGAGGAAGCCATAGAGGTAGTTGGCCAGAAACTCTGTCAGGGTGGAGCCGGGGTCACTCATGCCGAAGGCGGCAAAAAGCTGAGGCATGGCATCTTTCATCATGGCTAGGCTTTCCCCCAGCTCCGGGTCGTACATGGTAAGGATCACACTGGCATACAGGGCCAAAATCCCGGCAAAGATCACAAACAGGGCGATACTGCGGCGGGCCTCCCGCCGAAACAAGGGCAGTGAGATCATATGGTCAATCCTCCTCTCCGTAATATCCCAGGAAAGCTTCCTCCAGGCTTCCGCCGTCCACAGCCATGTCTTTGACTTGATGGTCTGCGGCGAGGCGCAGCAGGCGGGGGAGAGCCTGATCTCCTGTAAGAGATACGGTTACGCTGGAACCATCCCTGCTGGCGCCGGACCAGGCGGCGGAGAAGGCTGCCGCAGTTTCCGGAGCAGGGAAAGAGAACGTGTATCGTTTGGTCCTGGCCCGCCGAAGGTCCTCTGTACGCTCCACCGCTGCCAACCGTCCGGAGCGGAGGATGGCTACCCGGTCGCAGGTGCGCTCCAGCTCCTCGAACATATGGCTGGAGAGGAGAATAGTAGCACCTCGTTCCTTCTCCCGCAGCAGCAGCTCCACAAAGCGGTTCTGCATCAGAGGGTCCAGTCCGCTGGTAGGCTCATCCAGGAGCAGGAGGTCCGGCCGGGCCATAAAGGCGCAGATCAGGCCCACCTTCTGCCGGGTGCCTTTGCTCATTTTCCGCAGGCTCTGCCGGCCATCCAGCCGGAACAGCTCTTTCAGCTCATCGGCACATCCCAGGTCCGGCATACCTCGCATCCGGGCCATGAAGCGGAGGAAACCATCTCCGGTGAGATCGTCCATCAGGCTCAGTTCCCCCGGCAGATATCCCACATTGGCCTGGATGGCTGCTGCCTGAGAGAAGCAGTCCATGCCCAGAATCGACGCCTGACCCTGGTCAGGCCGGATAAACCCCATCAGATGGCGAATCGTGGTGGTCTTACCTGCGCCGTTGGGACCCAGAAAGCCGAAAATCTCGCCTGGTTCCACCTGGAAGGTGAGGTCAAATATACCGCGGCCTTTACCATAGTCTTTGGTAAGGCTCTGCACGTCGATCACATGGCTCATTGATATTCCTCCTTGTAGGCATACTGGCGGAGCATGTCCCGCCAGAGAGCGTATTCCGCCATCAGGGCGTCCATATTTACCCGCTTACTGCGCATCATCTGCTGGTGGATATAGCCGTCGATCAGATATATGAGTTGATCTAGGACCAACCGGGGCTCTATCCCAGGGCGGAATTTCTCCCGGTCAATGTGAGAAAAATACACGTCCCACATCTCATCCAGCATCTCCATAAACCGCTGACGCAGGGAAGATACCACGTCTTTGTCTGTGGCGTAGTACAGCCGCAGTGACAGGTCCAGGACCCAGGGCTGGCGCTGGAAGAGCTGGAGCTTTTCCTGGGCCCCATAGTCCAGCATATCAAAGAAATCGGTGATCTCCGCCACTTTTCCGCGTTCCAGATGTCGTTCCACCAGATGGCGCATGTGGTCGGCAACATAGAGATACAGGCTCTGCTTATTTTTAAAGTAGTAGAAAAGAAGACCTTTGGAGATACCCGCCCGGGCAGCAATGTCGTCGGTGCTGGCACGCTTGTAGTCCTCACGGGAAAAGACTTCGGCGGCGGCGTCCAGGATTTGCTGCTGTTTCTCATCGGGCAGACTGGAAAATCGTTGGGCCATCGTACTTCCCTCCATTGACCGGTCGGTCAGATATGGTCTCATTGTAGCGGATTGACTCCAAATGACAAGGCCCTGCTGTGAAAAATCACAAAGGTGAAAAATTTAACCAAAAAGGGATTGGCGGATGGCTGGGAATGTTATACTATACATTTAGACGGACAATAACAGCCTTTGTCCGCTGCTGAAACAAAGGAGAATCTGCTATGGAAATTTTGGAACTGAAACCCGGTTTCTATTTTACCGGTGCTTTGGATCACGACCTGCGGGTATTTGACATCATTATGTATACGGAGTTCGGCACCACCTATAACTCCTATGTCCTAAAAACTGGCCGCCATACCGTCCTCTTTGAGACGGCCAAGGTCAAGTGCCTGGACAGCTGGCTTGAGAAGGTGGGGCAGATCACTCCTATCGATCAGGTGGACTATCTGGTGGTCAGCCACACGGAGCCTGACCACAGCGGCAGTGTGGAGCGGCTGCTGGAGCTGAATCCCCGGATCAAGATCGTAGCTACGGCCTGTGCCATCAGCTTCCTCAAGGAGATCGTCAACCGTGACTTCTATTCCATCCCTGTCCGGGATGGCCAGACCCTGGAGCTGGACGGAAAGACTCTGGAGTTCATGGTAGTGCCCAACCTCCATTGGCCTGACACCATGTACACCTATATCCGGGAGGACAAGATCCTGGTAACCTGTGACTCCTTCGGCTCTCACTATGCCTGCGACGGTATCCTGGCCAGCAAAGTCACCGACCACGAGGGTTATCTGCGGGCTACCAAGTACTACTATGACTGCATCATCGGGCCCTACAAGTCCTTCATGCTGGATGCCCTGCGGCGGGTCCGGCCTCTGGCCCTGGAGATGATCTGCCCTGGCCATGGCCCGGTGCTGGACTGCGATATCCCCTGGATGCTGGATACCTATGAGGAGTGGTCCACTGTGATCAATCCCAATCCCCGGCCTACGGTCATCATCCCCTATGTCAGCGCCTACGGCTACACCGGGCAGCTGGCAGAGGCCATTGCCGAGGGTATTCGCTCCGCCGGTGAGATCGACGTGCGGACTTACGACATGGTCACCGCCGACGCTGCCAAGGTAGGGGAGGAGCTCCTCTACGCCGACGGCTTCCTCCTGGGTACCCCCACCATCGTGGGAGAGGCCCTCAAGCCTATCTGGGACCTTACTACCGGTATGTTTGCCGCCACCCACGGCGGGAAGCTGGCCAGCGCCTTCGGCAGCTACGGCTGGAGCGGCGAGGGTGTGCCCCACATCATGGAGCGGCTCAAGCAGCTGAAGCTGCGGACAGTGGAAGGATTCCGTGTCCGCTTTAAGCCCAGTGCCGACCAGCTGGCTGATGCCAAGGAGTATGGCGCGGAGTTCGGACGGCTGCTGCTCAAGGATCTCCGGCCCATCCAGCGTGCCCCCAAGGGCAAGGTGCGCTGCGATGTGTGCGGCGCGGTGTTCGATGAGGACGAGCCGGTATGTCCTATCTGCAAGGTGGGACCCGAGCACTTCCACCCCGTCACCGCAGAAGCCCCCGCTGCGGCAGAGCCGGAGCTGGTCCGCTGCCGGATCTGCGGCGCGGTGTTCTCCGGCGATAAGCCGGTATGCCCTGTCTGCGGTGTGGGCCCTGACTACTATGAGCCGGCCAAGAAGGAGGCCAAGTCCTCTGGCCGCGGTCCCCGGAAGCTGGTGAAGTGCCTGGTCTGCGGTGAGATTTTCGACGCATCCCTGGATACCTGCCCTGTCTGCGGCGTGGGCCGGGACAAGTTCGTGGAGGTAGAGGTGGAGGAGACCACCTACCGCAACGACACCGAGAACACCTATGTGATCCTGGGCAACGGCTGCGCTGGCGTCAGCGCGGCGGAGGCCATCCGGGAGCGGGATAAGACCGGCAAGATCCTTCTCATCTCCGACGAGGGCCCTGCCTATCAGCGGCCTATGCTCACTAAGGCCATGCTCTCCGGCCTCACTGAGGACCAGATGGCCCTCCATCCCGCAGGCTGGTACGATGCCCAGGCCATCACCCAGATGCTCCGCCGGAAGGTGGAAGCTATCGATACTGCTTCCCATACCGTTACTTTGGATGGCGGTGAGAAAGTATCCTATACCAAGCTGATCCTGGCGCTGGGCAGCGAGAGCTTTATTCCGCCCATCCCTGGCCGGGAGCAGGAAGGCGTAGTGGCTATCCGAAGGATCTCCGACGTGGAGAAGGTCCAGGCCATGGGTGCTGTCCGGCAGGCTGTGGTCATCGGCGGCGGTGTGCTGGGCCTGGAGGCCGCCTGGGAGCTGCGCAAGAGCGGCAGCGAGGTGACCGTGCTGGAGCTGGCCCCAACCTTGATGGGCCGACAGCTGGATGATGCCTCTGCCAAGCTTCTGCTGGAGAAGTGCGGCCAGTCCGGCGTCCGGGTAGAGCTGGGCGTGAAGATCGAGGCTATGGAGGGCAGCGGCCATGTCACTGGCGTGAAGCTGGCCAGCGGCGAGGTGATTCCCGCTCAGCTGGTGATCGTCTCCTGCGGTGTCCGGGCCAATGTAGCTCTGGCCCAGGCAGCTGGTATTGCTGTGGATCGGGCTATCGTGGTGGACAAAGCCATGGAGACCAACATCCCCGGCGTGTTTGCCTGCGGCGACTGTGCCCAGTACGAGGGCGTCAATTACGCCCTCTGGCCGGAGGCCCAGGCCCAGGGCAAGGTGGCGGGAGCCCGTGCTACCGGCGATCTGGTGGATTATGAGCCCATCCAGCCGGTGTTGTCCTTCCACGGCATGGGCACCGAGCTGTTCTCCCTGGGTGACCCGGGTAAGGTGTCCGGTAAGGATTATCGGACTCTGGAGCTTCGGGATGATGCCAAGGGACATCTGGCCCGGTACTACTTTGCTGCCGGGAAGCTGTGCGGTGTGAACCTGGTGGGCGATGTGTCCGGCATGGCGGATGCCATGACGGCTATGGAGGAAAGTCGGCCTTTGGATCAGTTCCTGGCCTGATCGATATTCTGTGGTACTTTTGGGTACCAAATATGTGCCAATTTAGAAAAATCCGCCGCGGCAGTATTGCCGCGGCGGATTTCTATTATTGATCCACAGAGGGATTCATGTAGTAAATGTTCTTTTCTCCCAGTTTTTCCTTGGCCAGCCGGAGGCCTTCGCCGAAGCGCTGGAAGTGGACGATTTCCCGGGCCCGGAGAAAACGAATGGCGTCGGTGACGTCAGGGTCGTCGCTCAGCCGCAGGATATTATCATAGGTGACGCGGGCTTTCTGCTCTGCAGCCAGGTCCTCAGTGAGATCGGCGATCACATCGCCTTTTACGCCGATGCCGGCTGCGTTCCAGGGAGCCCCGGAAGCTGCGGTCGGATATACACCGGTGGTGTGATCCGTGAAATAGGCAGCATAGCCGCCTTCCCGGATCTGCTCATCTGTCAGATTTCTGGTCAGCTGATGGACGATGGTGCCCACCATTTCCAGATGGCCCAATTCTTTGGTACATTCCGATTATCCGTGAGGGGACTCATCATGAGGCAGACGGGGATAGAGGGTGATTTCCAGTCCTTTTCCGGGGCAGTTGTTCCAACGCAGCCTGGCGGTTTTTGCATATACTGCGTGGTCCAGCAGGCTTTTCAAAAGGGAGGATTTTTCTTTTGCCTCATCTGTTTCCCGGTAGATCTCCATGATGTACCGGCGATGAGGGGGAGGCTGGGAGATTTCAACGCAGGACTGCCGGTACCGGGCAAGTTCCTCGGTAAGGGCGGCTTTTTGCGCCATTAGGCCGCTTTGGCGGGATGAGAGTTCATGGGTGCGGGAGAGAAATACTTCCGTGGAATAGATACCCTGTTCCAGAAGGTCGTGGGCTTTGGCGATCTGCCGGTCTGTCCTGTCCAGCTGACTGGAAACGGTTTCCAGGGAGGCTTGGAGGGATCTGATCTCTGCAAAAGGGCAGGGACGTTCCTGCCTGATTTCACATGTCAGATGCTGGTACCACTGTTCCAACGCTGCCAGAATGATGTCCTCTACAAGAGAAAGATCAGAGGATACGGTAGGGCAGGAGGGGTACGGGCAAATGAGAGCATCCGGGCGATTGCCGCCATATGGCCGGCGCACCATATTCCGACCGCAGGCTTCACATTTGAGGAGGCCGGCCAATGGATTTTGTTGGGGAAGGGACTGGGGACCTGGACGGCTGGCGTTTATCTGAAGCAGGGCTTGCGTGCGGTTGAAAATCTCCTGGGAGACAAGGGGTTCATGGAGCCCGCGATGGAGGGCATACTGTTTGTCGACCGGGCGGCTGACCTTGATCTCACCGGACTCCAGGTGCTTGACGGCCTTGCGCCGCCCCCATCTGACCCACCCGGCGTAGGTGTCGTTTCGCAGCATATTGGCAATGCAGGGATTTGTCCAGTCTCTGCCGCCGGGGGCAGGGATACCCAAATCATTAAGGCGGCGGGCGATCTGGGCGGTACCCAGGCGGCAGGAAGATCCGTCCGGCAGAATGAGGCCTTCTGTGTACCACTGAAAGATAGATACGACAATGTGGGCATTTTCGTTGGGGGTCAATGTCCAGCCTTTCTGATCTTCCAGCTTTTTGCGATCGTAGCCATAGGGCGCTTTGTTGCCGGGGAATTTTCCTTCCTGGATGGAGGCCATCCGTCCGGCCTGCTGCCGCCGGGTAATGGCTTTGTACTCCCGGCGGCTCATGAACAGACCAAACTCAAAGTATTCCTCATCAAATTCACTGTCGGGATCATAGGTTTTGGCGGGAGTGATGATTTTCGTGTGGGAGAGCCGGAAGGCCCGGGAGACGATGCCCTGATCCAGAGTGTCTCCGCGGGCCAGACGCTCCACTTCATAGACAAGGACGCTGTCCCACATGCCCGCCTCCACATCATGGAGGAGCTTCTGCATTTGAGGCCTGGCTGTGATGGTCTCTCCCGACACCACTTCCCGGTAGATCTTGCCGATGTCCAGGCCGTTTGCCTGGGCTACAGCCAGCAGCGCCTGCTGGTGCCGGGCCAGCGTGTCGCCGGCTCCGTGCCGCTCTGCCTCCAGGTCCACCCGGGATTTCCTCAGATACATTGCCTCAGCCATTGTGGGAGCCTCCTATACCGGAGGAAAAAGTACGCGCCGTCATGGTTTTGCTTCTCCGTGATCTGATTTTTCGGCGGCCCGGCGCTGTACGGCCAGCAGGATGTCTCTTGCCGTGCCTTCTGCATTTTCCCGGATGCGTTCCAGATCTTCCGCAGACTTTCCGGCGTATGCGCTGTCATCGATATTGACTTTGATCCCTCGTATGTAATAGGTCTTAACGATCATAGCAACACCTCCGCTTTAGCCTACGCCGGAGTTCTGCCGTACATGCTTATGAACTTGCCGGGGCGGGGCCAGCTCACGCTGTGCCGTATTGTGAAGAAACGGCTGGAAAATGCGCAAATCATGGATTGACAAAAAACGGATAAGTGGCTACAATGCAAAAAGGAAATTCCATACGCTTCAAGTGTCCCGGCAGAGCGTTGCGCTGTCGGGGAGAATAGGGAACCAGGTGAGAGCCCTGGACGGTACCGCCGCTGTGTGCGCTGAGATCAGATTCGTTGATGAAAGTCAGTCACTGGGAAACTGGGAAGGCAGAATTTGGTCGCAGGTGGGGCAAAAGCCACCTTATGCGCGAGTCAGAAGACCTGCTTGAGGATTGCCCCTTCCACGAGTTATGGAAGTAAGGGGGGCTATTGTTGCGGAAAAACGGCCGTGGCAGCAGATTTGCTGCCACGGCCATTTACGTTTTCAAGACATATCGCGAGGAGCGGTGGATTTTTTTAAATCTTATTTATTTTTAGGAGGGTCCCACGAGATGAAAAAAGCACTGAAAAAATGGCTGGCGCTGGCTTTGGCGCTGGCACTGGTCCTGAGCCTGGCGGCTTGCGGCGGTAATAATACCGCCGGGAACGATGCATCTTCCAATCAGCAGAATAGCCAGAACGGCGACAATGCAGATGCCCAGGATACCCAGGATACTTCTGGCGCCCCTGTACTGGAGGGGCAGATGGAGCTGGATTATGCGGAGAAGTTCCAGATCGATCTCTACAGCGATGGTTACCGCATGATCTCCATTGATGGTGCACAGACCCGCTATCTGGTAGTTCCGGAGGGGAAGTCTGTGACCTGGGAGCTGGAGGACGATGTCACTGTGATCCAGCTGCCCATTGAGCGTGCCTATGTGGCCAGCACCAGCATGATGTCCCTGCTGGACGCCATCGACGGTCTGGACCAGGTAAAGCTGGTTGCCACTGAGCAGGAAAAGTGGTATCTGGAGAACATTGTCAGCCGCATGGAGGCGGGCGATATTGCCTTCTCCGGTTCCTATGATGAGCCTGACTATGAGCTGATGACTGCTGGTGATATTCAGCTGCATATCGACAGCGGTATGATCGATGGCCATCCCGAGGTGCTGGAGAAGTTTGCGGAGCTGGGAATCCCCTCTCTGGTGGAGCGTTCTTCTCAGGAAGGCCATCCTCTGGGCCGCGTGGAATGGGTGAAGGTGCTGGGCGTCCTCTTTAATCTGGAAGATGAGGCGCAGCAGTATTTTGAGGAGCAGAAGGCGCTGGTGGAAGGCGCCGCCGGTGAGAACACCGGAAAGACTTCTGCCATGGGTTACATCACCTCCACTGGGAAGTGCTATTCCCGCAACGGCGGAGATTACATGGCGCAGATGATCGCTCTGGCGGGAGGTACCTATGTCCTGGCTGACATGGAGCCGGAGGAGAGCGGCAATACCAATATGACTTTTGAGGATTGGTATGCCAAGAACAAGGACGCTGATTACCTGTTCTACATCAACTTTGCTCTGGGCTTTGATTCCATTCAGGCCATGATCGACTATAACCCCCTGTTTGCTGATTTTAAGGCGGTGCAGGAGGGCCATGTCTATGTCACTTCCCCCGACTTTACCCAGTCCACGGCGGCGATTGCGTCTATCATTTCTGATATGAATACCATTTTCACCAGCGAGGATGATCAGGTGACCACCGACCATCTGATCAAGCTCTCCTGATGGAATGACGCTGTCCCTGTATTTTACCCCGGGCGGAGTGTATTCTCCGCCCGGGGCCATGCTTTGAAAGGTGGAACCTTATGGAAGACCTGTACCGGGCGTCCCGTCGGGAGGCCATGACGACTGCAGGGCGATTTTTGCTGACAATGGTGCTGCTGACCCTTTTGCTGGGATGGGGGTTGGTACTCAATGTGAATACAGGCTCTGTGGATATCCCTGCAGGGGAAGTCTTCCACATGGTGTGGTCAGCAGTAAAAGCCTTTTTCCGGGATCTGTTTACCGGTTCGGATACCCTTCGGACGGTGACGGAAGCATCCTCGGAGAGTAAGATCATTTTTAGTATCCGAATGCCCCGGATGCTTCTGGCAGCCATTCTGGGAGGCGCCCTGTCGGTGTCCGGATTTTTGCTGCAGACCTTTTTCCGCAATCCCATTGCCGGACCGTTTGTTCTGGGTATCTCCTCCGGAGCAAAAATGGTGGTGGGAATCACAACGATCCTGCTGACACCTTATCTCAAGACCATCAATTCCTTTGTCCTGATCCTGTCGGCATTTGCAGGATCTCTTCTGATCGTGTCCATGGTGCTGCTGTTTTCTCAGCGGGTGCGGAATATGTCTATGCTGCTGGTGATCGGCATCATGGTGGGATATATCTGCAGTGCCGTCACCGACTTCTGCATCACCTTTGCAGATGAGGAGGATATCGTCAACCTAACCAGCTGGTCTATGGGAAGCTTTTCCGGTGCCAACTGGAGCAATGTAACGACCGCTGGCGGACTTTGCCTGGTAGGCGCGGCATTGTCGTGGCTCCTCAGCAAGCCCATTGCTGCCTATGCCTTGGGTGAGGGGTATGCCCAGAGCCTGGGGATCAACGTGAAATTTTTCCGTGCCGCGCTGATCCTGCTCTCCAGTCTCCTTTCCGCCTGTGTCACAGCTTTTGCGGGGCCTATTTCCTTTGTTGGTATTGCGGTTCCCCACATTACCCGCACCATGCTCAAGACGGCAAAACCCATTCTGGTGATCCCGGCCACATACCTGTGTGGCGCGGTGTTCTGTATTTTCTGTGACCTGATCGCCCGTACTGCCTTCTCTCCCACAGAGATGGCCATCGGCACAGTTACCTCCGCTTTTGGCGCGCCGGTCGTGATTTATATGATGCTCAAGCGCCAGAAGACCCGGCAGTAAGGAGGAGATTATGATCTATTTCCATACGAAGGATCTGGCGGTGGGATATAATGGCCATGCCCTGATCCACGATATCAATATCCAGGTGGAGAAGGGAAAGATCCTGACCTTGATCGGCCCCAACGGTTCCGGCAAATCCACGATCCTAAAGTCCATCACGCGGCATCTGTCCAAGATCTGCGGCCAGGTCTATATCGACCGGCAGGAGATCTATGCCTGGTCAGCCAGGGAACTGGCGCGGCAGGTAGCGGTGGTGCTGACAGACCGCATCCATCCGGAACTGATGACCTGTGAGGAGGTAGTGGCTATGGGCCGCTACCCCTATACCAACGCTCTGGGTAAACTGACGCCCCACGATAAGGAGATCGTGGCCCAGGCAATGGAGCGGGTCCATGCCCTTGACCTGGCGGAGCGGGATTTTTCCACCCTGTCTGACGGCCAGCGCCAGCGGATCATGCTGGCCCGGGCTATTTGCCAGGAGCCGGAGATCATTGTTCTGGACGAACCTACCGCCTATCTGGACATCCGACACAAGATAGAATTACTGGATATCCTCCGGGAGATGGCCCATGAGAAAGGGATCACGGTGATCATGTCCCTCCATGAGATCGATCTTGCCACCAAGATCTCCGACTATCTGCTGTGCGTCAAAGGGGAGACCATTTCGGCGTTTGGCCCGCCGGAGGATATTTTGGCGGAGGGAGGCATCGACCGCCTGTATGATATCCAGCACGGCTCCTATAATCTGCTGTTTGGCAGTGTGGAGCTGACAAAGCCGGCGGGGGAACCGCAGGTGTTTGTAGTGGGCGGCGGCGGAATGGGGGTTGAGTGCTACCGTGCTCTGCAAAAACGGCAGATCCCCTTTGCAGCGGGGATCCTTTTTGCCAACGATGTGGACTATCAGGTGGCATGGGAGCTCAGCGACCATGTAGTCGTTGCCCCGGCTTTTGAACCGATGACAGAGGAACATTACCGGCAGGCGGCAGAGATGATGTGCCGCTGCCAGTACGTTATGGATGCCGGAACGCCCATCGGGACGCTTAACAGTATGAACGGGAGGCTGCTGACCCTGGCAAAGGAAAAAGGAATTCCAGTGTACCAGGGGTGGCAGGCCCTGCGTGACGGGATGGACTGCCAGAAAAAAGCGACGGCCTGAAATCAGGAGAAGGAGAGGACGACATGTTTGAGATCGTAAAGCCTATGGAAATTGAGGCGCGCAGTTTTGAGATCATTACAGAACTTTTGGGTGAGAACCAGCCTGATCCGGAGACAGCGCCGGTGGTCAAACGGGTGATCCATACTACAGCGGATTTTGAGTACCGGGAGAACCTGGTTTTTTCGGAGCATGCGGTGCGGCAGGGGATCGAAGCCCTTCGCCAGGGCTGCCATATTGTTACGGATACCCATATGGCCATGGCAGGCATCAATAAAACGGTGCTGGGTCGCCTGGGTGGTGAGGTCCACTGCTTTATGTCTGATCCCGATGTAGCGGAGGAGGCGAAGCGCCGCGGTATCACCCGCGCCGCTGTATCCATGGAGCGGGCAGCTGCGCTGGACAAACCCTGCATTTTCGCAATCGGCAATGCCCCCACTGCACTTATCGCGCTCAAGGAGCTGATGGACGCCGGGAAAGTGCGACCTGCCCTCATTATCGGCGTGCCGGTGGGGTTTGTGAATGTAGTGGAGAGCAAGGAGCAGATCTTGGGCTGTGATGTGCCGTATATCGTGGCCCGGGGACGGAAAGGCGGCAGCAATGTAGCCGCCGCCATCTGCAACGCTATGCTGTATCAGATTGCCCGCTGATCCATGGAGGAGTATATCATCCAGGGAGGAAAACGGCTGCGGTTGGGCTATACCACTGGTACTTGTGCCGCGGCGGCAGCGAAGGCGGCGGCGTGGATGCTGCTGACCGGAAAGGAGCGCCAGACAATCACCCTTACTGTGCCAAAAGGGATCAGTCTGGAGCTGGCGATCTGTGACATACATCGCGGCGAAGATTATGTCTCCTGCGCTGTAGAAAAGGACAGTGGCGACGATCCGGATGTGACCCGAGGAACGCTGATCTATGCCCGGGTGGCTTTGTGTCCACATGAGGGTATCACCATTGACGGTGGAACAGGCGTAGGACGGGTCACCCGGCGGGGCCTTGACCAGCCCGTGGGCGCGGCGGCCATCAACTCGGTTCCCAGGGAAATGATCCGGAAAAATCTGGAGGAGGTCTGCTGCCTTGCAGATTACTCCGGGGGACTGTCTGTGGTGATCTCCGCTCCGGATGGAGAGCGGTTGGCGCAGAAGACCTTCAATCCCCGGCTGGGGATCATGGGAGGTATCTCAATCCTGGGGACATCAGGTATCGTGGAGCCTATGAGTGAAAGGGCGCTGGTGGATACCATCCGGGTGGAACTGGCTCAGCGGAGGGCTGAGGGAAAAGATTATGTGCTCCTGACGCCCGGTAACTACGGTTCCGATTATATCCGCCAGGATCTGGGGATCGATCCTGCCTTGGCAGTCCAGATCTCCAACTATATCGGAGACGCCCTGGATATCTGCAAAGAACTGGGGTTTCGGGGTGCTCTTCTGATCGGTCATATTGGAAAGCTGGTAAAACTTGCCGGCAGTATGTTCAATACCCACTCCCAATACGGGGACTGCCGGATGGAGATCCTGGCATCTCACGCGGGGGCTGCCGGGCTTTCAGCAGAAAAGATCGAGGAGCTGCTGAGCTGTGTAGCCTGTGATGACGCACTTCGGCTGCTAAAGGAAGCAGGGGTATGCGAGGCGGTACTGTCCAGGCTGACCCGGAAGATTGCCGAAAACCTGTCCCGGAGAGGTGGAGAGCTTGCGGTAGGTGCCGTTTTGTTTTCCAAAGAGTACGGGCATCTGGGAGAGACGGACAATGCTCGCAGCCTTTTGGAGAGGTTCAAGGGAGGCGAGTGACCATTCAGCAGGCGGTTATGTTACTGGAATGGGCTGCCCGGAGAGGCTATATTGTCGATGGCAGTCCGGAGGTGTACCGGAATATTTGCCGAAAAGCACACCAATCTCCTGTTACACTGAGAAGCGACTTCCCTGTTGTTTCTGACCTGCCGCAGGGGATGGAAGTTAAGGATAGGGGAGAGGTGGATGTGCTGATCTCCTGGAGAGAGGACCTGGAAGCATCTGCTGTGGTGCGAGTGATCCCGCAGGCAGTGCGCCTGGGAATCGGCTGCCGCCGCGGGATCAGCGAGACCATGATCCGTGACATGGTGGAGCAGACTTTGAGAGAACACCACATCGACCCTCGGGCGGTAGGAGAAGTGGCTTCCATTGATCTGAAAGCAGATGAGGAGGGACTGCTGGCTTTTTGCCGCAGCCAAGGATGGCCGATCCATTTTTACTCCGCTGCAGAGTTGCAAAAGGCGGAGGGCAGCTTTACGCCCTCCGCCTTTGTTCGGAACATAACAGGAGTAGACAATGTTTGTGAGCGCTCTGCGCTGTTGGGGGCAGAGCGACTACTGGTGAGAAAGACCGTGCGGAAGGGCGTGACAGTTGCGGCAGCTGTGGAGCGCCTGGAAATAAGCTTTGAGGAAACTGGTATTCCAGGAGGACACTGAAGATGAAAAAAATCTGTGTTTTTGCCGGGACGACAGAGGGGCGGAAGCTGGTGGAGTTTCTCTCCGGTCAGCCGGTGGAGGTTATGGCCTGCGTGGCCACGGAGTATGGTGAGACGCTGCTCTCGCCGGCGGACAATCTTACCATCTCTGCCTGCCGGTTACCGGAGAAAGAGATGGAGACGCTGCTCCGACAGAGAAAATTTGACCTGGTGGTGGATGCCACTCACCCTTATGCCGTTGCTGTGACGGAAAATATCGCTGCTGCCTGCGCGGAAACGGAGACGCCGTATTTGCGCCTGATCCGCTCCGGCAGTGCATCACCGGAATGTGCCGTCTTTGTACCGGATATCCCTCATGCGGTGGAATATTTGAATCATACCAACGGGAATATATTGCTGACAACCGGCAGTAAAGAACTTTTGCTTTACACTGGAATTAAAGAATTTGTCAAGCGTGCCTACGCCCGGGTGCTGCCAATGGAAGAATCTTTGGCTTCCTGCCAGGCGGCAGGACTGGCGCCCGCCCATATCATTGCCATGCAGGGACCGTTTTCCCGTGAGATGAATACCGCTATGCTGCGGGCTGTCGATGCAAAATATCTGGTCACTAAAGAGGGAGGAGCTCCCGGTGGTTTTACAGAGAAAGCAGCAGCAGCGGCGGAGGCAGGGGCTACTCTGGTGGTGATCGGCCGTCCGGCCCAACGGGAGGGACTGCCTTTTTCGGAAGTGATCGGATATTTGTGCCAACGTTTTGGCTTGGTCTGGAGGCCACGGGTGACTGTGGCGGGGATCGGGCCTGGCAGTGGCGAGACTATGACAGGCGAGGTGTGCCGAGCTATTGAGGAGGCGGACTGCGTCATCGGCGCGGAACGGATGCTGTCGGTGGCGAGGCCCGGACAATCCACGTTTGCCGCCATTAAGCCGGAGGTCATTGCAGACTATATCCGGAATCACCGTGAGTTTCACAATTTTGTGGTGGTGATGTCCGGTGATGTGGGCTTTTTCAGCGGAGCAAAGAAGCTCCTTCCTCTCTTAACAGACTGCCAGGTAGAGGTTTTGCCGGGAATCAGCTCCCTCTCTTATTTCTGTGCCCGACTGGGCAGATCCTATGAGGACATAGTGACTGTCAGTGCCCATGGCCGTACGCTAGCCATTGCACCGATCTTGCGGTCCGGGCGGGGAGCCTTTGTCCTGGTGGGCGGCGAAAACGGTGCGGCAGAACTCTTCCGGCGGTTGACAGAAGCGGGCTTGGGGCATGTATCTGCGGCAGTAGGGGAGCGGCTCAGCTATCCCGATGAGCGGATTACCGTAGGAACAGCAGAAGAATTGATGGATACATCATTTTCTTCTCTGAGCGCTGTGCTGATCGAGGGGGTAAAAGATGGTGCAGCATTCCCCTGCGGCTTGCCGGATGAGGTGTTCCTGCGAGGCGGTGGCCCTGGAGGCGTTGTCCCCATGACTAAGAGTGAGGTGCGGGCCGTGTGTCTGTCCAAACTGCGGCTTCCTGACCATGCGGTATGCTGGGATATCGGGGCAGGTACAGGTTCCGTATCCATAGAGATGGCCCTTCAGGCCTGGCGGGGGCGGGTGTACGCAGTGGAGTGCAGGGAGGAGGCGGTCGCCCTTCTTCGCGAGAACCGCCGTCGGTTTGGAGTGGAAAATCTGGAGATCATAACCGGGACCGCTCCGGAAGCTTGCAGCCAGCTGCCAGCGCCCACCCATGTTTTTATCGGCGGCAGCTCCGGCAATCTGAAAGAGATCATTGCCATGCTGCTGGAGAAGAATCCACGGGTCCGCATTGTGGCTACAGCGGTATCGTTGGAGTCTGTTTCTGAATTGACAAATTGCTTAAAGGAATTTCACTTTACAGAATCTGAGGTGGTTTCTGTAGTGACCGCCCGGGACAGTACTGCCGGCAGCTATCATCTGATGCGGGGGCAGAACCCGGTATATGTGTTTTCCTTTGGCTGAGATTACAGCATTTCCATTAAGGCAGATACTCGGGTGTTGATCTGTCCGATGTCCGAGGTGGCGTAGTCGGTTTCGATTTTCAGATACGGCAGACCATAGTTGCTCTGAACAAAGCGCTTGACCTGCAGGCTCTCTACAGCATAGGTATGGCAAGCCTGCAGAACGATCTCCACCACAGCGTCCGGCTTGTATTCCTCGATGAGTCGTCCCAACAGAGCAAAGCGGTTGGGATTGGGCGTCATGCAGGAACAGCCGATATTCAGATATCGCCGTGCCAGGGCACCATAGATGTCCGGGTCATTTTCATCCACCAATTCATCACAGGACTTGGAGCCGCCGCAGTTCTCATAGGCAACCACCACGCCGCCGTTATCCTCAATGGCGCGTACTACCTTCATCGCTCCGCCGGAGGAAGGGGAACCGGTGATCAGGATGCGGGGCATCTGCTTGAGATGTTCCCCTGCGGCATACTCTCTCTTTACCTTCTCGATCAGAGCATAGATCTCCTGGATCACCTGCTCTTTGTCGAAACGGAAAGTGGAGCCGTACAAGACATTGTAAAGCTGTTCTCCTTTCATAGGAGCTGGGTCAAGACGCATCAGCTCATAAAGTGCTTTCAAAGCTTTGCGCTCCTCATTCCGGATATGTGTGGCCCTCCGAACCTGCTCTTCCGTGATGGTAACACCAAACCGTTCCTCCAGTACTTCCCGGAAACGGATGATCTCATGGCGGTACATGGCGTAGCCATCGGGACTCTGGCGGTTGGGGAGTTCCATGATGTGGACAGGCTTGAATTCTCCCAGGAACTCGTACATTTTTTTCTTGCCGTCGCAGGTAGTTTCTCCTACGATCAGATCGGAAAAATAGAAGAAGGGGCACTTATCTGTGAGGGCAAAGCCGTAGCTGGATTTGATAAGGGGGCAGAGATTGCTGGGGAGATCCCGCTCTGCATCCTTGATGGTTTCATCAGAAGTGGAGCACAGACCCACCACGCAGGCCCCCATTGCCATGGCGATCTCCTGGGGGAAGTAGGTGCAGAACACACCGATCACTGGGATACCGTTATCTTTCAGCTCTTTTACATGGAGAAAAGAAGCTTTTCTTTGGTCGGCAAATTCAGCGAAGATTTCTGGTAATTCCGTTCGTAATTCCATTCTGTTATTCTCCTTGCTTTCAGCCGGGGCTGAGAGCTGCGGAGATGAACTCGGAGATGTCCTCGCTCCACTTCACGATGTCGATCTTCTCGCCGCCCAGCTTCTCGACCACAGCGGCCACACGGTCGCCGTGGGGGCCGATGCAGGCAGAAACGGGGTTGACGTTGGCATCCTTGCTCCAGACAGCCATCTTGGTGCGGGCACCGGCCTCGCGGCTGATGGCCTTGACCTCCACGGTGCCGTCAAAGATCTCGGGCACTTCCAGCTCAAACAGGCGCTTGACAAGGCCGGGATGGGTGCGGCTGATCATCACGCGGGGGCCGCGCTCGGTGCTGACCACGTCCACGATGTAGACCTGCAGGGTCTCGCCCTCGGTGTACACCTCGCCGGGCACCTGCTCGTTGCGGGGCAGAACAGCCTCGCCGCCCTTGCCCAGATCCAGCGCAACGATGCCCTTCTCGGTATCCACGCGGGTAACGGTGGCCTGCACGATGTCATGTGCGCGGGACTGGATCTCGCTGAGCTGCTGGTTGCGCTCGGCCTCGCGGATGCCCTGACGGATGACGTGCTTTGCGGTCTGGGCGGCAATACGGCCAAAATCGCGGGTCTTGAGCGGGGTGATGATGCGGTCGCCCACCTCGTAGCTGCTGCGGATCTTGCGTGCCTCGGTCACGCCGATCTCGGCGTGCTCGTCGTACCAGTCCTCGTCTGCCACGATATCCTGGATCAGAGCTACGTCAAAGCGGCCGGTGTCGGGGTCGATATCCACCCGGATGTGGTCCTCCTCGACCTCATAGTTCTTCTTGACGGCAATGATGATAGCCGCCTTGATCTTTTCGATCAGGTACTCTGCGGTGATGCCGCGCTCATGCTCCAGCATGGAGAGCGCTTCAAAAAAGTCCTTATTCGCTGCTGTCATTTTTCGGGTTCCTCCTATATATTTTGTTCTCTTTTCTCCATTAGAGACGGTACTTCTCAGTTGAACAGATCCTCGTCGTCGCACAGCTGCACGCCGGAGGCTGCATTCACCTCAAAGGTCACGGGGCCGTTCTCGCTTTCCAGCGTCACGGTGCTGCCCTCGCGACCGGTCAGGATGCCGGACAGCTCCCGCACGCCGTCAGCGTTGGGGCGGATGAGCTTTGCCCGCACCTTCTGGCCCTTCAGTGCCTCGTAGTGCTCCGGGCGGGTCAGCTTGCGGCCAAGGCCGGGGCTGCCCACCTCCAGATAATAGCTCTGGTCGATGGGGTCTGCCTCATCCAGAATGGGGTCCAGTGCGTGGGACACCTCTGCACAGGTGTCAGTATCCATGGTGCCGTCCCGGTCGATGAGGATGCGAAGATACCAGTCCGGCCCTTCCTTCTCAAAAACCACATCCCACAGGCGCAGACCCATGCCTTCCACCGTGGGACGGACAAGCGCTTCCACTCTCTGCGCGGTGTTGCCGCCAGACTGCTTCGCCATAAAAAACCTCCAAACAAACAAGAAACGCGGACCTTGCGGCCCACGTTTCAGGTTAAACTATATCGTACTACTAGAATATAGCATACTCTTGCGATTTATGCAAGCATTTTCGCAATTTTTTTGCCGTTGCGCACCCTTTGGGGCTTTTTACAGCACCCAGACGCCGTTTTCAAACAGCGGCACAGTGCGGCCATCGCGGCATTTACCGGTGATGCGGCTGTCCTCTGCACCGATCATCACGTCCTCGTGCAGGGAGGAGTGGTTCATGCCGCGGGCTGCCAGCTCCTCCTTGGAAAGGCCGGTGCCGCCCACGGTGGTGCCGGGGTAGCTGTCGCCAAAGGCGATGTGGCAGGCAGCGTTCTCGTCAAACAGGGTGTTGTAGAACAGCTTGCCGCTGCGGTTGATGGGGCTGGAGGCGGGCACCAGTGCCACCTCACCGATGTGGCGTGCGCCCTCGTCGGTGTCCAGCAGCTGACCCAGCAGGTCTGCGCCCTCGTCGGCGCCGTGCTCCACCACCTTGCCATCCTTGAAGGTAACGTGGAAATTCTTGATGAGTTGACCGTTAAAGACGTAAGGCTTTGTGCCGTAAACGATGCCGTCCACCTTATCCTTATGGGGCGCGGTGAACACCTCCTCGGTGGGGATGTTGGGCAGGAAGGGCACACCCTTCTCGTTTTTGCTGCCGGCGCTCTCCCACACTGCCTGCTCGGCCAGACCCACGGTCAGGTCGGTGCCGTTGGCGCTTTCAAAATGCACGCTTTCCAGATCCAGGGCGTTCATCTTTGCGCCCAGCTCGTTCAGGCGGTCCAGATGCTTCTGCCACTCCCCTATCGGGTCGCCGCCGGTCACGCGGCAGGTGTCGAAGATCAGCTTCCACTGTGTCTCAATGGCGGCGGCAGTGTCCAGCTCCGGGAACATCTTCTTTGCCCACGGCGCGGCAGGCAGGGCGGCGATGGACCACTGCACCCGGTCGTTCATGGTGTACTCCCGCCACGGCTGCATAAAGCTGCGGTTCGCGCTGTTCACCCGGCTGATCTTGGCACCATCCAGCCCGGCGAACAACTCCGGGTCGTCCGCGATGAGGTGCAGCACGCACACACCGCCCTCGCTCTCGGCGTAGTCCAGATAGCGGCGCAGCTGCCAGCCCTTGTGGTCGGTCAGTGCCTCCTCGCTGCCCAGCTCCATGCGGATGCGGGTAACGGCATCATCCTGCCAGTTCACCTGCACGTCCCGCGCACCGGCTTCGTAGGCGCTGCGCACGCACAGCCGTGCCAGCGGGGCACCTTCCAGCGGGCAGTTGATGATCAAAGTCTGCCCCGGCTGCGGGTTCACACCCACCCGGACGATAAAATCTGCATACTTTTGCAGCAGTTCGTTAAAGTTTTCCACGTTAGAACCTCCTGTGGTACATAGCCACCGTTGTTTTTTCTCAGTATACCGCGTTCCGGCGTTTCTGTCCACTATGGGCAGAGCTGCCACTCACCCTTCCGATTCAAAAAAGGCGCGGGTCAGCTGCACCACCGTACCGGAAAGCAGCAGCAATGCAATGAGGTTGGGGATGCTCATCAGGCCGTTGAAGGTGTCGGCGATGCTCCACAGCAGACCAAGATCCATGGTAGCGCCCAGAATGGCTACCAGAGCATACACCACAAAGAAGGGGCGCGCCACCTTGTTGCTCTTGCACAGGAACACCAGAAAGCGAGAGCCGTACAGACCCCAGCCGATGATGGTGGAAAAGGCAAAGCAGCACAGCGCCACGGCAGTAAAGATAGACGCCCAGCCGCCGTAGGTGGTGGTAAAGCCGGAGATGGTCAGCTCTGCACCGGCTGCGGTGCCGTAGTTCACGGGGGTGCCGCTGCACAGGATGACCATGGCGGTCAGGGTGCAGATGACGATGGTGTCGGCGAAGACCTCGAAGATGCCGAACATCCCCTGCTTGACGGGCTTGCGGGTGTCGGCACAGGCGTGGGCGATGGAGCCGGTGCCGAGGCCGGCCTCATTGGAGAAGATGCCGCGGGCAACACCCTTTTGTACGGCGGTGAACATGGCGCCTACTACGCCGCCGGTGACCGCGGTGGGATTGAAGGCGCCCTGAATGATAGAGGAGAAGGCGGTGGGCAGGTTTTCGATGTGCATAACGATTACGCCCAAGCCCAGTACCACATACAAAAGCGCCATAATGGGAACCAGACGCTCTGCCACATGACCGATGCGCTTGATGCCGCCCAGCAGGATCATGCCGACCAGAACGGTGATGACGATGCCGAGGATGAGATTGAGGGTGGCGGTGCTGCCGGCTTCCATCACACCGAAGCTGATGAGGGCGGTATCAATGGAGGCAACGATGGTATTGACCTGGGTGGCGTTGCCGGTGCCGAATACCGCAAATATACCGAAAATGGCAAACAGTACGCCTAAGAATTTCCACTTCTTGCCCAGACCGTTCTGGATATAATACATAGGACCGCCGACCCAGTCGCCGTGTTTATTCTTCTGGCGGTAGTGGACGGCCAGCGTAACCTCGCTGTACTTGGTCACCATACCCAGCAGGGCGGAGATCCACATCCAGAAAACAGCGCCGGGGCTAAATGTAGAAAAGCTCAATACAGAGAAAAAGGAATTAATGCTCCGGACAAAAGAAAAGGAGTTGAGCAATAAAACGACGCTGATTTTTTCATTGATCATCCTGTTGGCCATCCTCTTCCTGTTCTTATATCGGGAAAGCCGTCTGAACCGGA
>OODG01000858.1_pt1 | contig 21759 bp, 14 predicted proteins | sample 1671621 | NCBI WGS metagenome assembly OODG01 (sample SAMN06348175, study PRJEB24527) | human gut metagenome | biome: human gut; feature: ankylosing spondylitis patient; material: feces | host: Homo sapiens | place: China | collected 2015-10 | reverse complement strand
GGCCCTCTGCAAAAGAGCATCATTGACCGGTGCGTGGATGCCGTGTATGCGGCCTATAAGCGGGGCGGCCCTGTCCCGACGCTGTGCGTTCTGCGGGAGAAGCTGCTGGAGCAGCCGGAGGAGGAAGCCCGTGATCTGGCGTTGGCGCTGGAGCTGTTCACAACCGGCAGTCTGGATGCCTTTGCCCATGAGACGAACGTGGACACGCAAAACCGCATCGTCATCTATGACATTATGGACCTGGGGCGGCAGCTGAAAACAATGGGGCTGTTGATCATCACGGATGCCATGCTGAACCGTGTGACGGAGAACTGGCGCAAGGGCAAGCGGACACACCTTTTTATAGACGAGTTCCATGTGGTCTTTCAGAATCCGTACAGTGCGGATTTCTTCGATTCCGCATGGCGGCGCTTCCGCAAACGTGGGGCCTATCCCACCGCCATTACGCAGAATGTGGAGTATCTGCTGGACAGCGTGCAGGCCAGCACCATGCTCTCCAACTCCGAAATGCTGATTCTGCTGAATCAGGCACCCAGCGACCGGGAGAAGCTGGCGGCGCTTTTGAACATCTCCCCGGAGCAGACCAGCTATATCACTAACGCACCGGCAGGCTGCGGCCTGCTGCGCTACGGCGGCGCACTGGTGCCGTTTCGGAATCAGTTCCCCAAGGACACGGAGTTGTACCGCCTGATGACCACGAAACCGGACGAGAGCATTATTGTGGGAGGTAAGACGAGATGAGTGAATGGAAAATGTCACACTCCATGAGAATTGAGGGGGCGCAATGGCAGACCTGAAAACAAGAAAGGCCGTCAAGGGAACCGTTAAGACCATTGACCGTGCGGCGGTTGCCGCTGAGCACCTGAAGTCTGCGGCCGTCCGCACAAAGGATGCTGCTGAACGTAACGCCACTCCTGCAGAGACCTCTTCGCAGGAGTACAGCGCTCAGAAGCTGGAGCGCACGGCGCAAGGCGCAGTCTCCGAGTTGGGCTTCCAATTCCGGAAGCGGGGCTGTCGTGACTTTTCTGATGCACGGCGAAATACGGACAAGGCAAGAGCGCAAATGCAAAAATGCAGGGACGTACTGAGGGAAAACAAGTCGAAGAAAGCGGTGCAGGCCGTCCATACGCCCAAGCCCACAAAAATAATGCGGATAGGTGCTCGCCCCATGCAGCGGACCGGCCGCATCGTCGTAAAGCTGCCTGTCGGTTCCGGAGCGGTGCAGGCGGCCAAGGCTGGCGCAAAGACGACATCAAAGGCAGTTCAGACGGTCAAGACTGCGGCGAGGGTCGCTGCCCAGACGGCTCAGAGCGCTGTTAAGGTGTTAGCTTCCGCTGCAAAAGCAGCTATCTCCGGAACAAAGGCTGTCATTGCTGCCATTGCCGCAGGGGGCTGGGCAGCGGTGGCGATTATCCTTGTCCTCTGTGTGATCGGGCTAATCGCTGGTTCTTGCTTCGGCATCTTCTTCTCCGGCGAGGACAGCGGTACGGGACAGACCATGCGCCAGGTCGTACAGGAGATCAATGCCGACTATCAATTACAGATTGACGCCACAAGGGTAAGCAGCACCTATGATGAGCTGGAAATGTCCGGGTCCCGTGCGGTCTGGCCGGAGGTGCTGGCCGTGTATGCGGTGAAAACCACGACTGACCCAAACGATCCACAGGAGGTCGCTACGGTGGACGATGCCAAAAAGGCCATCCTCAAGGATATTTTCTGGCAGATGAACGAAATATCTTCCCGCACCGAGCGTAAGACTGAGGCCGTCATCACCGAAACCGACGACGGCCACGGGAACATCGTGGAAACTACCACGACGGTCACACGCACCTATCTTTATATTACGGGCAGCCACAGAACCGCCGAGGAGATGGCAGACCATTTCAATTTCAACGCCGATCAGCGGCAGCAGCTTTCCGAACTGCTTGCTGAGGGAAATCGCAGTATATGGTCTGCCGTCCTTTACGGCATTTACTCCGGGGACGATGCTATCGTCACGGTGGCTCTGTCGCAGGTCGGAAATATAGGCGGTGAGCCGTATTGGTCTTGGTATGGGTTTGAAAGCCATGTGGAATGGTGCGCCTGCTTTGTCAGCTGGTGTGCCGCCCAATGCGGCTATATCGACACCGGTGTTTGCCCAAAATTTGCCGGTTGCGGAAATGGTGTGCAGTGGTTTCGGGATCGTGGGCAATGGTTGGACGGCTCCGTCGAGCCTGCTCCCGGCATGATTATCTTCTTCGATTGGGACAACGAGGGCGGCTCTGGCCCCCAAGATGGGGAGGCTGACCATGTGGGTATCGTGGAACGTGTCAAGGATGGAACTATTTATACAGTTGAAGGTAACAACAATAATTTTTGCCGTCAGGACTCCTACACGGTAGGCGATCATCGGATACTGGGATATGGCTTTATCAGGAAGTGATGTGCGATATATTAGCAAATCATCTAACACAATTTAACGAATAATATAGTCAAATATATTGCAATACGCCATATTAATTGGTACGATGGTATTACAAGTAAGACTGGACGAAATAGTTTCAAAATGGAGGGGCTATGGTCTTATCGGATGCAATCATGAGAATTTCCCGCAAAGAGGATGACTTGTTAATGCCCAATGCTCTTTCCAAGTATCAGCAGAAGCTGGAGCTGCCAGGTGATGCGATAAAAGATGCCGGATTGCGCGGTGCGTATAAGTGAATAAAGCGCTTCTATGAAGGAACGTTCAAGACGACCTGTCCTTCATAGAAGCGCTTTCTTCATAGAAGCGCTTTTTTATAGTGGTGTTGTTTTATGGCGTGATGCTGCCAGCTGAATATGAACAAAATGCCTTTACGAAGACCGAGTTCATTACACTGCGAATCGCTCACCAGGCATGTGCCGTGCCGGGGTCCTCCGTCCGACTTTTAACTACGCAAAAAATCGGACAATAAAGGAGGACTATAAAAATGGATAAATTTTATCTTGGCAAGGATAAGCGCCCCAAAAGGAGGAAGTATGCGGATTTTCCATACACAATTTTCACAGTTGAGGCAGAAAACGCAGAACCGCAATTTTACGTGAGATTTGTTGACGGCGAGGGGAAAAACCACTGCATTGCACTTGGTATGGAGCTCTACCGCGCCATGAATCAATTAGAATTGGATGTAAAACGTCTGCACAATGAGGAAGAACGGCATTTTGCCCGAGGTGTGCAATTTCCGGAAGCTATTTGTGCGTCAGGAGATCAGGTAGCTGATTGGGTTGAAGGGAAATTAATGCAAGAAGCACTACATAAAGCAATTACCATACTGCCTGACACGCAGCGCCGTCGTTTGGAGCTGTATTACTTTGCAGGCTTGACCTATGAGCAGATTGCGGCGTTGGAGGGGTGCAGCTATCCTGCGGTCATTAAATCCGTTAAGAAAGCCATTGTCGAACTCCGCCGATACCTGATGTAAGGTACAAATACTTCCCCGCAATTAGAAGTTCATTTCGCGGTCTGAACCAGCACCATAGCGTGTGGCATAGATTTTTTTCCGAGCTATATCCACTGTGACAAAATCTATGGAGGTTTCCTCGGCGGTACCGGCGGTGTGGATATAATGCTTGCCGTCCCAAGCATTTCCTCCGTCAGAATAATTGGGACAGGCCAGCATAGTAGAGACAAACAAAACTGGCTGGCCGCCTTCACCAGTCTGCTGGGAATAGGTGATCTCCTGATTTACCGTAATAATCACACCGTCCGTTTCCAGAGGAAGGGCAAAGCGGTAATAGGAAGCGGTATAGGGATTGGTGATCACGGCCTCCGTCTTATCACTGTTCCAGGTGATTTTTGCATCATTTCCGTCACTGACGTAGATGCCTGCTGTGGTAACGGTGCCGACGCTGTCGCTGCATTGAAGGACTATCGGCCAGGCATAGTTTGCCATAGACGCACCGAAGCGAATACGGATGGTGTCTCCCTTGGCGGCGGCAATAACGTTGCTGAGACTGCCCTTGCTGTTTGCCGTACTGAGCTTGTTGGCGGCAGAGGAGCTATAGCGCTGATTGTACAGAAACGTGACATCATCACTGCTGAACCGGTTGATAAAATCTGGAATGATAATGGTGGCCCCCACCGGTTTCGTGGGCATGGTCGTTTTACTGTAGAGATCCCGGTGGATATGCCCATTCCATATAGCAATGATATCCCGTGCCCCCTGGCCAGTAAAATCTGCGGACACCGTACAGGGGAAATAGGTACTTTCTGCTCCATTGGGGGCCCTGCCGGCGGCAACTGCACAGGAGTAGGCCGTTCCCTTTTGGTAGGCATCCAGAATCCCCTCCAGTACGTCATAATTGAAACGCTGGTGGTCCGCAGCACCGCCATCCTGCTTAGTAAAACTGTCCAGCATGGGGATGTGCTGGAACACAATGACCTTCCAGCCTTTCCCCGGCAGCTGCAGCGCAGTGCCAGCCAGCCATTTCAGCTGTTCCTGTCCGTAACCGTAGCAGTGCTGACCTGCCAGATACTGGTTATACGGTGCACCCAGATAGGGACAGCTTCCGTCCGCATTGGACGTATAGGGCAAGTCCACGCAGTTCAGAGAGATCATCCGCACCTTGCAGGCTGGCACATCCAGATAGCACGCCAGTAGGTTCCCATCGGCATCCATATGCACGGCGTTGCTGCCACTCCTGGCAAAAAATCTGGCAAAATAGTCACCATCCTGCATCAGATAGGACAGGTAATATTTGTGATCTGCTTCGGATGAATAGGCGGCCAGGCCGCCGTCGTCATGATTCCCTTTCTGAGGAATGTACAGAGGACAAAAGCCCTGGAAAATACTGCACAGCTGCGTGACCTTATCCATTTGAAGCTTTCGATTCCGGGCGCCTCGCAAGGCAGCGGTAGGCAGAGCGGCAGCCGTTACCTTATCGGCATTGTCGGCGCTTTCTACGTTGTCACCCAGAGATAATACGCAGGCCAGCGGGACCTTTTCATGGACACGGTTTACTGCCGCCACCAGGTGCTTTGCCGTTTCTGCATAGCTGATAGGGTGTTCCGCTCCTCTGGTTTCGTTGAAATACGGTGCATAGTGTAGATCTGTGAACAGCGCAAAGCTGAAAGTGTTGGCCCCCACATGCTCCAGCATGCGCTGGGCCACACTGTCTGCTGCTTGGGTCACATAGTCCGGAACCATTTCCATGGCGGTGGCCAGTTGGGTAGGACTGACGGGGGTATAGCCCAGGGCCTGGGTTACATTTTCCAGGGTAACAGAGGCATTACTGCCGTCTGCACCATCCTTTCCCGCAGGTCCGGCAGGCCCCACAGGACCTGTCAGCTCTGCCATGTCCACCAGATTTGACCAGGTATCCCCGTCAGGGCTGTATTGGATAACACCGTCCGCTATCCGCATGGCCATAGCCGATCCGTTGGGCAGGCTTACCCAATTGTAACCACCCTGACCATCGCTTGACAGGACCTGCCCGACCTCTCCGGCAGGATCAGGCGCGGAAATTTTCTTGTCCAGCAGCGCCACCAGCTGCCCATACACATCCGGAGCCGGGGAAGCTGGTGTGCCGCTGCTGCTTACAACAGATGCCAGCACGCGGATCTCTGCGGGCCGTGTCTGAAGTCCCTCGGCATACAGGCCCACAGATATCCACCCGGGACTCGGGATCGCAGGCAGTGCTACGGATGTGCCGCTGAACAAGGTGTCCTGATATCGGCCATCCGGGAAAACCACCCGCATGGTCTTGGACTGGCGGTCATCCCATTCTTGATCCAACTCCCATTCCACCATATAGTCAGAGTTTCCGCATACTGGCATGGGACCTGTGTAGTACGCTGTTTTTTCAGTTACTTTCACATGTAAGTGCGTCATGAAATTCACTCCTCTCTAACAACTAGACTGCTTCTTCCTGTATGTTTTGCATTATGTTGCCGCGTTTTGTACAACTCGGAGAATATAATTTAAATAAATTCACTTTTTGCCAAATTATAGAAAAGTGGGTTGCATTTTTTTACAACTCGGGCTATACTATATAATTATAAGTGAATTAGAATATTTGAGGTTGGCATGCCAACCTCTGTTATTTGCGTAGCAAATAACAGAATAATGTTCATCAAATTATATAGGCGACGACCAGCAGAGGAGGCGGGGTTATGGCGCATTCTGCCATCCGTATGGGTGAGGATACCACCAGAATTGAAGAAATGCCGACAGTTACTATTGCTGCCCGCTCTGATGGAGTATTTTTATTTGTGAAGCGCACTTTTGACGTGGTAATGGCGTTGATGGCATGCCTGGTGGTTGCTATTCCTTGTGCGGTTATCTATGTGGTAATACGTTTGGATTCCCCCGGCCCCGGTTTTTATCGGCAGGAGAGAGTTGGGAAGGGCGGAAAGAGTTTTGTTATGTATAAATTCCGCACTATGCGTCTCGATGCTGAAAAGAATGGCCCGCAGTGGGCTGATAAACATGATAGCCGCTGTACAAAGGTGGGCACGTTTCTGCGGAACTCTCGGCTCGACGAGTTGCCTCAGCTATTGAATATTCTGCGTGGGGACATGAGCTTCGTAGGCCCCCGCCCAGAAAGGCAGGTATTCTATGAAATATTCGAGACCTATATTCCGGGTTTTTATCAGCGCTTGGCTGTAACGCCGGGGCTCACTGGTCTTGCTCAGGTCAATGGCGGTTACGACCTCGGCCCGGAGGAGAAGCTTTGCTATGACATGGAGTATATCCGGAATCAGTCTGTGGGACTAGATCTGCAGTGTTTGTTCTCCACCATACATATTATCTTTGACCACGAGGGGGCTCGGTAGTGGAGTATTCTGTTCTAATGTCCGTATACGCGAAGGAGAACGCAGAATTTTTCTCTGCTGCGGTGGAAAGCATGCTCTACCAATCCTGCCCTCCAACGCAGTTCGTTTTGGTGTGTGATGGGCCATTGACTCCGGCACTGGACGAAGTGATTGATGGCTTTACCTCTGTGTATCCGGATTTATTCCGGATTCTTCGTTTGCCCGTAAATCAGGGGCTTGGCATTGCTCTGCAAGAGGGACTGTCTGCGTGTGACTGCGAACTGGTGGCCCGTATGGACTCAGACGATATTGCGCTGCCCCTGCGGATGGAGCACCAGCTGGCGGCTATGAACGCCGATCCCGGCCTGTCCGTTGTGGGTGGGCAAATTGCGGAATTTACCGGTACCATGGGAAATATCCAGGGCTATCGCATGGTGCCGGTATCTCCAGAAAAAATTCGCCAAAGCGCCGCCAGACGTAATCCGATGAATCACATGACGGTGCTGTTTCGCAAGGCTGATGTTTTGGCAGCGGGCGGCTATCAGGACCTGAAGGGGTTTGAGGATTATTTCCTGTGGGGCCGTATGCTGGCAGCTGGCTGCTGTATGGCAAATCTGCCGGAGGTATGCGTCCTGGCCCGGGTATCCGGACTCCAGGCGCGCCGCGGTGGGTGGAATTATTTTTGCCAAACGGTTCGGCTGGAGCACGCTCTGCGAACCTGCGGCCTGATCGGTGCCGGGACCTATTGCCAGAATCTACTGATCCGCTTTGGCGGCACGGTCTTGCTGCCTGACGCTCTGCGCCAGCGCGTATACCAGCGGTTTCTGCGACGGGGAGACGCGCCGGAAATGCCCTGGGCCGGGACACCGGAGGAGTTGACCGCAGCCGCATCTCAGAGTTAACAGAAAGGATGGAAACAATGCGGCGTGTACTGCATTTTATGGCGGATATCCAGGTCAGCTCCGGCATGGCCGCCGTGGTCATGAACTACTACCGCCATATAGACCGCAGCCGGGTTCAGTTTGATTTTTTATATTTTGAGGATGGTCCGCTATCCTATGAACAGGAGATCCGCTCCCTGGGCGGCAGGACTTTCCGTATTCCCCGTCCGGGCCCCCTCTCTATGGGGAATATCCACGCTTTTTTTCGCGCACATCAAGGGGAATTCCAGATTCTCCATTGTCATCCCATCTGGTCGGCCGCAGTTTTGGGACCTGTTGCCAGGCGCTATGGCGTCCAAGCCGTCTTTCTGCACAGCCACAGTGAGAAGCCTGGCGAATCCGGGGCAAGTATTCTGCGCAACCGGTTGATTCTATACTTGTCCGCTGCAAGAGTGGACACGTTTCTTGCTTGTTCTCACGCAGCGGAAACAGCTTTGATGGGCATTCCATCGTCGGTATATATTCTCCCCAATGCTATTGATACCCATGCATTTTCCTTTGACAGCACTGCGCGGCGCTTATGCCGCAGCCAGTTGGGTATCGCACCGGAAACGCCGGTTATCGGCCATGTGGGCCGCATGGTGGAGGTGAAAAACCACCGCTTTTTACTGAAGGCATTTTCTATATGCCATCGGGCCGTGCCTGCGGCACAGCTGCTGCTGATTGGCGACGGTCCCTTGGAGCAGATGCTTCGCACCCAGGCCGCAGATTTAGGAATACAAGGTAGTGTCCATTTTTTGGGTTCCCGCCGGGACACTCGTCTGCTGTACGCCGCCATGGATGTGTTTGCTATGCCATCCTTATATGAGGGACTCAGTATGGCTTTGCTGGAAGCACAGGCATCCGGATTACCCTGCTTGGCCTCGGACACAGTGTCTCCTGAGTCGAATGTGACGAATCGGATGGTTCGTCTGCCATTGGAACAGCCCAAGGATTGGGCTGCCGCTTTTGAAAAGCAGCTGAAAGCACCTGCGGACCGCACAAGAGATGTTACAGAGGCGTTTGCCCGGAGAAATCTGGATATTCACACAGCTGTCCGGCAGTTGACGGAGCTTTACGAAAGAAACTGATTATGGAATTGTTTTTTTTCAACGCAGCTTTTTTTGCGTTACTGTGCGGACTAGAGGCCACGCCGTTATCGGTCTACCCACAGCGGCGCTATTTGAACTCCAAATTTCTTCTGGGTTTAGGAATCTCCTATTTGTGCTTCCTGGCTATGTTCCGGGGGGTCTCCTGCGGAAACGACACAGAGAATTATCGGGAGTTCTTTCAAGTGGTAGCCTCCCAAAAAAACCTTTGGCATACCATCCGGCACACCAGCTTTGAGCCGCTGTTCACCGCTTTGACTTTTTTTCTCAGTCGCCTGACTCGGGACCCGCAGATTTTATTTATCGTCACATCACTGTTCTCCTTCGCGGTAACAGGCCGTTTCCTGGCAAAATTTTCCCTTGCGCCGTGCTTCAGCCTGTACCTGTTTTTTACCCTGCAAATATTTGATTTCTACATTTCCGGCATCCGTCAGGCGCTGGCTATTGCGCTGTTGCTGCTGGCATATGAAGCGATGACGCAAAAGAAAAATCTGCGGACACTGCTGTTGATCCTGCTGGCAGGTCTATTCCACCGCACGGCCTGGCTGTGGTTTCCCGTGTTTTTCCTGTTGCGGGTCCGCCGTCGGCGTGCATTCCTTGGGGTTGCAGCCCTGGTTGGCGCTGTATGCCTTGTGAGCTCTCGATACCTGGTAGCGGTCATTGCGTCGATTTTCCCGCGGTACCAATTATACTTTGGCAGCAGCTATCTGAAATCCGGAGCCAAGCTTTCCCTGATCCTCTATTTTCTGGTATTCGGGCTGGTGCTGCTGGTGGGTGAGCTGATTGGTGACAGAGAGGATGCCCCCGTCCGGAGCGGACGAGACGAATGGGATTTCCGTTTGTCGTTCTTGCTTCTGGTGGTGTGTGTCTTGGGCTATACAGCCCCGATCTTCAGCCGCTTTCTGCAATATTTCCAACTAAATCTTTGCGTTTATTTTGCAAACCGCCTGCACCGTATGTCGATTCAGACCAGGAAAATTCTACTGCTGGCCAGTCTGGCAGCATTTGCCGCATACGCGTGTACTATCCACTTGTTCCGCACGCCGGAGTGGTATACTACCTATCCCTTTGTGTTCTGCTGGGACCACTGACCTGGCAGGGAAAGACCCATTTATGAAACAGACATCCGGCATTGCCAAGAACTCAGCCATGCTGATGGCTATGAACATCGCAAAAATGATTTTCCCGCTGCTGACGCTTCCGTACCTGACCCGGGTCCTATCCACGGACTGCTACGGAAGCGTGGTATATGTCAAGTCTGTCACCACCTATCTGCAGCTTCTGGTGGATTTTGGTTTTGTCCTCTCTGCCACCAAGGAGATTGTCCGTGTCCGTCATGACAAGGCTGCCCAAGAGAAAATCATGGGCGACGTGCTGCTGGCCCGCTTGTGGCTGGCGGGGGCTGCATTGGTGATTTTGGTAGTCCTGACGGCGGTGCTTCCCATTTTACGGGCCCGTCCGCTGCTTTCGCTGTTGTCCTTTCTGCCGGTATTCCTGACGCTGTTTTTATTTGACTTCCTATTCCGCGGCATGGAGCGGATGGAGGCCATTGCCCTGCGCTTTGTCGTTATGCGGGGCATCGCCACGGCGCTGACCTTTGTACTGATCCGATCTGATGCGGATGTACTGCTGATCCCGCTGCTGGACACATTGGGCAGTTTGGTGGCCGTTCTCATGGTATTTCCCCAGCTGCACCGGCTGGGGCTGCATGTGCGCCTGTCCCGAAACGCGTCGGCGGCCTGGGCCATGCTGAAGGATTCCGCTGTCTACTTCGCATCCAACGTGGCCTCCACATCCTTCAGCGCATTGAACACTCTGCTGCTGGGGATCATTCTTAGCACACAGGAGGTGGCCTATTGGGGTGTTTGCATTCAGGCAGTGGCCGCCGTTCAGGCGCTGTATACCCCAATCACGGACAGCTTATACCCCGTTATGGTCCGAGAACGAAAATTCCACCGTATTTTAAAGATGGTGAAATTATTTCTGCCGCTGGTTCTGGCAGGATGCGTCGCGGCCTATTTTCTGGCGGTTTTCGGCATCGTGCTTATCGGCGGCAAGGCGTACGCTCCGGCGGCCCGTATTTTTCGCTATTTGATACCGGTGCTGTTTTTCAGCTTTTTCGCTCTACTTTTCGGCTGGCCCACCTTGGGCGCCATTGACCGCAACGCCGAAACGAGCCGTAGCACGGTTTACGCCTTGTCCTTCCAGGTACTGGGATTACTGGCACTGCTGCTTACCGGATGCTATTCTCTGGTGGCCGTTGCCATTCTGCGCAGCGCAACAGAGGCCGTTCTATGCGGTATCCGTATGCTCTATATACGGAAGAACATTCACGCCTTTGCAGATATGGGAGGTGGGACGGCATGACAGAGATCACTGATCTTTACGAGATCCAGCGGCTGGAGCTGGGCATTCTGCGCCACCTGAGTGGTATTTGCCGAGAAAACGGCCTGCATTTTTTCTTATCCAACGGTACGCTTTTGGGGGCTGTGAAATATGGTGCGTTTATCCCATGGGATGATGACATTGACATTTTCATGCCCCGTGCCGACTATGATCGGCTCATGTCCCTGCCCGGCGCGGATGCCGGTCCGTACCGCCTGCTGTCCCAGGAACGAACGCCAGGGTGGCGGATGCCCTTTGCCAAGCTATGCGACATGTCCACGCGCAAGCAGGAAACCAGCGCCGATTTTGGCGTGGATATCGGCTTAGACATTGATATTTTCCCGCTGGATGCCTGGTCGGGCGGCTATAAGCAGGCCAGGCGCTGCGGCCTGTGGCGGCGCGGCGTCTCTGCCGCTGTGGAAACAGCATTCGTCTCGCCCCGTACCGGTTGGCGGCGGGCAGTATTATACCTGTTCTGGAGGATGAGCCACTTGCTGGGCAGTGATTTTTTCTGCCACCGCATTCAACGCGAGGTGTGCCAAGGACAAGCCCTTGCCGCTCCGGCATATCTCGGCTGTGTGGTCTGGAGTCTGTACGGAAGCAGGGAGGTGATCCCGGCGGAGGTTTTCTCCGCATCTGTCTCTGTCCGCTTCGAGGGCGACGATTACGACGCTCCAGCGGGATATGATACATATCTGCGCCGGCTGTACGGCAACTATATTCCGGACCCGCCGCCGGAGGAACAGGTCTCGCACCACGACTTCCGGGTCTGGCGGCGATAAGATGTATTTATTCGCCTGAATTGGGCGGTGAATAAATTGAAAGAGAAGGAGAAAAACACGCATGAACAGCAGGACCAAGCGCATTCTGTCGCTTGTGCTGACGCTGTGTATGCTGCTGTCTACCTTCCCGGTCACAGCACTGGGACTGGACACCATACCGGCGCAAGCGCAATCGCAGAGTACAGAGGTCGTCAAGGGCAGCAGCATCCCCGGCACCGGCTACCATGTCACCTCAGTGAAGAACTACTCCATCGCACCCGACATTTCCGAGCGTGTCATCATCACCAACAATGACGCGGGCAATTCCCAGACGGTGGCCAACGTCATGGAGGTCAGCACCGCCGGAGGCCGGGCCAAAATCGTGGCCGGTTACGGCAACCGCAACCCCAAGGAGCAGGGCTGGACCCTGAAAACCACCACGGACCAGGCCCATGTCTATGAAAAAGAGTCCGGCCTGAACGTGGTGGGCGGCGTCAACGCCTCCTGGTTCAACATCAACACCGGCGAGCCCTCCGGCTATCTGGTGATGAACGGCGTGGTGCACCACGACAGCTCCAGCCGGGCGTTTATCGCCGCCTTTGACGACGGCTCCGTGAACGTGTTCCGGGAGGGCACCACCCTGGCCCAGGCCGAGGCGGATCAGAGCGCCAGGCAGGGCAAGACCGTGAAGATCCTGGAGGCCGTGGACGCCCTGGTGGCCATGGTCTGGGACGGTAAGGTGGTCATCACCGAGTCCGGCAACAGCGGCTACTATCCCCGCACCTGCGTGGGCATCAAGGCCGACGGCACCGTGGTGCTGTTCCAGGCCGACGGCACCATGGCCCCCCGTTCCGTGGGCTATACCGCAGCCGAGGAGGCCCAAATGATGGTGGCCCTGGGCTGTGTGGCGGCCATCCAGCTGGACGAGGGCGGCTCCTCCACCTACATCTCCCAGCGGGAGGGTGAGCAGGATGTGACCATGCGCAACACCCCTGCCGGCGGCAGCGAGCGCGTGGTGTCCGGCACCATCCTGGTGGTGTCCACCGTGGCGGCCTCCGGCGAGTTTGACCACGCCGCCGTCACCCCCGACGACGAGTACTATACCCCCGGCTCCTCCGTCACCCTGACGGCGGAGGCCATGGACTATTCCGGCGCTGCCGCCAAGGCCCTGCCGGAGGACGCGGTTTTCACCGTCAGTGACGCGTCCATGGGCACGGTGACCGCCACCGACCTGTCCGGCAGCAGCGCCAGCGCTGTGTTCACCTCCTCCGGCAAGACCGGGGATGTGACGGTGAACCTGGTCAGCGGCGGCCAGACGGTGGGCTCCGCCGTGCTCCACATCCAGAACCCGGACAAGCTGGCCTTTACCAGTGATGAAGTAGCTCTGAACTATGGAGAGACCAGTAACCTGGGCCTTGTGGCAAAGTATCAGGGCGAAACGGTGCATCTTCAGGACGCGGATATCCAGTGGGATATCCTGTCCGCCAACTACGGCGGATATGACTGGACCTTTACCGACGGCGCCATCAATGGCGGCGTGTCCGTAAGCGGTACCGGTGTTAAGGGCAAACGACAAGCAAAGAAGGTATTTGGATATATCATCAGTGCGACGATCGAGAAAGGCACGGTAACGGCCTGGACCCTGGAATCGGAGTTCAACGCCACAGATGGCAAGGCTCCTGAGTCGGTCAATCAGGTCCTTTCCGACATTACCTGGAGCCAGAATGAAAGTGGACAGATCACCGGCGTATTTACACGTCAGGGCGACACGGTAACCTTCACAGTAGATGTTCCCGTACTGTCTGGTGTGATGCAGTCTGACGGGACCGTGCAGTGGACGGCACAGCTGGCCGTCGGCTCGTTCAATGGACTGAACTTTACGGCTACTTCTGAACGGACGTCTACCATTATCCTGAAGCTGAGAGCCGCCTATGGCGACTTGGCTGCGGAGCTTAAGGTCAACATTGGTCTTGAACCGAAAATGATCCTGGACGGCGGCGATGAGGACCCCTGGGACTACTCTACCATCGGCACCACCGTGGAGAGCTTTTCCGGCATGGCGGCCAACGCCGTGGCCACTTATCACTACGCGGGCCGCGGCGGCGTGGTGAAGGGCTCTGTAGTATCCGATACCGACGAGGCATACGCTGATATCGTCCGTTTCGGACACAAGGCTATCAAGCTGGAATACAATTGGACAGGCCTGACCGGTACGGACGGTGCGTGCATTGGCTTGGGTGACAATCTGGCCATCAGCGGCACGCCCACCGCTCTGGGCGTGTGGGTCTACATTCCCGAGGGCGTTCCCGTCCCCTGGCTCCGTGCCCAGATTGCCACCAGCACCAACGGCGGCCAGAGCTGGACCAACGCCTATGTCAACTTCAGCAGCGGCAGCGCGGCTGCTGGCGAGGGCCTGAAGACCGGCTGGCAGTATCTGGAGGCTGATCTGACCCAGTATGCCGGTGCGCTGATCCGGGTCAACAGCGGCATGCTGTTCCGGGCCATGGTCACCACCGGCGGCATCGGCTGGTATACCACCGACGGCACGAAGCTGGACAAGAGCGACCTGAAGGGCTATATCCTGCTGGACAACCTGTGCGTGGTCTACGGCGCCAACAACCAGGACGTCACCGCCCCGGTGGTGAGCTCCATCCAGCTGGTCAACGACGACGGCACCAAGACGGAGCTGGAGGACGGCGCGGTCCTGAATTCCGGCAATCTCCGCTTCTTCGTCACCTATGACGACAGCGAGGAGAGCGACCCCTACGCCACCGGCGTGGAGTCCGCCTATTTCTATTTCGACGGCACCTACCGGGGCACGTATGACCGGGACAACCTGGGCAGCACCTCCGGCCTGATGCACTTCGGCAACGGCCTGCACTCCATCACCTTCTATCTGAAGGACGGCTACGGCAACGTCACCCGGGAGACCCGGTACTTTACCGTGAACGCGGAGCAGACGGACGTGCCCAGCGTGTCCCTGGAGCTTCAGGGCCAGCCCACTGTGGGCAAGACCTGGGAGCTGGCGCTGAGCAGCAGCGACCCGGCGTCCATCACCTCCCTGACGGCAGCCATCTCCGTCACGCGCAGCTATCCCGTTACCAATGTTGCCTTCCCCGAGGGCGTAACGGGTACATGGAGCTACGATGCCGGCCTCGCATCCGTAAGCATCACTGCCATTGACCACGAGAAATATACCGGCGGTGCGCTGGCCACGATCGACATCCCCATCCCCACCTCCGTCACCGAGGGCAGCAGCGTCAACGTGCAGGTCACCAAGGGGTCCTACGGCTGCAAGCAGACGGAGGGCCTGGACATCAGCGACCTGAACCAGTATGCCACCGGCTTCACCACTCCCGTGACGAACCGCCCCATTGAGGCCATGTACCGCATCCAGGCGGATACCGCCGTGGTGGGCAGCGCAGCCGCCGCCTCCGTCACCGTGATCCGGGACGGCAAGGCCGCCTCCGGAGTCAGCGTGTACGCCGACGATGTGCTGCTGGGCGTTACCGATGAAAACGGCCGGATCGACATCTCCAGCCTGACGGCCGCCCAGGGCAGCGTGAACCTGCGGGCCGCCGACGCGGAGGGCAACTGCTCCTATCAGATCACCCTGTACAGCTATGACGCTGTGGGGGATGAAACCGGCGCTCCCTATTATGTGATCTATAACCTGTCCCAGAGCGCCGACGGCAAGACCGTCACCTGGATGAGCAATCCCGTCCACAGCGCCGCCCGGGCCGTGGCCCGGATCTCGGCCAGCGCCGACATGACCGGCGCTGCGGAGGTGGAGGGCGAAAGCCGCCTGATCTCCTATTCCTCCAGCAAGCAGATCAACCGCGTCAACGCGGTGTCCCTGACGGGCCTTGAGGCCGGGGCCACCTACTATTACCAGGTGGGCGACGGCTCCGTCTGGTCGGAGGTCCGCAGCTTCACCGTGCCCGCCGCCGAAAAGCAGACCCGGTTCTTCCTGCTGGCCGATATCCAGGAGGAGGCCGCCCTGGAGGGCATGGGACGCATCGCCGATCATCTGGCCGGGCAGTATCCCTTCGGCGTCCAGCTGGGCGACGCGGTGGACAACGTCCGCTACTATAACCAGTGGGAGGACGCCCTGTCCCTGTTCACTCTGGACGGCATCCGCGATACGGATATGATCCACGTGATCGGCAACCACGAGGCCGATGACGGCGGCAATAACGCCATCGCCGCCAAGAGCGTGTTCGGCGTGCCCGCCGCCTGGTACTCCGTGGAGCGCGGCGATGTGTATATTGCCGTGCTGAATCACACCTCCGACAAGGATACCCTTCAGCAGTTTACCCAGTGGCTGGTGGAGGATGCGGCCAAAACCACCTGCACCTGGAAGGTGCTGGTGACCCACGTGCCCGCCTACTACACCAATCCCACCGGCGGCGGCGAGACCTATGTGCAGTATCTGCCCGCTGCCTGCGATGCGGCGGGGATCGACTTCTACTTCTCCGGCAACGACCACAGCTATGCCCGCACCGCCCCCATGACCGGCGGTCAGGTGGACGAAAACGGCACGGTGTACTACATCTGCGGCTCCACCGGCGGCAAGTCCTATTCCATCGTGAACAACCCCGACTTCCACTTTGACGTGGCCACCCTGGACTTCGACAGCGTCTATGTGGACGTCACCGCCGACCGCTTCCAGGCCACTGTCACCGCCTATAACGTGGCCACCGACGGCACCCGGACGGTGCTGGATCAGTTCACCCGCCGCACCGCCCCCATCTGCCGGAACGATGAGCACACCTATGTGTATGACCGTTCCACCGGCCAGCTGGAGTGCTCCGTCTGCGGATACACCGAAAACGCGGCCCAGGTGCAGTACAACGGCTGGGCGACGGACAGCGAGTCCGGACGCAGAATGTACTTTACCGCCGGACGGTATGTCACCGGCTATCTGTTCCTGGACGAGGTCAACTATAACTTCGATGCAGACGGCCTGGCCTATACGGGCGAATACATCATGGATGGTCAGCGCTGCACCTTCCTGGACGGACAGTTCGTCCCCACGGAGAATATCCTGCTGGCCGGTATCTGCGGTGAGAACGCGTGCTTTGTGCTGTACCGCGACGGCCGGATGGTGATCACCGGCTCCGGTCCCCTGTCCACCACAAGCCGCGCCACCGTTCCCTGGCAGACGGCCAAGGACGGCATCCGCAAGGTCTATGTGTCCGCCGGTATCACCACCCTGTCCACCCAGTGCTTCTACTACTGCTCCATGATGACGGACCTCATCTTCGAAAGCGGCAGCCAGCTGACCGCCATTTCCGGCTCCGCCTTCAATGGATGCTCCCGCCTGGTCCGCATCAATCTGGAGGAATGCACGAAGCTGAATCTGATCAGCGGCTCGGCCTTCTATGACTGCCGCTCCCTGACGTCCATCGTGCTGCCTGAGGGCCTGCAGACCATCAACGGCCGCGCCTTTGCCCGCTGCACGGCGCTCAACAGTGTCTATCTTCCCGATGACATCCGTTTTATTTCCTCCACGGCATTCCAGGGCTGCGGCGGTGTGGTTCTCAGCGTAGCCTACGACAGTTATGCGAAGCAGTATGCCGTTCGCAACGGAATCGATTACGTGGAGCGTGCCGCCAAGATCATTGCCTCCGGCTCCTGCGGTACCAATGCTTCCTGGGAGCTGTACGCGGATGGCGTCCTGAAAATCAAGGGTACCGGTGCCCTCAACAGCCCCAAGTCTGCTGCCGGGATTGGATGGTACAGATATCACGATATGATCCGTGTGGTGAATATCGAATCCGGCATTACCAACCTTCCTGACTTTGCCTTTTTCGGATGCACGGCTCTGGAAGTAGTAAACTTTGCAGAGGGCAGCCGGCTGACCACTATCGGCGGCTCTGCCCTGCGCAGATGCTCCGCCCTGATGGAGATCACCCTGCCGGAATGCGTGCAGACCATTTACGGAAATGCTTTCCGCGATTGCTCCACGCTTGCAAATGTTTACCTGCCGGACAGTGTCTCCTACATAGCGGGCTCTGCCTTCAGCGGCTGCGACACTGTGGTTCTCAACGTGGGCTATAACAGCTATGCTAAGGACTTTGCTGTCCGCAACGGAATCCAGTATGTAGAGCGCCAGCCTGAAGTCATTGCTTCCGGCTCCTGCGGTACCAACGTTTCCTGGGAGTTGTACAGTGACGGCATCCTGAATATCAAGGGTACCGGTACTTTGACCAACCCCACGGTCTCCAGCGGAATTGCCTGGTATACTTATCGCCACATGATCCGCCTGGTAAACATTGAGGCGGGCATCACCAATCTTCCTGACTTTGCCTTTTTCGGATGCACGGCTCTGGAAGCAGTAAACTTCGCGGCGGATAGCCGTCTGACCACCATTGGCGGCTCTGTATTTAACGGCTGCACCAGCCTGAAGGAACTGACTCTGCCGGGGCGCGTAAAGACCATTTATGGCAACGCCTTCCGCGGCTGTGCTAACCTGACAGCTGTGTATCTGCCTGATACCGTGTCCTACATCACCAACAGTGCATTCAGTGGCTGCGGCAAGGTGGTGCTGAGTGTGGCCTATAACAGCTATGCCAAGCAGTACGCCATCAACAATGGCATTGCCTACAGTGAGCGTGGCCGTGCTGTGACTGCCTCCGGTTCCTGTGGAGCCAACGCTACCTGGGCACTGTATAGCGACGGCACCCTGAGTATCCAGGGTATCGGCAGTCTGACGAACCCCTCCTACGCCGGTGCGGTTGCCTGGGCTGCTTACCGGGAGTCTATCCGCACGGTAGAGATCGCGGCAGGTATCACCAATTTGCCCGATTTTGCGTTCTTCGGCTGCACCAGCCTGACGTCGGTGACCTTTGAGAATGGCAGTCGACTGACCACCGTCGGCGGCTCTGCCTTCAACGGCTGCACCAGCTTGAAGGAACTGATTCTGCCGGAGCAGGTAAAGACCATTTATGGCAATGCTTTCCGCGGTTGCTCCAGCTTGACTTATGTTTACCTGCCTGACACCGTGTCCTACATCACCAACGGTGCATTCAACGGTTGCGGCAAGGTAGTGCTGAATGTGGCCTATAACAGTTATGCCAAGCAGTACGCCATCAACAATGGCCTTGGCTATAGCGAGCGTGGCCGCGCCGTTACCGCCTCCGGATCCTGCGGGGCCAACGCCACCTGGGCGCTGTATAGCGACGGCACCCTGAGTATCCAGGGTACTGGCAGTCTGACGAACCCCACCTACGCTGGTGCGGTGGCTTGGGCCGCTTACCGGGAGTCCATCCGCACGGTGGAGATCGCGGCGGGCATCACCAATCTGTCTGACTTTGCGTTCTTCGGCTGCACCAGCCTGACGTCGGTGATCTTTGAGGATGGCAGCAAATTGACCACCGTCGGCGGCTCTGCCTTCAACGGCTGCACCAGCCTGAAGGAACTGATTCTGCCGGAGATGGTAAAGACGGTCTATGGCAATGCCTTCCGTGGTTGTACCAGTTTGACGTCTGTTTATCTGCCGGACGGGCTGAGCTATATGACCAATAATGCCTTTGCGGGCTGCGGTAATGTAGTTCTCAGCGTTGCCGCCGGAAGCTATGCGGAGCAATGGGCACAGGCCAATCATATTGCCTATACTGCCCGATAACTGATATTTAATATACAAAGGCCGTCCAGCGAAAGCTGGACGGCCTTTGTATCGAAGAAGCCTATTTGCTATCAGGTAAACACTCTGTTCTATGTAACCGTCAGCCCTTCAATTGTGTTGTAACGAGGTTATATATTTTGAAATAGCTTCGGGCCAGGAATCAGTGGCGGGGCGGCTCGTCGCTGCCGGCATCCTGCGCCGGTGCTGCCGCTCGGCCCAAACGTCGGCGGAGTCTGATTACATCCAGGTTTGTCAGCGCCACCGGATGCCAACGGTTTAGCAGCGCCGCCGTGATCCCGGGTCCCCACCCGTATTCCGTATATCGACGCAAGTCCTCCAGAAACTCCGGTGTCAGCTCTGGAGCATCCTCGGTCTGCATGAAGGGTCACCTTCGTTCGTTTTTTGTTGTTACAGTTTTTGTGGTGTTAATAGGCTTTGATGGAGGTTTCAGCTGTCTGTGTCTCCACCAGCTTCCCCGCAGAGTTATACACATAGGCCGTGACCACTACCTGGTACACGTGTCCGTGGGTGATGTTGCAAATTTCCTCAAGTAGTATTCCGCCTGCCGTTACCGTTTCCTCCCAGCGTGCATATTCCACGTTGCTGCGCTTCAGGACCATGACCAGCTTAACGGTATAACCCGTATATGCATGGGTCGTTCCCCGGCAATGGGCGGTTCCATCCTTAAAAACCAGATTGGCGGATATTTCCGAAATGCCCGCATATTGCAGTGCGATCTCATCCTCCAGTGCGGCATAGGCCTGCGCCGGAACGGATACCACCAGGCAAAGTGCAGCCATGACGGCGCACATAAAGGAAACCAGTTTCTTCTTCATGTCTTCTCTCCTGTCTGTCATTTTTCTGCAATAAGGGTCCTGACTGTCCGTCAGGACAAAACGATGCTCTGTGCAATTCTCAGGGCAGTCTCCGCGGAGATGTTATCACTATAGAGCATGACAATACAATTGGATTCCGGATACATCCATGTGATCTGAATACAACTGCCTCTTTCAATCACAGTGGCAAGGGCATTTTGAACCAAAATCTGATATACATCGTCCGCCTCCGTATCAATCTTGAAGATGCCTTCACCAGCAAAGCTCATTATCTGAACATCAATTCTTTGTTCCGCACCGTTAACTGATTTGACATAACATCTTTGCTCTGTCTCATCTGATATCCTGCTTCTCACCAGCTCATATCCCTCCGGCAGCCAGCCCACTTCGATGCCCTGGTACTGAACACCTCCTTCCGTTTGGTTGAATCGGTACTCCGCATGATCGCCGAAGGTCGCCACAGCCCACCGCAGCGCGTCGCTGCGGAAAACGGGTGACACGGCGAACGCAGCCGTCAGGCAGGAAATGACCAGCAGCATAACGACCGCTGCCTTGCTGAGGACCCGCGACGCCGTCCGGGCTGCGGCGCGGGCGTGGCCCCGCCTTACCTGCCGGGAGATCGTCCGCAGACACCGGCGCTTCGCCGTCTCGGAGGGGCCGCCCTCCTGCGCTTTCAGCGCCTGGTTTTCCTCCTGGTACTGCTGCCCCTGATGCTGTGCAACACTGTGCATCAGCAGCCGGAACAATGCATCATTATACTGCTCATACAGCATTTCCTGCTTTGTCATGCTGGTACCTCCTCAAATCCCTCTACACTAATAGAACTGTTGAAACGGCAAAATGCAACAGTTTTTCTAAATTTTTTCCAAAAATATTTTCTTCCATGGAAGCACTATTGTCAAGATGCGATTTTTTTGCTATAATTTTTCTCGGTTTTTATTGCTTTTCTGAAAAGGGGAGAATACCGAATGATTCCCATCTGCATTCAGACCATAGAGAATGATGATGACCGGGACTTTATGGAGTGGCTGTTTTTGGAATACCATCCGCTCATGTACGCAACCATCCGGAAGGTCATACATGACCAATGGACGTGCGAGGATGTGCTGCAGGAGTCTGTCAGAAAATTCATCGACCATATTCCCCAGCTGCGGGAGATGGACGCAGCCTCCCGCACCAACTACATCGTTGTGGCGTGCCGGCATAATGCCATCGAGGAGGAAAAGCGTCAGCGCAGGGCCCCCTTCCCTGTGGGGAATGGGGTGATCGACATTGCCTCCCGGGATGCAGAGAATCCGGAACGGCAGATCTTGCTTTTGGACGATGCCGATGTGCTTTGGCGGATC
>OODG01000848.1_pt1 | contig 21833 bp, 20 predicted proteins | sample 1671621 | NCBI WGS metagenome assembly OODG01 (sample SAMN06348175, study PRJEB24527) | human gut metagenome | biome: human gut; feature: ankylosing spondylitis patient; material: feces | host: Homo sapiens | place: China | collected 2015-10 | reverse complement strand
TGTCGCCGGAGCCGTCCACGATGGTGGTGTTCTCCTTGGTGACCTTGACCTGACGCGCACGGCCGAGCATATCGACGGTCGCGCTCTTGAGCTCGTAGCCAAGCTCCTCGGAGATGACCTGGCCGCCGGTCAGGATGGCGATATCCTGCAGCATCTCCTTGCGGCGATCACCGAAGCCGGGCGCCTTGACGCACACGACGTTCAGCGTGCCGCGCAGACGGTTGACGATCAGGGTGCTCAGCGCCTCGCCCTCAACGTCCTCGGCGATAATGACCAGCTTCTTGCCGCTCTGGACGAGCTGCTCGAGGATGGGCAGAATGTCGGAAATGACGGAGATCTTCTTGTCAGTGATGAGGATGTAGGCATCGTCCACGACGGCCTCCATCTTCTCGGTATCGGTGACCATGTAGGGGGTGATATAGCCGCGGTCGAACATCATGCCCTCGACGACCTCGGAATAGGTCTCGGCGGTCTTGGACTCCTCGATGGTGATCACGCCGTCGGCGCTGACCTTTTCCATAGCCTCGGCGATCAGCTTGCCGATGAACTCGTCGCCGCTTGAGACGGTGCCGACGCGGGCAATATCGTCCGTGCCGTTGACCTTCTGGCTGTTGGCCTTGATGGCCTCGACCGCGGTCTCAACGGCCTTGGCCATGCCCTTCTTCATCACGATGGGGTTCGCGCCGGCGGCGAGGTTCTTCAGGCCCTCGCGGATCATCGCCTGCGCGAGCAGGGTGGCGGTGGTGGTGCCGTCGCCCGCGACGTCGTTGGTCTTGGTGGAGACCTCACGCACGAGCTGAGCGCCCATGTTCTCGAACGGATCGGGCAGCTCGATCTCCTTGGCGATGGTCACGCCGTCGTTGGTGATGAGCGGAGCGCCGAACTTCTTGTCGAGCACGACGTTGCGGCCCTTGGGGCCGAGGGTGACCTTCACGGTATCGGCCAGAGTATTGACGCCGACTTCAAGCGCCTTGCGGGCCTCTTCGCCGGATTTAATGAGCTTAGACATAAGAGTGTACCTCCATTAGAAATTCCGCGGAACGCGAAAATAGTTTAGATTAATTTTGCCGCGACATGTGCGTGGCAAAAATACTTTGACCCAGCCGCCTTGGGCGGCGTCGCCAGTCCGCAGACTGGCGGTGGGGAATCCAAAGGGGGAGCCTGCTCCCTCTTTGCGCATTTTACTCAACGATGGCAAGGATATCAGACTGACGGACGACGGTGTATTCCTCGTCATCGACCTTGACCTCGGTGCCGGAATACTTGCTGGTGATGACCTTGTCGCCGGGCTTGACGGTCATGACGACGTCGTGGCCGTCGACCATGCCGCCGGGGCCGACGGAAATGACCTCGGCGATCGAGGGCTTCTCCTTAGCGCTGGCGGTCAGGATGATGCCGCCCTTGGTGGTCTCTTCGGCCTCGAGCATCTTGAGGATGACGCGGTCGGCAAGCGGAGTGAGTTTCATGGGAATGTGCCTCCTTCTATATTTTCACAAATTTGAAAAAACAAATTCACCGTTGGTTAGCACTCATTGCGATCGAGTGCTAACCAACGGTGCTATCATAGCGCAAGGCAAGCGATATTGCAAGGGGATTTTATGAAAAATCTTGCCGATTTGCAAAAATTCACAGTTTGGTAAAATTCTCTCAGCGCGCCGTCGCGTTCGGGTCGCAGCCGGCAGGGCCGAAGAAATTGAGCTTTTTTTCCGCCAGGCGGAGCGTCACGTCGTGCGAATGGGAGCACTCGCCGTCCAGACAGGTCACGATGTCGCCGTCGTCGGAGTGGATGCGCACGACCTTCGCCGTGGAAAAGCGCACCACGTCCTTCGGGAGCTTTTCGTGGTTTCCTGCGGAGTAGTCCGGGAAGAGCCGCGCGAAGCGGAGCTTGCTGATGTTTTTCACCAAAACCGTGTGCAGCACGCCGTCGTTCATCCGCGCCTCCGGCACCGGCGTGGAGCCGCCGCCGTAGTAGCGTCCGTTGCACATGGAGACGAGGGCGAAGTCGTCCTCGAGCCTTTCCTCGTCCAGCCAGACCGTCCAATGCCGTCCGATGCGGCCGAAGATGCCATTCGCCGCCACGCTGACCAGATAGCTGCCGCGCCCGCTCAGGTGCGGATTGGCGCTGAACTTATGCACGCTCTCGGCAATGCGCGCGTCGATGCCCGAGCAGGCGATCGTCAGGCAGTAACGCCCGCTGCAGTCGATGAGGTCGAGCGCCTGCGTCTTGCCGTTCCAGAGATTTTCCGCATCGAGAAACTTTTCGTAGTCCGCGCCGAAGTTTTTGAGAAAATCATTGCCCGTGCCGATGGGGATACAGGTCATCGCGGCGTTGGCATAGCCCGCGATGCCGTTGGCGACCTCATTGACCGTGCCGTCGCCGCCGCAGGCATAGAGCCGCACCTCTTCTCCGCTCTCGGCGAGGCCGCGCGCGAGCGTGGCCGCGTGGCCGACTGACGCGGTGAGCATACACCGTACGTCCAGACCGTGCTTTTCCCGCAGCGCCTCTGCCATCGCATAAATGCGCTGGCGGCTGTCGTTCTTACCGGCCGACGGATTGATGATAAAAATGTGTTTCAAGGCGTTTTCCTCCTTACACTCTCTTCCCATACATGAACAGGTCGCACTTGAGCATACCGTTGTAGAGCTTGCGCTTTTTGTCGGCTGTGCGGCCGAAGCAGCGCTCAAACTCCGTGTGCGACGAGAGCACATAAACGCGCCACGTCTCCGGCAGCTTACCCACTGCGCGGCCGAAGGCGCGGTAAAGCTCCTCGGCCTCCTTCTGCTCCAGCAGACGCTCGCCGTAGGGCGGATTCGTCACAACGCGCCCATACTGCCCACCCCAGTGGAAGCGCGTCGCATTGTCCACCTCAAAGCGCACCGTATCGTCCACCTCGGCAAGCTCCGCGTTGTGCCGCGCGATCTCAACGGCGTGAGGGTCGATGTCGCCGCCCCAGATCTCGTAGGTCTTGTCATGAAATTCGTTGTTCATCGCCTCGTCCGCCGCGTCGAGCCATATCCTTTTGTCCACCATCGCCCAGTGCTGCGCGGCAAAGCTGCGGTTCAGACCCGGGGCACGGTTCCTGGCGATCAGCGCCGCCTCGATGGCGATGGTGCCGCTGCCGCAGAAGGGGTCGCAGAACGGGTCACGCCCATTGTAGTGCGAGAGCTTCACCATCGCGGCGGCCAGCGTCTCCTTGAGCGGAGCCGCTACGCCGACGGCGCGGTAGCCGCGCTTGTAAAGCCCCTCGCCGCTCGCGTCGAGGCAGAGCATCACCTCGTCCTTCATGATCGAGAAGCGGATCTGATAGCGTTTGCCGGTCTCCGGCAGCGTTTGCAGCCCGTAGGCCGCCCCGAGCCGCTCGACGACCGCCTTCTTCACGATGGACTGGCAGGCGGGAACGGAGTGCAGCGTGGAGTTGATGGAATAGCCCGTCACGGGGAACTCGCCCTCGCGGGGGACCCAGTCCTCCCAGCGCACGGCGCGGGTGCCCTGAAAGAGCGTTTCAAAATCCGTCGCGCGGAAGCTCGCGAGCACGAGCAGCACGCGCGCACCGCAGCGCAGGTTGATGTTCAGCCGCGCGAGGTCGCGCTCCTCGCCGCGGCACAGCACACGCCCGTTTTCCACGCGAACGTCGGCAAGACCGAGCTTTTTCACTTCATCGCCCACCAGACTCTCGAGCCCCAGCAGGCAGGGAATGGCAAATTGCAGCATGGCGTTTCCATCGCTTTCCTCTTTCGTTTTTTCCAGTATAGCGGACGCGGCGCAAAAACGCAATCGTCCGCGCGCAAAAAAAGCATGGTAATTCCCCTCGCCCTATGGTATACTATGGAAAAGCCCCAAAGGAAAAGCCCCAAACGCCCCTCCGGCGGGCAATGTAACGTTAAAGTTGCGCGTCGGACAGGCAAAAACGCAAAACGCAAGCGCAGGTTGGTGGAAAAAACACGGCGCGGGCGGTAGGATAACCGCACAGAGAGAAACGGAGGAACAGGGAAATGGCCTTTGGCGAAAAGCTGCAGGAGGTCCGAAAGCAAAGCGGCATGACGCAGGAGACCTTTGCCGAGCAGCTGCACGTCTCGCGGCAGGCGGTGTCGCGTTGGGAGTCCGGCCGCGGCTACCCGGAGATCGAAAAGATCCTCTACATCTGCCACCGCTACCACACGACGCTCGACGCGCTCTTCGCTGACGAGCTTCCGCCCGTCGAGGCGGAGGAGGCCGAGGTCGAGCAGCCCATCGCCGGCAAGCCGCTCAAGCGTTCCTTTGTTGACTTTCTCAGCAATCTTTCCCCCTATGACAAGCTCATCGGCGGCACGCTGGTCTTCATCGTTCTGCTCTCGCTGATGGCGCTTGCCCACAGTATGAAAGGAGGTTCGGGAGGCAACATGACATTCGTATGGATCGCCGCCATCGTCATCTTCGGCATCGCCGAGGCGGCGACGGCAGGGCTGGTCTCCATCTGGTTCGTGGCGGGCGCGGTGGCCGCGCTGCTCTCGCTGGAGCTCGGCGCGGTGCTCTGGCTGCAGATCGTCGTCTTTCTGGCGGTCTCCATCGCGGCGCTGGTCGCAACGCGCCCGCTGGCGCACAAAATGCTGGATAAGACCATCGTTCCCACCAACGCTGACCGCGTGCTGCACCACACGGCCAAGGTCACCGAGACCATCGACAACGAAAACACCACCGGCGCCGTCTACATCGACGGCAAAACATGGACCGCCCGCAGCGAGGACGGCGACGTGATCGCCCGCGGCTCCATGGTCACCATCGTCCGAATGGAGGGCGTCAAGCTCTTCGTCAGAAAAGAAAGGGAGGAACCGTAATATGCCTATCGCATCCATTTTCAACTACATCGGCGTCATCGTGCTCGTCGTGCTCGTGCTCATTCTTGTTGTGAGCAACATCCACGTCGTGCAGCAGTCCCGCGCCTACGTCGTCGAGCGTCTCGGCGCGTACAGCGCGACCTGGAACGTCGGCCTGCACCTGAAGATCCCCTTCATTGAGCGCGTGGTCAAGAAGGTCAGCCTCAAGGAGCAGGTCGCCGACTTCGATCCCCAGCCCGTCATCACCAAGGATAACGTCACCATGCAGATCGACACGGTCATCTATTTTCAGATCACCGACCCCAAGCTCTACACCTACGGCGTCGAGCACCCGATGAACGCCATCGAGAACCTCACCGCCACGACGCTCCGCAACATCATCGGCGAAATGGAGCTTGACCAGTCCCTCACCAGCCGCGACGTCATCAACGCCAAGATGCGCTCCATCCTTGATGAGGCCACCGACCCCTGGGGCATCAAGGTCAACCGCGTGGAGCTGAAGAACATTCTGCCGCCCAAGGAAATTCAGAACGCCATGGAAAAGCAGATGAAGGCCGAGCGCGAGCGCCGCGAGTCCATCCTGCAGGCCGAGGGTCAGAAGCAGAGCCAGATCCTCGTCGCCGAGGGTGAGAAGCAGTCCACCATCCTCAAGGCGGACGCAGAGAAGCAGGCCGCCATTCTCCACGCCGAGGCCGAGCGTCAGGCCGCTGTGCTGCGCGCCGAGGGCGAGGCCGAGGCCATCATGAAGGTGCAGACCGCGCTGGCGGACTCCATCAAGCTCCTCAACAACGCCAACCCCAACGATCAGGTCGTCAAGCTCAAGGCGCTCGAATCCTTCGAAAAGGCCGCCGACGGGCAGGCGACGAAGATCATCGTGCCGAGCGAGATCCAGAGCCTTGCCGGCCTTGCCGCCAGCTTCAAGGGTCTGCTCGAGGACGAGAAGAAGTAAGATCCCGCACCGCGAAAGAGAGCGCCTCGGCGCTCTCTTTTTTGTAACCGTTTTGTAGTGACTTCTCTTTGGTGATATGATACAATAGTGACATACAGAAAAAGCAGAGGAGGAACGACATGAAAAAAAGACTTTTTGCGCTGCTGCTTGCCGCGGCGCTCGCGCTGACGCTCGCCGCCTGCGGCGAAAAAACCAACGCAGACACGCCGCTGCCCGACGAGCCGCCGGAGCCTGTCGCCGAGCAGCCCGCCACGGACGATGAATGGACCGTCCTGCACGCGGACGATGTGCTGCTGCGCACGGAGCCGTTCACACTCTGCGAGGGCAGGACGGCGACGCTTGAGCTATACGGCTATCAGAACGGGGAGTATGACTGCGGCGTGAGCCGCATCCACCTTCTGTGGGACGACGGCAGAGAAGAGAATCTTCTGATCTCCGACCTCGGCGACGAGGTTTGGGGTGCGGACGGCTACACGAGCTGCTGGTCGCCCGAGAACTGCCTTGCGACCGGCGACTATAACTTCGACGGCTACACGGACCTCGGTCTGCAGATCGACACGCCTGCCTACAACCTGCCCTATTATTACTGGTTCTACGACGCGGAGACCTCCAGCTTTCAGCCTTATGGCAGCTGGACCTATCAGCTTGAGATCGATGCGGAAAATGAGGCGTGCATCTGTCAATGGCATGTCACGCCCGAGTATTACACCGACACCTACCGTCCCGATGGGGAGGGCGGGCTGTACCTCGCGCGGCGCGACACGGAGATTTACTACAGCGCGGACGGGGTAAAGAGCTTCACCGAGGTCTACACAGTCAATGAAAAGCCCCTCGCCTATGCCGACCTCGACCGCGACGGTGAGTACGAGATCCTCGTCCTCACGACCTCGGAGCCGGATGAATTTGCAAAATGCCGCTACACGCTGGAGGCGAGGAAGTACAACGGTACGGTGCTCTTCACCAAGGAGGTCACCCCCTACTATACCGGTTGGGACACTTTCTTCCTCTGCTACGGAGAGGATAAAAACGGCGTGTGGGGCGCGGATGTGCTGTGCTATCAGACCCATGAGGACAGGGGCGTGGGCAGCTGCTCCTACGATTTGATCTCCTACGCCGGCGGGCGGGAGCGCTACCTTGACGGAAACACCATCACCTTTGCGCTCGAAGCGGACGGCGCCGCGCCGGTCCCCGACATCGACCGTGCGACGCAGGCGGAATTTGTGCGCTTCCGCGAGGGGGTGGCGTCGCTGCTGGAGGGAAGTTCCTATCTGCTCTTTTGCAGCGGTCCTGCTGAGGACCCCGACACACAGCAGGCAGTTGAAAATATCCTTGCCGGGCTCGACGCGCTGGAGGCCCGTCTCTACTCCAATGCGGGCTGAGCGCGATGCGCGCGCCTGATGCTCATCATCAGCTGTGCTTATCAAACTGTGCAAAACCATAAAAAGCGCCCGAAAACGGGCGCTTTTCTCTCTCTTTTTTTGGTCCCTCCGTCACCTTGTTTTTCTTGCGCAAATGCTCTATCATACGATACAATATCTACAATGGCAGCACAGTTCGCGCACTTATATTATACGACAGGAGGACGGTCCCATGGAACTGCTCAAGGAACGCATTCGCCGCGAAGGCAAGGTCCTGCCCGGCAACATCATCAAGGTCGACGGCTTTCTCAACCACCGCGTCGACACCAAACTGCTCGAGGCTCTGGCCGATGAGTTTGCGAAGTATTTTGACATCAGCAAGATCACCATGGTTTTAACAGCGGAGGCAAGCGGCATCGCTTTGGCCACGATCTGCGCTCAGAAATACGGTGTTCCCATGCTGTTCGCCAAGAAGGCGAAGAGCGATAACATCGAGGGCGGATTGTACCAGAGCGAGGTCTTTTCTTATACCTATAAAAAGAAGGTCACGCTGATCGTCAGCCATGAGTGGCTGCACGCGGACGACCACGTTCTCATCATCGACGACTTTATGGCGAAGGGCTACGCGATGCAGGGTCTCATCGACCTCGTCAACGCCGCGGGCGCGACACTCGAGGGCATCGGCGTCGCGGTCGAAAAGGGTTTCCAGGGCGGCGGCGACAAATTCCGTGCCTCCGGCGTACCGTACAAGGCCCTCGCCGTCATCGAGCAGGCAGATGAGAACGGCATTCTCTTCCGTGAGGACGACTGAGATGAAAAAGGTACTGGTATTGGATTTCGGCGGGCAGTACAATCTGCTCGTCGCGCGCCGCGTGCGTGAATGCGGCGTCTACTGTGAGATCAAGCCCTACACCATGTCGATGGACGACATCCGCGCCTTCGGCCCCGCCGCCATCATCTTCACCGGCGGCCCCGCGACGGTGTTTGAGCCGAACGCCCCCGCGCTCGACAACGCCATTTTCGAGCTGGGTCTGCCCATTCTCGGCATCTGCTACGGCCAGCAGCTGATGATCCATCAGCTCGGCGGCGCCTGCCGCAGAGCCGAGGTCCGCGAGTACGGCAAGGTGGAGCTGACGCACGACGGCACGAGTCTGCTGTTCGACGGCATCGAGCCGACGAGCATCTGCTGGATGAGCCACGGCGTCGAGGTCGAAAGGCTCTCCCCCGGCTTCCGCGCCATCGCGCACACCGCGGGCTGCGCCTACGCCGCCATCGAGAACGCGGAAAAGAAGCTCTACGGCGTGCAGTTCCATCCCGAGGTGCTGCATACCGTCCACGGCACCGAAATTCTGAAAAACTTTCTCTATAATATCTGCGGCCTTTCCCCCGAGTGGAGCATGGCGAATTACGTCAGCGAAGCCATTGAGGAGGTCCGCGCCAAGGTCGGCAGCGGCAAGGTGCTGCTGGCGCTCTCCGGCGGCGTGGACAGCGCCGTGGCCGCCGCGCTCCTCTACCGCGCGGTCGGCGAGCAGCTCACCTGCATCTTTGTCGACCACGGCCTGCTGCGCAAGGACGAGGGCGATCAGGTCGAGCGCGCCATGCACGACTGCCTCGGCATGCGCATCGTGCGCGTGAACGCGCAGGAGCGTTTTCTCACCAAGCTCGCCGGCATCTCCGAGCCGGAGCGCAAGCGCAAGATCATCGGCGAGGAGTTCATCCGCGTCTTTGAAGCGGAGGCCAAAAAGCTCGGCCGCGTCGATTTTCTCGCGCAGGGCACCATCTACCCCGACGTGGTGGAATCCGGCGTCGGCGGCGAGAGCGTCGTCATCAAGAGCCACCACAACGTCGGCGGACTTCCCGAACATGTGGACTTCAAGGAGATCATCGAGCCCCTGCGCCGTCTCTTCAAGGACGAGGTGCGCCAGCTCGGCATCGAGCTCGGCCTGCCCGAAAGCCTTGTCTGGCGTCAGCCCTTCCCCGGCCCGGGCCTTGCCATCCGCGTCATCGGCGAGATCACCGAGGAGAAGCTGCACATCGTCCGCGAGGCGGACGCCATCTTCCGCGAGGAGGTCGCCAAGGCCGGTCTCGAGCGCAGCATCAACCAGTATTTCGCCGCGCTCACAAACCTGCGCTCGGTCGGCGTGATGGGCGACGAGCGCACCTATGACTACGCCATCGCGCTGCGCGCGGTGGAGACGCAGGACTTCATGACCGCCGACTTTTCGCGCCTGCCGTGGGAGCTGCTCGACACCGTCTCCCGCCGCATCGTGAACGAGGTCAAGGGCGTCAACCGCATCCTCTACGACGTCACCTCCAAGCCCCCCGCCACGGTGGAGCTGGAATGACCGACCGTCCAATCAATTTAACGCTCTCTTCTCAAAGCCCCCGGCTGCGGTCGGGGGCTTTGCCTATATCCGCGTGATGATTTTATGATAATCATATATAATTTATCGTAAAACGATAAGAATATATTGACAAACGAATACTCGGCGGTTATACTGTCCTCATCAAGCATCTTGAGGAGGTCGGAAAAATGAAGTGGAACCGTTGGATCGTCAAGGCGGCCAAGATCATCACAAAATTTACAGAGCTCGGCTATTGGATGACGGCCGCTCTCATGCTCACAGCCGGAATATACTCGTTTGCGGACCGCACATTTCTCGCGGACGCTCTGGCGGGATCGATCCGTACCGGTCGATTGGAGCTCAGCGTCCTCGGCTTTGAGTTCAGCGTACCGACCGCGAACGGCATTGATATGCGGGCAATGCTTCTGTATTTTGCCGCAGCCGTCGTGCTTCCTTCCCTCATGGCGATGATCTTCCGCAATCTCTACCTTATCATCAGGCGGTCAGAGAGCAGCACGGTTTTTCAGGCGGATAATATCCGTATGCTTCGCGAGATCGGCATTTTCGCCATCTCCATTCCGCTCGCGGGGCTTGCGCTGAGCATCGTGTGCCGCCTGATCCTCGGCACCGATACCGTCGAAACGAGCGTTCGGCTCTACGGCTTCTCCATGGGTCTTGTGATCCTCTGCCTGACGCAGTTCTTTGCGCGCGGCGTGGAGCTGGAACAAGATGTGGAAGGGCTTGTGTAAATGGGAAAGATCATTCTGAGACTGGACCGCATGATGGTCGAGCGAAAAATGTCGCTGAACGAGCTGGCGGAGCGCGTCGGCATCTCCAACGTGAATCTGTCCAAGATCAAGAACAACAAGGTGACGGCGATCCGCTTCTCCACGCTCGCGGCGATCTGTGAGGCGCTCAACTGCGATGCCGGCGATATTCTTGAATACCGGGAAGAGGACAAAGCCTGAATGAAAAATCGGAAAGCCGACGGCTCTCCGATTTTTTCTCTTGACAATATCGATATTCGATAGTATACTCTCCTCAAGAATATCGAATATCGATAAAAGGAGGCGGTACAATGGCACGCGAAAAATTTCAGACGCTCACCGAGCAGATGTTTTACGTCCTCCTCTGCCTGCGGGAGGAATGCTGCGGCATGGACCTGATGGAGCGCATCCGTCTGCTCACGAGCGGCCGCGTGAGCGTCGGCCCCGGCACGCTCTACAATCTTTTGGAGCAGTTTGCCGCCGAGGGCTACATCGTCGAGACCAAATACGAGGGCCGCCGCCGCAGCTACGTTCTCACCGAAAAAGGCGAGGAGCGGCTGCACGGCGAGATGGACCGTCTGACGGCGCAGATGAACGATTACCAGCGACTTTTGAAGGGAGGCGACAAGCCATGCGAACTGACCGATGGAACAAGAAGCGAGAACTGAACCTCTACGCCTTCTACGACCACACGGGACTCGAGCGGCACCTGGAGAAAATGGCCGCCAACGGCTGGATGCTTGAATCCGTCGGCACCTACGCCCTGCGCTACCGCCGCTGCGAGCCGAAAAAGCTCCGCTTCGCGGTGGTCTACTACCCCAAGACCGACAGCTTTTGTCCCGACGAACCAAACCACGAGAACCTGACCTTTTGGGACTACTGCGCCGGCGCGGGCTGGCAGATCGTTACGCAGCGCGGCGACACGCACATTTTCTACAATGAGGACCTTGACGCCGTGCCCATCGAGACCGAGGCCGTCGTGCAGGTCGAAACGATGGAGCGCGCCAAGAAGGGCTATGTGCTCAGCAACACGATCACGGTCGCCTGCATGCTGCCGACGATGCTCTATCTTCAGGTGTCGCAGCTGCGGCGCGATCCGGTCGCCTTTCTCGCGGACGGCTACGACCTCACCATGATGCTGATGATCTTCGTCATGATCCTCCTCTTCGGCGTTGAGCTGCTCGGCTACCGGCTCTGGCTGCGCAAGGCGAAGCGCAACGCCCGCGAGCTGGGCATCTTCACCCCCACCCACTCGAGCCGCTGGCTGAGCTTCCTGCGCTCGATCTGGATCTTTGTCTTTTGGGCGCTCATGGTCATCCCCCTGCTTTTCCGCAGCGCCGGTCTGTGCATCGTTCTCGTCTCCACCGGCGTTGTGCTCGTCCCCGTCGGCGGATCCGCGCTCGTCGGCAAGCAGGTGTGGAAAAGGAGCGTACCGCCGAAAAAACGCAGGCTCATCTTAGTGCTCACGGTTCTTTGCTCCGTCCTGTTATCCGTCATGCTGATGATCGGCGTCATGACCTACGGCATATCAAGCGGCTGGTTTGACAACGTACCGAAAAACGCGGAGGAATACACCTACACCGTCGGCGGCAGCCCGCAGGTCGGCTACCTCTACCATGACACGCTCCCGCTCTATGTGCAGGGCCTGACCGATACCGACTATGCCCGCTACTCCTGCGAGGCTCTCGAGCGCGGAGACTCCGTCTTCGTCCGACAGGTCGAATACCGTCAGGAACTCCCCTACGACGTGCGCTGGAGCGACGAGAATGACCCGCCGCTGCCGGAGCTGTTCTACACCGTCATCGACGTGAAGCTCGCCCCGCTCTTCGACTTCTGCCTCCAAAGCACGCTGCGCGCAGAAGATCTCTACGGCATCGAATACCGCGAGACCGATCCCGCGCCGTGGGGCGCCGACCGGGCGTGGCGGGAATGCGACGCCCATAGCGGCGAAAAATATGACACCTGGCTGTTCATCTACGGTCAGCGCATCGTGGAGTTCCATCCGCGCAGCTTCTCACCCGATGCCGCGCAAATGGCTGTGATCGGTGAAACGCTCGGCAAATGATGAAAAAGCTGAGATGGCTCACGCCGTCTCAGCTTTTATTCACCTGTTCGGCTCCATGTCGCCGGCGAGCGTGTCGAGGTATTGGTAGTACGGCATCAGAAAGCGGAAGCCGTCGAGCACATTGTCCTTGAGCTGCGGCGTGAAAAGCACGCCCTCGGGGTTATCGTCATAGCCGATGGCAATGTTTTTGCGGTTGTACCACGGATTCAGCAGCTTGCCCGCATCGCCTTTTGGACGCTTGAATTCCTCGCCGGAGAGTACGAATTTTGATTTATTCAGCCGCCGCGCCAGCCTTTCGAGCGGCTTGGGGTCGTTGTCGATGCGCGCACGGAGCTTCGCCATCGTCGCCGCCCCCGCGTCCCAGTAGCCGCAGCCGTAGCTGTAGTAGTTCGGCGCAAGCTCAAAGTAGAGCGCGGGCACGCTCTCAAAGCGCTCGTGCGGCCGCTCGATGGTAAACCACAGATGCTCCTTGTACGGCCCGCGTCCGTGCAGCCGCCGCGCGTCGCGGTAGATGCGGCAGACGTGCAGCCGCCAGTCCTGCCTGGGATAGTCCTCCGCCAGCGCGGAAAAGACCTCCTTCCCCAGCTCGCGCATGGGAACGTCCACATAGTCCGTAAAATCCTGCTTGTGCGCCATGAACCAGCCCCGCTCGTTATTCAGGCTGATGCCCCAAAGGAAGTCGATGGCGTTCTGCGAAAAGCCCTGAAACATAGAAAAGACCTCTTTGCTTTTGTTTTCGTCAGTTTATCAGCTTTTCCGCGCTGCGTAAAGTGACAAATGCAACCACAAAAGAAAAACGCAGCCTAAGCTGCGCTTTCCCTTTCTACAACGAACGAGAGGAGGAAACTCTCAGAAGTTGGCTTATTGTCCGCTCTTACTTGGCGGAGTGGCCGTGATCGACCTCATACATGTGCTCGATGAGCTCAAGCACCTTGTTGGAGTAGCCGATCTCGTTATCGTACCAGCTGACGACCTTGACAAAGGTATCGGTCAGGGCGATGCCGGCGGTGGCGTCGAAGATGGAGGTGCGGGAGTCGCCGAGGAAGTCGGAGGAAACGACGGCCTCGTCGGTGTAGCCGAGGATGCCCTTCAGCTCGCCCTCGCTGGCCTTCTTCATAGCAACGCAGATCTCATCGTAGGTGGTGGGCTTCTCGAGGTTGACGGTCAGGTCAACGACGGAAACATCCAGCGTCGGAACGCGCATGGACATACCGGTCAGCTTGCCGTTGAGCTCGGGAATGACCTTGCCGACCGCACGGGCTGCGCCGGTGGAGCTGGGGATGATGTTCGCGGTAGCCGCGCGGCCGCCGCGCCAATCCTTGAGAGAGGGACCGTCCACCGTCTCCTGTGTGGCGGTGACCGAGTGGATGGTCGTCATCAGGCCGTCCTTGATGCCGAAGTTCTCATGCAGGACCTTGGCGATGGGGGCGAGGCAGTTGGTGGTGCAGCTCGCGTTGGAGACGAACTGCATATCGCTGGTATAGTTCTTATGGTTCACGCCCATGACGAACATCGGGGTGTCGTCCTTGCTCGGCGCGGACATGACGACCTTCTTTGCGCCGGCGGCGATGTGACCGGCAGCCTTTTCCTTCGTCAGGAACAGGCCGGTGGACTCGACGATATACTCCGCGCCGAGCTTGCCCCACTTCAGGTTCGCGGGGTCTCTCTCGCTGAACACGGGAATGACCTGGCCGTTGACGACCAGCGCGTTCTCGCGGCTTTCGATGTCAGCCTTGCAGCGGCCGTGCATCGTATCGTACTTGAGCATATAGGCAAGGTAATCGGCAGGGCACAGATCGTTGATGCCGACCACGTCGATCTCGGGATGCTCGAGGCAGGCACGGAACACCATACGGCCGATACGGCCAAAGCCGTTGATACCGATTTTAATAGACATAAAATGCGCTCCCTTTCGTTTTTACGGAATATATCAAATGTATGGCACATTTGGTATTATAGCATACTCTTTTTCAAATGCAAGTGTTTTTTCAAAAAATTTTCCTTTACACGAAAGTTCTTGTATTTTCGACAGGAGTTTGGTATTCTACTTATTACCTCACATTGCACATTGCGCTCATCGCGCTGCGGTACTTTTTTCCACACGAAAATCGCGCCGTCCTGCAAAGGATATGAACAGCTTTCCCAAAGGAGGCGCACTTTATGATGCCGCTTGACGAAAAAGACCTCCAGCTTCTGGCCGAGGTCCTGCCGAACGTTTCGGCCCAGCTCCGCTCCTCGATGGCGAACGTGTTTGCCGCGGCGAACCGTCTCGCGCCGGCGGAAGCGCGTGAGGCCGACCCCATGCTGGATAAAAATGCAGCCATTCTCACGATGAGCTGCCATCAAATGCTGCGTCTGGTCGGCAACCTCTCCGCCGCGAGCGAGCTGGTACAGGGCGGACGCTTCCGGCTGTGCAACGACGATATCGTCGGCTTCTGCCACGCGCTCTGCGAGCGTGCCGAGCCGCTTTTCGCGCTGCGCGGCGTCGCGCTGCGCTTTTCCGCCAGCCACGAGAGCCACGTCATCGCATTCAACGCCCCCATGCTCGAGCGCGCGCTTTTGAACCTGCTCTCCAACGCGCTGAAATTCACGCCGGAGGGCGGCGCGGTCAGCGTGCGCGTCAAATGCGGCGAGCGCCATGTTCAGCTCACCGTGGCCGACACGGGCCGCGGCATCGAGCCGGAGCGCCTTGCCCACATCTTCGAGCGCTATCTGGATACGGACCGCCTTGATCCCGCGCCGCCGCACGGTCTCGGCGTCGGGCTGTCCCTCTGCCGCCGCATCGCGCAGGGCCACGGCGGGATGCTCGTGGCGGAATCCGCTGTCGGTAAGGGCACGGCCTTCACGCTCTCGCTGCCCAACGCCCGCTCGACGGATCTGTCGCTGTCCGACCGCCGCTTTGACTATGCCGGCGGCTTCGACCATGTTCTCATGGAGCTGAGTGACGCGCTGCCGAGCCGCGCGTTTCTGCAAAAATACCTGGATTGAGGAAATTTCTCTATGGCAAAAAGGGTTTTAGTCGGTATGTCGGGCGGCGTGGACAGCGCCGCCTGCGTCCTCCTGCTGCAAAAGCAGGGCTATGACGTTTCGGGCGTCACGCTGCGGCTGCACCATTATAAGGACCGTCCCGGCACCTGCGGCAGCGCCGACGACATCGAGGAGGCCGCGCGCGTCGCCGCGCAGATGGGCATTTCCCACCGGGTGCTCGACCTGTGCGATATTTTCCGCCGCGAGGTCATGGGGCATTTTGTCTCGGAATACTGCGCGGGCCGCACCCCGAACCCCTGCTTGGACTGCAACCGCGAGCTGAAGTTCGGCGCGATGCTCGACTGGGCGCTCGACCACGGCTTCGACTATGTTTCCACCGGGCACTATGCCCGCGTCGGCTTCGACGCGGCGTCGGGCCGTCACCTGCTCCTGCGCGGCGTGGACGCGCACAAGGATCAGAGCTATGTGCTCTACCAGATGACGCAGCGCCAGCTCGCGCATCTGCTGCTTCCCGTCGGCGAATACAACAAGCCGGAGATCCGCGCCCTCGCCGCAGACTTCGGCCTTGAAAACGCGCAGAAGCCTGACTCGCAGGACATCTGCTTCGTCCCCGACGGGGACTATGTGCGCTTCCTGCGCGAGTTCGGCGGCGTCACGCCCGAGCCGGGCGACTTCGTCGATACGAGCGGCCGCGTCCTCGGTCGTCACCGCGGACTGGTCTCCTACACCGCCGGTCAGCGCAAGGGTCTCGGCGTGAGCGCCGACCGCCCGCTCTACGTTCTTTCCAAGGACGCGAAGCACAACACCGTGCTCCTCGGCGACGACGCGGAGCTGTTTTCCTCCGCCCTGCTCGCCTCGCGCGTGAGCTGGATCGTCACGCCGCCCGCAGAGCCGTTGCGCGTCACCGCCAAAACGCGCTATTCCCAGCGCGAAAGTGCCGCGACCGTCACGCCGTTGGACGGCGGCGCGGTCCGCGTGGACTTTGACGAGCCGCAGCGCGCCATCACCGCGGGGCAGGCCGTGGTCTTTTACCGCGGCGACGTTGTCGCCGGCGGCGCGACCATCGACAAGGCTCTATAAAAACGAAAAACGCTCCGCCTGCGTTCCTTCCCTGAAACGCGCGGAGCCTTTTCTCACTTACCGTTCGCTGACGAACCAGTCGTCCACAAAGATCATGTCGTCCACGTCGCCGCGGACGCCCTGCCACTCTCTCATGCTCTCACCTCCCCGTGCCATACCATGCAGTATATGCGCGTGGCGGCGAAAGGTTGCACGAAAAAGGGCATTTGGTCAAAAGGAAACCATTGGTTGACAAAACGAAACACCCGGTTGGTGGCGCAAAACAGCTGTTTTTGCTAAGCTGATGCCATCAAAGCAAAGGAGAAAGCGCCCATGAAGCTATGTGAAAAACTCTATGAGCTCCGCCGCGCGGCGGGCCTCTCGCAGGAGGAGCTGGCCGAAAGGCTGAACGTCTCCCGTCAGGCCGTCTCCAAGTGGGAGAACGGCGCCGCCCAGCCCGAGCTGAGCAAGCTCGTGGAGCTCAGCCGTCTCTACGGCGTGAGCGTCGATGAGCTTTTGAGCCTTGAGGAGGCGGAAAAGGGTGACGCCAAGGCCGCCGCGTCTGTCGAAGCTTCCACGCCCGCTCCCGCGCAGGAAACTCTTACCGCGCCGAAGAAGGTTCGCCGGCAAAAGCTCCTTCTCGGCGCGGCGGCGGTCTGCCTCGCCCTCGCCGTCGGTCTGGCACTCTACAATAACCACCGCGTCAAGCAGCTCGAGTGGCAGGTCGGCTCTCTGCAATCACAGATCATGAGCGTGCAGTCCAGCCTTTCCTCGCAGATCGCGGGCATCAGCAGCTCCGTGCGCGAAGCGATGGAGGAGAGCGCCACGCTGACCGCGCAGTTCGACTACACGGTCAAGCGCTTCGACCTGGACGCCTACACCTGCACGGTTGCCTTCGCCCTCCAGCCCAAGACGGTGCAGGACGATCTTGCCGTCTCCCTCCGTCTCCGCTCCCTTGCCTCCGACGACGGAACGACCGCCGTCGAGCTGGTCCGCGACGAGTATGACGTCTACCGAGGCGAAGCCGTTCTTTCGATGAACGACGCCGGCTTCGAAGCCACCGCCGCCTACGATACCGGCGGCGAGCGCCAGCTCGAGACGATCCGCGACCTGCCCGGCTTCGCCAACGAGGCGCTGCCGAAGCTCTATGAGGATCTTTCCTTCGGCTACGGCTACAGCCAATCCTATTCCAGCTCGGTCATCCGGTGCAGCGTCAAGGGCTGGGAGGACCCCGAGGACCACCGCACCGCGGACCTCTACCTCGGCGCTTATGATGCCGACGTCCGGTCCGCGTGGCTCGACTATCTGGTGGACGGAAAGAGCGCGGCGCAAAGCACGCTCAAATTTGTGGAGGCCGCCGGCGACGAGCGCTCCGCCGTGCTGTGGTGGATCAGCGACATTCCCGATGAGAGCACCGCCGGCGTTTACAGCATCTATGGCGCAGAGGGCGTGGAATTTGGCCTTCCCTACGGTGCGGAGCTGCAGGTCGTATTCCATGCGGAGCTGACCGACGGCACGCGGCTCTCGGCAATGCTCACGCGCGAGATAATGCCCTCCGCCAACAACAGCGCCGACGGCGAGAGCGAGACCACCGCCATGCCCATCATCCTTACAAAAGACTGAGCCGTTCAGAGAGCGCCGCCCGCGGGCGGCGTTCTTTTTTGCGCCGCTCGCGCCAAAGCGTCCAGGAAACGCGCCGCAGCCGTCCGAAATTTTGACGGAAAAAGGGCTTGCAAAGCCCTCGCGTTGTGCTATGATGAGGCCGAAACGAAGCGCGCCCCCGCACGCGCATTTCCGAAAGAGAGGATGAAGAGAGCTTGTTGGAATTTTTAGAGCAGGAGCACATCAGCCCCGCGCTGCTCGACGACGTCCGCGCCTACCGCGCACAATCCCCCGCCGAGCCGGCGCTGCAGGGCCGCATCCCGCAGCCGCGCTATCATTATTATGGGAAAGAGGTCTGGGAGGCCGCCATCGCCGCACTGCTGTGCGGCGAGAACCTGCTGCTCGCCGGCAGCAAGGCGACCGGCAAGAACGTGCTGGCTGAAAATCTGGCGCAGACCTTCGGCCGCCCCGCGTGGGACGTTTCCTTCCACGTCAGCATGGACGCCGCCGGACTCATCGGCATGGACACCTTTGAAAACGGACAGGTGGCCTTCCGCCCCGGCCCCGTCTACCTCTGTGCGAAGCACGGGGGCTTCGGCGTGCTCGACGAGATCAACATGGCCAAAAATGAGGCTCTTGCCGTGCTGCACGCCGCGCTGGACTTCCGCCGCGCCATCGACGTCCCCGGCTACGACCGCGTGACGGTCGACCCCGCCGCGCGCTTCATCGGCACGATGAACTACGGCTACGCCGGCACGCGCGAGCTGAATGAAGCGCTCACCTCGCGCTTTGTCGTCATTCAGATGCCGCCCATCGCGGAGGACGGTCTGGACCGTCTGCTCGGCGAGGAGTTCCCCACGCTGGAGAAAAAGTACCGCGGACAGCTCGTGCAGCTCTTTCTCGACCTGCAAAAGAAGTGCGAGAGCGCGGAGATCTCCTCCAAGGCGCTCGACCTGCGCGGGCTTCTGGACGCGCTGCGCCTGATCCGCCACGGCGTGAGCGCCGGTACGGCGCTCGACATGGGCATCACTAACAAGGCCTTCGACGCCTACGAGCAGAGCCTCATCCGCGACGTTATCGCCGCGCGCATCCCCGCGAAGCTCGACCGCAGCCGCCTGTTCACCGACTGATATGGAAACCGACAGCTACAGCGCCAACCAGCGCCGCGCCATCAATCTGGTCTGGACCGCCTGCGGCGACTATCAATTTGAGCCGCAGTTTCTTGCCCTCAAGGCCGACGGCACGCCGGACTTCTACATGAACTGCGTCATCGGTCTGGTCCGCAAGTGGCTGGGTGACGAGATGCCGCGCCGTCTCTTCGCCCTTTGGGCGGACGACACGCGGCGCTCCGCGTTCGACGACCTCGCGTGGCTCGCGCTGGAAAACGCCGTCTATGAAAAGGAGCTTCCCGTCCGCCCCGTGCTCACGGAGCTGCGCCGCGCCCACGCCGCAGAATTTTTTGCCTCGGAATATCAGCTCTCGCGGCAGGAGTGGATGGACAAGAACCAGCTCGTCTACTCGCTCCAGTCCGCCCGCTGGAGGTCTGTCCTTGGGCAGAAGCCGCCGCTGCTCGCCCCGTGGGAAAAGGGACTCTCCGCAGCCCTTGCCTGCCCGGGCACGCTCGACGCGGACGATCTGGAGGCCGCCGTCCGCGCGGCGTTTGAGAAATACCTGCAATTTGACGGCACGCCCCATAAAAAATCACCGTTCCGCCTTCATTTCAGCGACCGCTGGGCGCCGCTGCTCACCAAGCTCCTGCCAGTCGAGATCGTCCGCACCGACGAGCTGACCGTCGGCCGCTCCGCGGTCGCCGTCGAGAACGGCATGGTGCGCGCGTCCAACGCGCTGCGCGCCCAGCTTCGCTCGAACGAGCGCGAAGCGGAGGATCACGACTACATCGAGCGCTGCTTCGGCCGCAGCCTCTATTCCCCGCAGGCGCTCGCGCGCATCGAGCAGCGCTGCTGCACCGGCGATCACCTCGGCTGCCATCTCTGGTTCACCCGCGGCGAGCGCGTGCCGGGCCAGCCCATGCGCGCCGACACGCAGCGCCTTTTCGAGCAGGCTGCCGAGCAGGCCAAGCGCAACCGCGCCGCCTACGTCCGCGACAGCGCACTGCATCAGAATGCTCTCCTGCGCCTGACGGAGCAGATCCGCAACTGTATGCTCATCCATCAGCAGCCCGAGGACATCCTCGCCCGCGAGGGGCGGCTGGACGGTACGCGCGTCTGGCGTGCACCGGTGCTGCACGACGGCCGCGTCTTTCTCCGCAGGGACGAGGAGAGCCGCGCGGGCTTCACCGTCGACCTGATGCTCGACGCCTCGGCCTCGCGCCTGCACTGTCAGGAGAGCATCGCCATTCAGGGCTATCTTCTCGCCAAAAGCCTTGTCTCCTGCGGCATTCCCGTGCGCGTGACCAGCTTCTGCAGCCTGCGCGGCTACACGGTGCTGCGCGTTTTGAAGGATTTCGGGGACAAAAACGGCGAGCATCGCGTGTTCGACTACTTTGCCGCGGGCTGGAACCGCGACGGTCTGGCTCTGCGCGGCATGGGCGAGCTGATGAAATCGGCTCCCGCGGACAAGCACCTGCTCATTCTGCTCACCGACGCCAGCCCGAACGACAGCCACAAAATTCTCCCGAGCGGCAAAATTCCGCTCAGCCGCGATTACGACGGTCAGCCCGGCATCGACGACACCGCCGCCGAGGTCCGCGCCCTGCGCGCGCAGGGCATCCGCGTCGCCGCGGTGTTCATGGGCGAGAACACCAGCGTTCCGGCGGCGAACGCCATCTATGGCCGCGACCTCGCGCGCATCCGGCGCATCGACCAGCTTGCCGCCGCGGCGGGCCGCCTCATTCAGGACGAGATCCGGGAGCTGTCCGGCTAAACAGCAAGGGCGCGTTCAAAAGAACGCGCCCTTTGGCTTTATGTATACCTCTCTGCTCAGCAGCATTCCATCGGATAGGCGAGCTGCCCGACCGGCCCGTGCCGGAGAGCGAATGGCCCGATGAAGATTGATACAGTAAAAAATGAGGAGTATCTTTTTGAGGTACTCCTCTCCATATCGCTGTTCATTTGGGCCGATCCTTTTTATTTGTGTTGTGATCCAACAGATCGCGAATCCCCTGCATGAGAACCAGAATTCCGATCAGCCAGCAAAGGCCTCCCATTGCGAAAGCGAAGGTCCTGTCTCCGGACCGGGGACACATCATAGCGTAGAAGACCAAGATGTAGGCCGGGATCTGTAAAAGGACAGACCGGCTATGTATTTGTCAAGCAGAGATTTCGCTTGGGATACACGGTACATAGGCCTTGTTGTCTCTCATAACGGCGTAAATGATGGAGACCATCTTCCTGCAGGCGTGGCCCACGGACGCCATGTAGGGCTTCCCTTCATCTCGTTTTTTCTGAAAATAAAGCTTCAGCGCCGGATCGTGAAGCACCGCCGATGAAGCCGCCAGCCAAATGGCGTGCCGCAAATAAGGCGAGCCTCGTTTGGACATACGGTTTCTGACGCCGTTGTATTCACCGGACTGCCGCATGGTTGGATCGATCCCCGCGTAGGCGGCAAGCTTTGCCGCGGAGGAAAAACGGCTGATGTCTCCGATCTCGCTGAGGATGTACGCGCCAAGGGTCGGGCCGATGCCGGTGATGGTGGTGATCGGCGTGTCCAGGGTCTCCATGATCTCGGCGATCTTGCGATCCATTTCCCTGACCTGTTGTTTTAAGAAATCGAGGTGCTTTGCGTAGAGCCGGATCATCGTGCTGAAAACATCGCCGGCCATGGCGAAGCCAAAGGAATTGCGCGCAAGCACCTGAAGTTCTTGGGCTTTCGCCATGCGGAAGCGCTTGTGGCTGGAGACTTCGATGAGATGACAAAGCTCCTCAA